>Ga0307510_10001645_pt1 | contig 24766 bp, 31 predicted proteins | sample 12_EM_MG_FD_207224 | JGI IMG/M metagenome (GOLD analysis project Ga0307510, IMG submission 207224) | Populus trichocarpa ectomycorrhiza microbial communities from riparian zone in the Pacific Northwest, United States - 12_EM | ecosystem: Host-associated > Plants > Roots > Unclassified | place... | reverse complement strand
GCAGCAGCGCTCGCCACGTTTGTCATCGATAGTTACAAGTTGTTGCTACCCGACTCGGCGGGAAATACCGTCATCCTCCTCGCCCAAATATCCCAACAACTCGACGGTATCGCGAATGGGACCCTCGCCGGCAGGGCTCCGAGCTCTTCCCTCCCACTGTCTATTAGTAGCTGGCAGCCACCGGCCTCTGCCGTCTGGGTCAACGCGCTCTGGTTTCTGAGCCTCGTCATAAGCCTCTTCTGTGCCCTGCTGGCAACGCTCCAGCAACGCTGGGCTCGCCAATACCTCCGACTCACCCAGCCACAACTCGCTATCCATAAGCGTGCCCTCATCCGGACCTTCTTTGCCGAGGGTGCTACCCGCTTCCATCTAGCCATCACCGTGGAGGCCATCCCAGCGCTCCTCCACGTCTCTGTCTTCCTGTTCTTGGCAGGCCTCGTCGTTTCCCTCTATCACATCCACCACACAGTCGCATACGTCATCCTCGCGGCGATCGTTGCCTGTGCCACTATATATGTAGCGATCACTGTGTTGCCGGTCGTCTACCAAGACAGCCCATATACGTCTCCGTTCTCTACGCCCCTTTGGTACATATTTCGGAAGACTGTCCTGGCTTTGTTCTGGGCTTCCGATCAGATCACAGATTTTGTGGGTAAATATATGGGCTTCGTCCGACCGCGGACGAGCTTACCGCAGGCCGTCAATGCGTCCCCGTTCAAAGACCGTCTGTCCCGGAACATGATCAGGGCTGCCCAATATGTGGCCTTGACGCAGGACAAGGGAATAGTTGCTAGGGCGCTGGGCTGGACACTCGATCGGCTGGACGAAGAAGGCGACTTGGTGCAGTTCGCTGCTGGCATTCCTGGGTTTTCCCGTTCCACCAAGGTCAAAGATACCGTGTTGGTCCTCGAGGAGGCCCCAAGTCGCAGCAAGCTCCATCCCAGCCTGTATCGCCACATAACGAGCCTGCTCATCCGCTCTGCAAAACCTGGGTTTCTGCCGGACTCCAAGCTACTTTCGAAAGCTGTGCGAGAAGAGCGCATAAGGATCTGCCTGAAAGCTTTGTACTTCCTCCCTCATGCCATCGAAAAGATTCTGTGCCGCGCGGCAAACGAACTAGACAATAAAAAGGTCATAGCTGCCTTCGCGCCATTACTCAAATCTGTGGAATCGTGGCGCTTTGCAGAACGATTGTCTGAGCCCAAACGGGGTATTCATGAGGACGTAACGGTCGCAGCGCAATGCGTTGCTGCTGTGTTGGCAACTCAAAAGCCAGAGCAGCAAGCGAAACCGTTTGTCATGCGACAATTGAAGATCGACCAGGATGATACCTTGAATCGATACATCTCGCATGGTCACAACCTTCACCTGAAAAATCTCAACAATCTCTTGAGAAACACAGCTCTCCAGCACATCGAGATGGACCCAACAAAGTTCACTATCGTCGTCTCGGCAGTACGCTTGGTCCTGAGAAGGCTCAAGATCGAAAAGGCCGAGCAGGAGCTGCGCGACGAATATCAAACGCTGCGGGAGAGTATCACATCGCACGTGACGGCATCGTCTTCGGCGTCATCGGGGAATGCGAATAGAAACGCGACAGGGCTGCTCTCCGCGCTCCCCACGTGCCCATTGGACCCACAGGCACCAGGACCCGCTCAGGATGAACAGGCACGCCCATCTGCTCCGCCTCCCGCTGACGACATTAGTACTGCTACTGCCCCTGTGAGACCCACCCGCTCTCCCCGAGCATCATCGCCGCAGCATTTACGGCCTGTCTCACAGCGACATTCTGGTGATGCTTATATTTCGATGACCCCTTCCACGTCCTATCAGTCGAGTCCGTACAGTGATACGTAGGTCCTGCGTCCATGCACTCTCCTAACTGTTAGTCTCGGAGTTAATGAATAGTTAGTACTCTGTTAACCACCTCGTGTCGAAACCGATGATCTAAGTGGACTTGTAATTGAGCCAGTATTTCAACCAACGTCGACGTACCGGGAATCAAGCGGGGTAAACGACAGTGGGAACTCGGCAAGGTTGGTTATCTCAGCTGGACTACCGTGGTGCGCAGCTTATCTAGCATGCGCAGCGTGACCTCGAGGGAAGGTAACTGCTACGCCTCACGAGATTTAATGTGACGCTTAGTTGACGCCCTAGGTCTGGGTTGTTCCCGTCGCACCGTTCTTTCCCCATGTGTTTTGATACTTGTGCCTGTAGTCCCCACCTCTTCCCTCAAGACCACTGACTTTCTCCCCGCTTCCTCACTGCTGGGATATGTGCCATCCACCCAATCAGGCTCAAAGACCTCGGGAGTGATGCAAGACAACTGTCTGCACTATAAAAGGAAAAGTTGCTGAATTTCATGCATTTCTGCAACATAACATACTGAAAAAAGTTGCAAAAGTTGGGCCACATATGATTGAGGTGCTGAATTGTTGCATATTCAAGGAATTTCATGTAGTAAACCCTGCAATTTCATGTGTTTTACCTACTGAATTTCGTTTATAGAGCTGAAAGCCTGAATACTGACTTCCCTCTCTTAATGGCGTGAGCCCTCGATGGTTCACCGATGTCTAAGTGAAAGGTTGCCGTCTCCACAGTCCTATCCTGTATCATTGGTATGCAATGGAAACTTCCCGATCTACCTAGGCTGCGCCACAGAGCAGCATGTTACAAGTTATGTTACACTAGGTCTAAATATGGTACCATTAGATTAGATAACGCGACGGTCGTGACAGGTATGAGAACATAAGATAAGAGACACTACGCAACTCGCTTCATATCCATTCCTCAACCACCGAAGGGGCACCGTATACCTCGCTCTCGCTACAAACAGAGACAGGACTAGTTGCTACGCTTACAAGTTAGACCGGAGGAAAGAGTAAAATGGGCGTGGGTATCCCACCTGGCGAGCTAAATGCGCTGAGATCTGTCGATGTGCTGGCCGGGGATCGAAAGCTTTGTCGTGTAAGAACGCCCAGTATACCAGATCCCAGCACGACGGCTCCCTCTGGATACGCAATTAGTGGCCCTGAAAATACTGGACAAGAGTGTGACAGACCTGCAGTAACCTCTGACTGATATGTCACGGTGTCGGCGGCTCGATGGAGCACACCCTGTGCCAGAATTTAGCTGGTACCATTTAATTATCGCAAGATCTCACCTTAACTTTGAGAGATATCCTTTTGCCGAGCCAACTTCGATTGTCCGTAGTGGGAGAGCGCAGCTTAAAAGCCCTCAGCATGAGGGTAACCGCGCTGTCACTGAGAGCATTGGCGGTCATTTCAAGGAGACCAGCACATTGTTGTCCAGACTTATGCATCTCTGCAGGACGGATATTAATACAGTACGCGTTCATCAGCTAACAACATCATGACCCTCACTCTCCAAACGAATAAACGGGGGAGGTCCGTTAAGTTTGGCCATATAATGCTGATTGAATATGTTTTCGACCTCAGCATTGAGGTCCATTTCTGGATCACGGCCTTCATCCTGTAACTTCATCTTGATGTTACGCTTGAATTGATCGAATTTCGTAAAAACCGCTATTACAAGAACTTGAAAATGCCACATCATGATGTCAATTTCTATCCATAGGGTCGCATTTTGACATAGACATACCATTCTTGTCCGGGCAAATTGCCTCGAAATACTTCAAATCCAGCGATGGCCGATCATTGTCCATCGGAACGAGGTACCTGGCAAGCAACCGTGACCTTGTGAATTTACAAGTGTAGATACACGAAAGAACAAACCAGATCGCATGCAATCTATCTTTCAATCGATTCTTTCGTGACTTTCGTTTGACAAATTCTTGTACAGTCTCCAACTCGCCTTTACTGCCCGCCTCAAATCCGCGGGAGTCGTGGAAGATGTAGCCATCGTGGTTCGTGAAGATGAGTTCGTCGTTGATCTCGTGTTGGCCACGCTGCAAGCAGGACTTTCGTAATCAGCCATCGCTGATAATAATAAGCCGGTCAAACCTCTATCGTGGGGTCGCGCTGAACCTGGCTAGACAATGAGATCGAAAGCCTCATCAGGAACGAGAACATACCTGATAGCGATTTCCTCCTGGACCAAGCCTGTAGATCTCCGGACTCTCCGTCGTATCGCAAACCCTTTGTAAAATGGATGTCTTTCCTGCATTCGCTCTTCCGATAATGAGCACTCTGAACTTGACTTCCAGGCGTTGGGCGATATTCTGTTGTGTGGCCATAGTGCCAAAGGGTTGTAGGAAGAAAGACTGGCGAAGGTGGTGGTCAGACGTAGTCTTCCGCTACCAGTGCGACTTTGTGTTATAATAACAGTGCATCAGCTGACTACGGCAGGAAGATGCCGTTATACTTTAAGGTTTACGGATCAATCCGGCCTATCGATACGCTTACAGCAATGCCCGCAAGACGTGGCGTGAAGGTGCTTCGTTTGATAGGTACAAGAACTGCAGAAGAGCACGACGGACTCGGATGCCGCAAGGATTTGGCAAGGCCCGGGATACGGCGGCATGACAATTTACAGGAGGTCCGTCACGGTATGACCGTACTGAGACCTGCGAACGCCCGTCGCCGCGAGAAATCACAGCACTATTGTGGTACTCAGTGACGGTATCAGCCAGATGCCCAGGCGAGCACCTGAAGTTCTCGAGTGTCGATGGTGGTCTATCGCTAGGGAAATGTGTTACAATCGCCCTGGAAGCTTTGGAGCGTCGTTGAAGCCCAAAATTTACTCGGGAATCCTATGCGTATACAGTACTGCAGCTCCTGAGGGCGCGTTTTCTCTGAAACCACCATCCCGTTCTATTTTCACACGCCCTCCAACTCCGTATCCCTCATAAACCTACTCACTCGAGCCGTCGAAATCGAGCCCTTATTCATGCCAGATGCCACTTTCACATGCTCCCTCAAAGCCCCCCTCAACAACGCCAAAGCCAAGACACTCCTGAGCGACGTCCAAGCACCAGCACCCACCCGGCCACAACTGGACCTCAATGAGGTCACGGATACCCTCAAGTCCTTGTCAAAGGCGACAGTGGACCTCCAGGAAAAGGCCAACACCCCCACCAAGCAAGGCCAACGCCCGCAAAGCAAACAACAGGCGTCGGCCCCCTCAAAGCCATCCGCAAGCAGCTATTCGGCGATCACCGGATCCAGGCCGCGCAATCCCAGCATTGTGGTAGGGTATTCTTTTGAGTCATTACAGCGTCATTACTGTACAGCATTGCAAGCAACAGTTGGGATAACGGACATGGAAACATGCGGCTACAGTAATGTTGTCGGGGAGTTGAGCGAGTGCGGAGTCACCAGCTGTTAGCGAGCTGAGCTAGCTTGTCCCAGGTCAAACTTCACTTCATTTGTTCCTTCCACGTGACAGGATTTGTGCACGTGTGTCAGCTTATCACCCGGAGGCTGATTGGTGGATATCACCGGACCGTTGGTCCACCGACTCGTTTCCTTCTTTCCCTACAACTCCGGCGCGCGAGAGTTAGCGGAGTTACAACGACTCGCCAGCAACGCTGCCCACGGCCATGATACTTTACAAGATAAACTGTCTGAAAAGCCCGAATACTCTACATAGACGCCATCTCGCGCTTTCCAATAGAGCTGTGAAACCGTGACCTCGATGGTTTACAATGACGTATAGGTGAAAGGTTACAGTTCTGTATCGGATATGCCTCGCTTTATATAAATTCCTCAACCACCGAAGGGGCACCGTAAACCTCGCTTTCGCCACAAACAATGGAAAAATTAGTTTCTACTCCTACAAGTTAGACCAGGGGTAAGAGGGGAACAGGTGTGAGCATCCCACCTGTCAGGCTAAATGCGCTGGGGTTAGAAAAAGAACTGGCCTGGGATGGAAAGGTAGTGACGATGTGGTGTGTAGGAATGCCCAGTCTGTGTGATCGCAGGACGATGGCATTCTCTGGATCCACAATTAGTAACCCTGAAGATATTGGACAACAAGGGTGTATGGCAAACCTCCTGTGACCTCTGACTGATGTGTATCAGCATCTCGGCTAGGATTACTAGATGCATCCTGTGAAGAAGTTAGTTGTGCTGATACCGCTTAATTAACATAGATTCCTACCTCAACTATGAAACATAGACCTTTGTCGAGACAACCCCAATGGTCCATAATGGGGACTGAAATAGCTGGTGTCTTCGAGATAATGTACCAGACTGTGCGAATTGCCTGGCCGGTATGGCGGAAAGCAGTGATTATGGATGAGTCCCAACGGGATGTAATGAGGGAGCGCAGCTTAGCTACACTCAATGACTCGCGAATGCGAGAAAATCTTGCAACGACATCTTCGATCCTCGGTCGCATCATTGGGGCTGTATGCGTCATCGATTTCACAAGACCCTCCATAAACTCGAAACCATTGTATTCCTGAAAGGCCCGATAAGCAATGAAACAAACCAATCCGAGCAGATTTACCTCCATGAAGTGTTCACGAACCAGGTCTCCAAGGTAATAGATATCCGTACGAAATGGATTGCATCTCCCTAGCCGCCAATGCTCGGGCGCAGACCTGTTACCACCAGACAGCGGCTCATCTAATGCATTTCGGGTGTTGTACTGGCGGGATACACTGGAGTAGATTAGGTTGTAGCGTGGAGGTCGTTGCGTCCGGTTGTATTGTGGAGGTTTTCCTTTGAAGTCTCTACTTCGGTTGATTCGAACAGGGTGAAATCCTTTGGGGTACATCCCAGATGGATCGAGGTTGATTTTTTCCCCAAGACGGTCCCTGAGAAGAAGACCCTCGGCAATGGTTCCTAAGATGAGCACTTAGGCATACCGATGCGCAATATTTCTCTCGTGCATGAATTGAATGTCGCGGAAGCAGCGGTCGGTCCACATGGACATAGCACTAGTGTTTGGCATGGACAGCATGCATGCACCATTTTAGTACATTACCCCGAATTTTGCACCCGTCGAGTACCCTTTTTCATACCATACATTCCAGACATTTATACCTTGGTAGTTCTGCTTGCACCCCCTCAGTTTGTGGTCATTCCGTGCCCAACTGAGGTGAGCTTTTAGTTACATTCCTATCGCGTTTATTGCCCTGTGCTTACAGTATGTAGTCTGTTTCCGTACAGGTGAATATATCCAGTTTGTGGTCATTCCGTGCCCAACTGAGTCTGTTTCCGCACAGCCCACTTACTCACTCGCGCTCGCGTGTTGCTGCACACCTTTCAACCCCGCGTTGATTGCTACATTGAAGGCCCTGAATCAGGGATTGTCAGCTCAGCCTATGTCTTTGATTCGGTCGCTCACTTCGCAAATTTGTGTGAAGAAGGCGACAAACTCGCCATACGTCCGGAAACAAGGGTCATTGAAAGGGCGGAGGAATGGCATGACAATCACTTTCTGATCAAGGGTGTCTGGGAGTTCGAGGATTTCTAGCAACAGTACGTAGTGGTTACGGGGATCGCCCCTGACTTCTGGCGAAGAGAATGTTTGGGCGATCCTCAATTCCTGCTGTCCTCCTCTCACATGAACCCTCTTGAGCATCACCTGCATCCCGTCATTGCGCGTTGCATCCATCACTGTAGGTATCTAGGCCGAGGTTTGGCATAGAGGGAATCAGACGGACAACACTCCACCACATTTCTGGCCGGATGAGCCCACCGATTTGTCTCTCTGCGGCCATTGCTTGTCCTCTAGATCCAGGAACGACAGTCGTTTGGACGCCGAATGGTGATCGGCCGGTCTCTCAAGAGGACGAGGGAGGTGGGTGATGGGGGAAGTGAACCTCGAGGAGGATAGCTATCAGAAGCTGTGCAGACTAGGACCGCGAGTCGAGCGCTTGTTCCTCATTTACAGTAAGGAGGCGATGTATAGTTAGAGTGGATTTAGGAAGCGCTACCAGGTTCAGGAGGCCATGGAGCTAGTAAACGAATAGACGGATAGAGGGGAATTTGATGGAACAGACAGAACCCGATCTTATGCGGCCAAATCTCGACTCCACGCCATCATCGATCATCCTTCCTCGCTCGCGTAAACTTGAAGTACTGTGTGGCACATTCCTACGATGAAATGACAAGGACAAGGAACTATAACATTCCTTTGGGCAGCATAAATAGAAGCGTCCACTACGCAGCTACTTCAGGTTAGTCGTCACAATAACATGACTTCCTCTCAGTTACTCCAGATTTACTCCATAAATCCAAAGTAAAATATAAACATAAAATAGTAAAGTGGGGAACCAAGGACGAAGGCAAGATACACGGGTCGTATCCGCTGTACACACATACGGAACATCTGCATGCACAAACAGTACGACTGATATGAGTACAATATTGCACAGGCGGCGTGCTTGCGCCATCGTACGATGCGCCGGCAGCTGCCGCGCGGGTAACATTTGGTTAGGGAGAAGAAAAAAAAATAAGGCTATAGCCCCAGGAAAATGGTCCGTTCGTGTTGAACATGTATAGATGGAAACAGGTGCGGTGTTTACTGCGCGTACCCCGTACGAACGCCACCGGCACCAGTAGCGTTAGGCCTGTAGAATGAGCCGCCGTTAACGGCAAAACTCGCTTGCTCCTGATCGTGGGCCGTGGGCGGGTATGGTACATGAGGTACGGAAGGAACAGGAGGCGCAGCAGCAGCATAGGCAGGATTGGCAGAGGCAGCACATGGATGTCCAGCCTGAGCCTGAGAGGCAGTCACGGAATACCGCAAACCGCTGCTGTGGGACGGCCTGCGCGAGTGCGAAGCACCGGCGCCGGCACCGCCAGCACTGGCGAAGTTCACGGACAGCGGGAGGACGACGCCGCCAGAGCCAGAGTTCTGCCAGCCGTAGTGGTCCGGATAGGCGCCGGGCGCGGCGGGGGTCATGGCGGCCGTGGCGGCGACGTCCGTAGCGCGCGCTCCGTAGCGGCTTCCACCATATTGACCGTCGTTGTGATTGCTGCTGCCGGCATTTTGAACGTCGTCGCGACTGCCACTGGCGTTGTGACTGCCAGTGTATTGACCGTCATCGGGACCGCTGGCGTATTGGCCATCACCGTGCCAGCTGCTGCTGCTGCCGTGACCGGTTGAGTACTTCTCGAACGGTTCGTCGACTTCTCTCGCTTCGCTATGTAATACAGCTCAGGTAAACGACTACCTCGTTGGCGCGGAATAGACAAGCAAACGAACAAACAAGCATACATCCAACCAACCAACAACACGTCCAACCAATCAACAACTCAGCCAACCAATCAGACTGACAGACCCGAAGCGCGCGACCGCGGCCACTCATGAAAAAGAATGTAGTGAGAGTGAAAGCCGAACAATGAAAGCTGAACAAAGGAAAAGAAACGAGAAAGGAAGAAACGGTGAGTGATCGAGTCCGAGATCGCATACGTCAGCTGAACTCAGTTTCAGTTTCAAACCGCCCTTGCAGCTATCAGGGCATCCAATGCCTTTACATATCTCCGCCCGCTTAAGGCTAAGATGCGCCAAATCTCAATCCTTTCCCGCTTTCCCCATCGAGCCTACTATGGTACTCTACGTCGCGTGCCATACTGTACTCTTCCCCGTCCCCACCCTCTTAATTCGCTCGTTCATTCTCATTTTCCTTTCCCTCATAAATCGTCGAGGAGTTGGAGATTTGTCCTAGAAACTGTATAGAGGTGGCCATCGCTCTCTGCACCGCCACCGTCATCGTCGCTGTCAATTGGCGTTCCCAGCGCTCCTGGCCTCTAGATTGTCAAATACACACGCCCGCCGGAGCGATCTGGGCTAGGACGCATCACGGTTGGGACCACGATGCGTCCAATCATAGGGCAGAGTGTCACACCCATCCGGAGCGTCGCCATCTCCTGTCCGGACGCACACCACTACGGTGCACTAGTACTGTAGGCGCAAGAAGACGAGTATCTACCAACTCCACCTCCTTCTACTCCAACACGTCATCGGACATGCGGTCCCACAACTTCCGGTCCTTACCACGCTTTCCCCGCTCATCTCTGCGTGGGAAATGTGTGTTCGCTGCACGCTGTATTCGAAGCAGCGGACAGTATGATCTGATGGTGCGTCATGGTCAGATCCAAGGCTTCTCGGCACCCGCGTAGCGTCTCATAGATCTCATCGTTTGCGACGAAGCGAGCTCATGGCGTGGCGAGAAGTCGCAGAGTCTTGGAGTCTTGGTGTAGCACAACTCCCTCAACTCCCTCACACATTACTCCCTCATCGTATCGTTGCGTTGCGCATCAATATTAATTGGTGAGGCGTTGTGGGTTAAATATTATCCAATATATACATTTATTCAAATAAAAAGACCGGAAATGTAAAGAAAAAAATGACGGCGAACCCCGGCCCGAAAAAACCCTGATGCAGCAGCTATGGTTAGCATACTAATGCTCGTATATCCTGACCATATCGATGGCAAATTCACTGACTGAGCAAGCCTGATAAGGTCGTAATCAAAGTGCTCAGGCTGGTGATGCGTGATAATCTTGGTCTGGTTGACCATGCCGGATATACCTCGCTTTATATAAATTCCCCGACCACCGAAGGGGGACCATAGACTTCGCTCGAGCCACGAACAGTGGAAGAACTAGCTCCTACTCCTACAAGTTAGACCAGGAGTAAGAGTGGAACAGGTGTGAACATCCCACCTGTCTGGCTGAATGCGCTGGGGCCAGAAGAAGAACTGGCCGATAGTGCTACGTGGGGTTCTGTACCCCGAGGCGGGGATAAATCGAATCCAAAAGGAAAAAAAGAACTGGCCGAGGATCGAAAAGCGGCGACGACATCATGATAGCACAGAGGAAGGGGCAGTCTGACGGCACCCTCTGGATCCGCAATTAGTAACCTTGAAGATATTGGACAACAAGGGTGTATGGCAAACCTCCTGTGACCTCTGACTGATGTGTATCAGCATCTCGGCTAGGATTACTAGATGCATCCTGTGAAGAAGTTAGTTGTGCTGATACCGCTTAATTAACATAGATTCCTACCTCAACTATGAAACATAGACCTTTGTCGAGACAACCCCAATGGTCCATAATGGGGACTGAAATAGCTGGTGTCTTCGAGATAATGTACCAGACTGTGCGAATTGCCTGGCCGGTATGGCGGAAAGCAGTGATTATGGATGAGTCCCAACGGGATGTAATGAGGGAGCGCAGCTTAGCTACACTCAATGACTCGCGAATGCGAGAAAATCTTGCAACGACATCTTCGATCCTCGGTCGCATCATTGGGGCTGTATGCATCATCGAATTCACAAGATCCTCCATAAAATCGAAACCATCGTATTTCTGAAGGTCAGATAAGCCATTAAATAATAAACCAATTCGAGCATAATTACCTCCATAAAGCGCACACGAATCAGGATTCCGAGATAATAGATATCCGTACGAAATGGATTGCACCGTCGCCTCAGCCGCAAATGCTCGGGCGGAGACTTATCACTATCACGCAGCGGCTTATCTAATGCATTTCGGGTGTTGTATTGGCGGGATGAACTAGAGTGGATTAGGTAGTAGCGTGGAGGTCGTTGCGTCCGGTCGTATCGTGGAGGTTTCTCTTTGAAGTCTCTACTTTGGTTGATTTGAATAGGGTGAAATCCTTTGGGATACATCCCAGATGGATTGAGCATGATGTTTTCTTCGGCACAGTCCCTGAGAAGAAGACCCTCGATAATTGTTCCTAACATAAGCAATTAGGCGTACCGATAGGCAATATTTCGCTCGTGCAAGAATTGAAGGCCCTGGATCAGGAATTCAATTTGTCAGGTCAGCCCGATTCAATTAGGTGGCTCACTTCGCAAATTTGTATGAAGAAGGCGACAAACTCGCCATACGTCCGGAAACAAGGGTCATCGAAAGGGCGGAGGAATGGCATGACAATTAACTTCTGATCAAGGGTGTCGGGGAGTTCGAGGATTTCTAGCAACGGTACGTAGTGGTTACGGGGATCGCCCCTGACTTCTGGCGAAGAGAACATTTGGGCGATCTTCGATTCCTGCTGTCCTCTTCTAACACGGACCCTCTTGAGCATCACCGGCATTCCGTCCTTGCGCATTGCGTCCATCACTGTACCAATCTAGGGCGAGGTCAGACGTGGAGGAAATCAGACGGACAACGCTCACCACGGAGTATTGACCATCTTCCGCAGTCCGAAAACCTTCGCCCGATTTTTTCCAAGACGGCACCCAATCCGGATGATATCTGGGACGAAGTCTGTATCCACGACTCTCTAACACGCGGTAGCAGTCCCGCCACCACATTTCCCACGGGAGGAGTCCAGCGATTTCTCTCACTGCGGCCATTGTTTAGGCTATCCTCCAGATTCAGGAACTACAGCCGTCTGGACGCCGAATGGTGACCAATGGTGATCGGTTGGTGATCCCAAGAGGACGTGGGAGGTGGGGTCTGATGGGTGATTGCTGTAGAATCGTGAAAAGCGAACCTCAAGGAGGATAGCTATCAGACTCGGAGGCTGTGCAAGACTCGGACCACGAGTATGATTGTGGTTTCCCATTTACAGTAAGGAGGCGACGTATAGGTAGAGGCACTGTGCATTTAGGAAACGGTTCCAGGTTCAGGAGGCCATGGAGCTAGTAGACGAATGGACAGGCATTTGATGGAATTGACGGAACCAGTCAAAGATCGTCGTAAGAGCGTTGTCTTTTTTTTTTGCATTGACTTTTATTGTCCACACCGGAAGGTACAACACATCCTAGCTACTTCATTGTATGTGACTCAGTAGTAACCAGTAAGTAAGATCGTTGTCATTCATGCGGCTAAATCTGATTCCACTCCATCATCGGATGATTCGGATCACGGTTCCCCGCTTACGCAAACTTGAAGTACTGTATAGCACGTTCCTAACGATGAAATGACAAGGACAAGGAACTATAGCTTCCTTTGGGCAGCATAACTAAAAGTGCCCACTACGCAGCTAGTTCAGGTTAGTCGTCACAATAAAATGACTTCCTCTCAGTTACTCCAAATTACTCCATAAACCCAAGAGCAAAATATAAACATAAAATAGCAAAGTGCGAGAGCAAAGTTGGTACGAAGGCAAAATACACGGGTCGTATCCGCTGTACACACATACGGAACATCTGCATGCACAAACAATACGACTAGTATAACTACAATATTGCACAGGCGGCGTGCTTGCGCCATCGTACGAATGGTGAAAAAAAGGGGGGATGCGCCGTCAGCTGCCAGTGACGCGCGGGTAACATTTGGTTAGGGAGAAGAAAAAAAGGAGGTAGTTGCCTCTGGAAGATGGACCGTTCGTGTTGAGCATGTATAGATGGCAATAGGTGCGGTGTTCACTGCGCGTAACCCGTACGAACCCCACCAGCACCAGTAGCGTTAGGCCTATAGAATGGATCGCCGTTGGCGGCAAAATTCGCTTGCTCCTGACCGTGGGCCGCGGGTGGGTATGGCACATGAGGTACGGAAGGAACAGGAGGCGCAGCAGTGGCATAGGCAGGATTGACGGAGGCCGCATACGGATGTCCAGCTTGAGCTTGAGAGGCAGTCACGGAATACCGCAAACCGCTGCTGTGGGACGGCCTGCGTGAGTGCGAAGCGCCGGCGGCGGCAGCGGCACCGCCGGCACTGGCGAAGTTCACGGACGGCGGGAGGACGACGCCGCCAGACCCAGAGCCTGAGTTCTGCCGGCCGTAGTGAACGGAGCGGTCCGGATAGGCGCCGGGTGCGGCGGGGGTCATGGCGGCCGTGGCGGCGACGTCCGTAGCGCTCGCTCCGTAGCGGCTTCCGCTGTATTGACTGTCGTCGTGGGTGCTGTTGCCGGTATATTGAACGTCATCGCGACTGGCGCTGGGGTTGTGACCGCCGGCGTATTGAACGTCGTCGCGACTGGCGCTGGGGTTGTGACCGCCGGCATATTGACCGTCGTCGCGACCGCTCGCGTATTGGCCGTCGCCGTGCCAGCTGCTGCTGCCGTGGCCGGTCGAGTACTTCTCGAACCATTCGTCGACTTCTCTCGCTTCGCGCGAATTGCGGTTCCGCTTGCGAACCATGCGGACGCCCAGTATGAGAGCGAGAGAGACGACGATCGCGACGATCGCGAAGGTCACGCCGACGCCGGCCTTGTTTGCGAAAAACCCTTTGGCGGTGGCTCCCGCCGTCGGATCAGCAGATACGGTGGACGTGGATCCGGCAGTGTTCGGGAGGAAGTTGGTACCCGTGTTGGTACCGCCGAGGCCCGTCATACTCCCCGGTTGGTAGGAATATGAATAGGCCGTCGCCGAGTAGTCGGGGATGTTGGACACGGACTTGATTTGAGAACTAAGGAATAGTCAATAACGGGCAACAGTGCAGAAAAGGGAAGTAGGGCATACGAAGAAGCATCCTGCGAAAGAGATGATGCTGGGGCGTTCGAAGTTGTCGCGGGTCCGGTCGTGGGCGAGGACGTGGAGGCAGAAGCGGCCGGAGTAGCAGACGAGGATGGTGTTGCAGAAGAAGGAGCGGAGTGGGGAGATGAACTTTGAGCAGGGGCTTGAGATTGGGATTTGGGTGAAGGTGATGGGGAAGGGGCCGGTGGTGGTTGCTTAGGTGTTTGCGTGTTCGGGGATGATGGGGTTTGTTTGGGAGGAGAAGAAGGCTCGACGGGAGTGGGCGTTGCTGCAGGGGTATCTGGTTGGGGATCGTTGGAGGCGGGTGTGTCAGAGGCTTGAGGTGCTCTAGGATGGTGGAATACGCGACGGTGATGTGGGGTATCACGCTTGGGGAACGAGTAAACGGTATCCCGAACTTGGGTATTTACGATATTGTCCGAACCGAGAACGACCATAAAGGAAAGTAAGCAGAGAGCGACAAGTGAAAGGATCGTGAGGACGCCAGAGGGGCTCCAAGGAGAGGAGGGCATCGTCGTTGCCTCTTTTTTTTTTCGAATGGATGAGAAAAGAGAGACAAGAGACACTGCCCCATCAACCCGTCCAACCTAAGGGGCAACACTCTCCAGGAACCCATTTCAAATTGGTCAGAGACCAAATAGTGTCAGGGCGTTCCCACCTCTAACTCCTGCTTTATCCTCCTCGCTCCATCCCTCGACCTCTTCTATCGCCTCCAAGTTTTCGACCACGCTCCGCCACTTCTCCGTCTCCCCCAGCGGCGGAAAGAATGGATGGTCCGTCCCAAAGAGCATCCTGGAGGCGCCTTGCTGCCGGCTCCCACGCCCGACAGCTTTCCCACCACTCCCTCGCGTATAGCCGCCCGCCCGCCCGACTGCCTCGCTTACAAAGCTCAGCTCGGCTGCACCGTACGCGACCGCATCGAACCACAACTTGCCAAGGTACCATCGTGCGTCGTGCGCGAGCCGGCCTGCCACGACAGGGTCGTGGTCGATGCACGACGCAAGACGGGATGACAACTGGGGAAGCGCGCCGCCCGAGTGCGCGAGAAGAATGCGCAAGTCTGGGTGGCGATCGAGAACACCCGCTAGAATGAGACGCGTGATTGCCTGTTATCATCATCATCGGTCAATCAGGGCCACGATCTTTATATAGAGATCGGAACGCGGAAGCACATACCGTCGTCGTCTCGAACGGAAATCCTAGCGCGAGAGGAAGGACATGGCCGTTGTCACGCGGTCCCCATGCCTGAGCACCGACCCCGTAATGCGGGTGCAAGAAGACGACGAGGCCCGTTTCTGCGAGAGCAGCCCATAGCGGTTCCAGCGCGGGGTCATCCAAGCCCGATCCGACGCCTCGCGTGCCCATGATGACGCCACGGATGTGTGGGTGTCGAGTTGCAAGTTGTGAGACTGCTTCCGACAAGGAGTCGGCTGGAGCATCGGGGACGAGCGGGAGGAGGCCCAGGCCGTAGAGTCGCTTTAATTCCGCAGCGGACGCAACCGAGGGACCACTCGCGCAGTAATCCTCGAGGTCTGCGTTCAGCTGCTGGGCGAGCGCCTGGGCCTCAGAGAATGGTAGGAAATCTAGCCAAGGGTTGGCGGAGCTGAAGTGCAAGGCACCAGTATTAGGAACCGAGAAAGCTTATGAGACGTAGCACGAGCTTTACCTGACGAACGAGACGTCAATTCCATGCCGATCCATGAACTTAAGCTTCTCATCTCTGTCCCAGTACTATCGACATGTCATTGTACACAATCCTACGGAGATGAGAAGGTGCTCCATCGTACCTGAGGCCCGACTGGGCGCCCACCACTGGGCTCATCGTCTAAGATGAGCAGACGATCTTCGCTCTGACCGGAGGGCGTGTTGCGCGTGAGAATGCGGGGAGCAGTCGAGCGAGAGCGCAAGACGGAGGCATAGCGTGGCAGGTACACGTGAGTGTGGACGTCGACGAGAAGTTTACGGAGGAACATCTGGGCAAAAGGAGTCAAATGACACGGGTGCCTGGAGAGAGGATGGCTGTGCTGTTGGGTTTGTCGGCCCGTTGGTTTAGCTCGCTGGCGCTGGTTACGGCGTTGCGACGTCACGTAAAGGTTGGGTGCGGTATCATCTCTGGCTCTGGTCCCTCTGGATCACCATCGTCCTCAATGGACCCAACAGAGCACGAAGACATCGTCTGGCTTCACACCAAAGTACGCTCTTCACCTCACCATCCGAACATTGATGTCATTAGCCATTTTACCTTTTAACCAGCTCAGCGGTCATGCCAACGATTTATCTACCGTCTACGAGCGCATTGCTTTCGCCATACAACGTTTGCAGAGCGAGAAGGCGGAGCTCCAGACTAGGATAGACCAACTCGAGCAGGACAACCCTTCGGCTGACGTTCGCCGTTTGCGCGATGAGAACTCTATGCTCCGGGCGAGACTTGCCACTACGACCAGGGAAAACGCTGAAGTGACCCGGGAGCGCGATGCACTGTTCCGTAAGCTACACGGCATCAAGCAGCTCATCGATGATCCGGCAGTGCGTCAATCTCAACTCTTACATACCGTGCTTATCATCACTCATTACCTGTAGTTGGAGACCAGCACCGACGCACCAATTTCGCGAAGCACGACCATCAGCACTGTGCGCCCGCAGCACGACAGATATGTCCCCGCCATCGTCCAACACTCCACCTCCGCCGCCGAAGACACCTCTCCCATCCACACGGACACCTCCGAGCCCAAGACCGACGTGACGATATTGCACGACTCATTCGGGCGCGTGATCCGCCCACACCCTCTCCCCTCTCCCCCTCAGGGGCCCGCCACCATCAATGAGCCAACAAAGTCCACCATCAATGAGCCGACACAGTCCACCCAACCTCAACCTCTATCCACGCACACCACCGCAACGCTCATCGAATCGCAACCCGGCACCCAAGATGCCGCCGAAACCCGGCTCGCCCTCGGCGCACCGTTCGTCGAGACGCGCGACCCCGGCTCGCCCTCGTCGCCTCTATCGGCGCCGGCGGTGCTCCGCCCGCTCCACATAGACATGTCTGGCAGCAGCCCGATGCGCGGTTCAAACGGCACGCCGCGCGTCTTGTCTCTCAACTCGACCCCAGGATACGAGGGCCTCTCCGGCCTGTCCTTGCAATACGACACGTCGCCGCGGCGCGTGTCGGGCACCGCGGACGTGGCAATGGTGCAGAAGTGGAGGATCCACTTTGCCAAGCCGCCGTCGTCGGCGACGGCTGTCGCCCTCCCAAAGCCCGTGGCGACGGCCACGCTTGTGCAGAATTTGGAGCTCGACGAAAACGCGGTGAGTGGTATTTGCGCGCACGCCCAACCTGGATATTTCCTGATTCGGTTGTCGTCTGGTCATTGTGGATCACAGAGACGTTCTATCGAGGGGTGAGTTCTCCCTGAAAAGGTGCACAGATGGGACAGCCGCCCTGATTGTTTCCTGCGCACAGGTTGTCTTCGGAGCCCGCTGATTCGCTCAGGCTATACATTTGCGACCCATTCGGACTCGCCTTTTTGTACGACCCCATATTGCTCGAATCCTCGGAAGCGACGTACGTCGTGGAGTGGAGCGAGGTAACGGCCTGTCAGAACTCCAAGGCATATATCATGACCGCGAAGGAAAAACATACCGAGCTACACACATTCATCTATGCGCCGAGGAAGGTGCGTCCTCCTTGACCTGTTCGCCTGTCCAAAACGCGGTCAGTCGTGACGATGGGTGCGTGACCCTTGCGCAGAACGGTTGGCATTATCTTGGCCAACAACGTTGGAGTCTCGTCGATATCAAGTCTATTTGGACCTCCCTTGGCTCTCCGGTACTTCTTCAACACCTTCCTCCTTACACGCCCGAGGGTGACTGACGTGATTACCTTTCCCTCCCCAGGCTCAACGCGCACTTGCTACACGCTCCTTCCAGAACGCCGATCCTTCAGAGATAACCCGCAGGCTGAAAAGGGGACAGATTGAGCAACTCACCATAGAGCTGCAGCAGGTCTCATTGGTACAACCCAACCCCGGGGAGTCGATTCTGGTGAAGAAGCTGCGTGATAGTGGCCAAGCGTAAAACCGAGGATGGTTGGCCCCCCTTTTCGTTTTTCAGGAAGCTGTACACTATGTTCGCATTGTTTTGTTTTTTTCAGGAGCCGTGGTATTTTTAGGATGTCTGATCTGCTATACCTTATGTTCATCACATTTTTCTGGATCCGCGATTGGCCCCGTGCATAGGCAGTCCACCCTGACCCGTAATGACACAGCGTTCCTGGCGGGGTAAGCAAAGGATGCGCTTGGACTTGCCGAGCCTTTAGCATGCATTATGCCAGGCACCCCCAGTATCGCCAAATGAGGGCACGGCCCCTCCGACCTCCGTCGTCGATCATGTAGTGCAGGTTTGTACAACCAGCCCTCTATTGCTCAGTCACTTTGTCTCTCTCTAACTCCTTTCGCCGCACGTCCACACACCCTACACGGCTCGTTGACGAAATCGTTTCAAACTCCCCTATATTATTTACTGCGGTATCAACTCACCAGACGGAGTATGCCACACCTCGAGCTTTCCCCGAAAAGTTGTGAGGCCATGATCGAGCAGAATGATCAAAAGAACTCCAGTGGGGGATGTCCACCACTTTGGATTAATGCAAGGACGGCGCAGCAGTCCATCGGGGGCCAGAACCAGAGGTTCCGATCAAACGTTTGTTTTTTCTTTTACGGTGGGCGGGACCTTTCGGATCTTAATGGACCGACCGCAGGCCAAGTCGTGAAAAAAAAAATTAAAATGGTAGGTTGGCGTCCTCGGGGGAATTTGCAGTTAGGCAAGCAGCCAAGCGAGATTCATCGACAGCTTGTGGATTCTGGACTCCGAGCGAGCGCGAAAGCAACCCCTCTCCCCTTTCCACCTCTCCTCCGAGTTGTCCGGAGACTGCCACTTTGTCCGCGGGATACCTTTTTTACCTTATTGAAGATAGACGCGGTCTCGGTAGCTGATCTTATTGCAGAAGCTCTGAACAGATCCGGCACTTCGGCGGGATTGGCGTACTAGCCGTACTCAGGCTACTGACCAAAACATATTCACATGTTCATCGTCCACAAGCAGGAAGGCCTTGATTCTTCACAATCTACATTTGTACGTTCGCCACTCCGTCACCCGTTTCCCCGAACGTGTACCGCTCACGCTTTGTGCACATTTTTCTTTTCCACGAAGCCCCCCCTCCCCCTTTCATCGCCACAACGATTTCCTTTTTCTCGCAACATTGGGAAATGTCAGAATGTCTCACCCCGCTCGGCTGACATCATTGTGGGCCATGGCCCCGCTGTCCAAGTGCTTGTAGAATCGCTATGGATCTCCATCGCATCTCATCTATCGCATCCACAAGGCTCTGCATTGTCGACGCTGGCAACTGAAATGCGTAGGTCTTCAATCCGTGCTTAAAAGTCGGAGAGTTCTCGCCATCTAGGTCCCCCATCCCACTCACATCTTCTACTCTCTCTACTTCTCACAACTCTCTCAACTAGTACAATGTCCTTTGCTCCTACCCCCTTCTACGATATCCTTCCCAACGACTACCTGAACATGACCCTCATGGGCCAAGTAGTCGATAACAAATCCGGCATGGGCATGGCCTCTGGAGGATCTCAGGCTTACCCCTTTCCTGCTTCTGCTGAGGGGCTACCTATCTACCCGACTTACAACGAGGTTCCCTTTTTCCAAACAACCCCACCTTCATTTCCCAGCACCTCGAGTGCTGCGTCACCGGCATCGTGGGAGGACGTGTTGAGCCAGTCGTCCAGCTCTTCCCTTCTCCAAACCCCGCCTCCGCTCCCAAGCACCTCGAACGTCGAGTCGCCGCTATCGTGGGATCCCTCATGGGGCCAGTTGCCCACCGATCCGGGCCCGTTCCGTTTCCCACCCACCGCCCCGCTTCCATACCCAATCCAGGCGTCGTGTTCTGCACCAAGCAGCAGCCAGTCTTCTGCCACCCTCCCACTCGACCTATCCCAATTTTACCCCGAGTCCGACTCAATGGCAGTGGAGGGGGAGGAATCCCACAAATTCACGGGGGCTGAAAGGCGCGAGCGGGATCATGCCAGCCAACATGCTGGGCTGCCGTACAAGCGTACGCCCAAAACCAAAATCGGCTATGGCGCAATGATGGTACGTCCCGTTTCCCAACCTTGGTCTTGGCATAGAGGTCTTACTACAAGTTCGCGTGACTTCGCAAAGGCGAGTCTCCCGGGGGAGCTCCAGAAGAAGGTCAAGTTGGAGTACGAGTGCTGCGTGGGGATCAACAAGAAGGACAAATCTACCAAGATGAAACATTGGTTCTCGAACAAACACTTTAGAAAGGCAGTGGGAAAGGAATTTTTCTACTTGCAACCCATTTCCGTATGTCCCGCGTTCATCGCCATGATGGGTGGTTGCAAAAACGCCAAGTAAGTTTCTTTTCCTCCCGCGCTCTGGCCTGCTTTCTCCCATTCCGCGTTTTTCCTCTCTCCCGTTCTTACGCCGCATTCATTGCAGGGGTTCGAGGTGCGACTCTTCCGACAGACACTGCCTTGATTGTCAAGCATTCAAGGAGTTCTACGATGGATGTTCCAACGAGGGAATGGAGGTGTCTCCTATCATGCTCACTAGAGGGGAACACGAAGCGATCCGGGATTTCCGAAAGCAGGCGCTACCAGGACAACGATGCTACTCTCCTCAGGTCCAGAATGCCGTGTTCGAACTACTCAAGATGATGGTCACATCTAAGGTGTCCGCCAAGGGCAAGGGCAAGGCTGAAGACTGACGCGAGGACGCGGGGGACGACGTGTACTATCGGTTTAAAAGTCCTTTTTAAAAAAGTTTCTCTTGCGGTGTAATATAGAAAGTGACTTTTAATTGTACATACGTTTTTGGTTTGGTTATCATCACAGTCAACTTTATGCATATACCTATTATGAATATTTTTTCACATCGGACCCTTCCTGCCTGCTTGATGCCACCCGATTCCGATTCCGCTCCCTCATCCCGGCAGTCCTGACAAATCGAATTTAATAGCCCCAGTCTCTGGATCAATTCCGAGTCCACAGTACTCTACAGCTGTAACCACTCCGCGGACTCGGAAACGTGTACTCGCAGCTCGTCGGATGCCCGGCCCGTCCTTATGGACAACTTTCGTCGGCGACTCCGATTTTCACAGAGACGCCCATATCGGTGATCTCCTGACTCTGATTTTTCTCTGTATCTACTAGAAGACCTTGTAGGTTGGCTCGAGTGGCATGAAACAGAACCAAGAAGACAATCGAGTAAAAGGGGCAGCAAACGCGCGTGCAGAGCACCGTGTGACAAGACGGGACGCGGCAAAAGAGGATCCAGAACAGTTCGAGTAGTTGGGTGTTACATTCGCGCCGCACGCACTCTATATACTGTCACTACGGACATCCAAACCAAAAGGGAACGTTCGCAAAATGGAAATGATGAAAGGGATCACGCGAGCAAAAGGCCGTTGTCGAAGCGTTGACGTCGACGTCGCTGTCCGATTGACTTCACTGCTCGAGCGCGCGTACGCCCCTTGAACGCAGTATGGGTGTCTCCACATAAATGACAGGGCAGTCAAAGGGTCAACAATAATCAACGAAAAACAAGGAAATCTTGTCCAATGCCACTACCCACGGCTGCGCACGAGTACAAGTCATTCGGACAATGCATTCGTAAGGGTTCGAGGCCCCCATTCATCGCCATTGACTAAGTTGTTCAACTGATCCCCGATCACCTCTTCCTCCGGAGCAACAATTTACACCCCAAGGCAAATCTATGCGTCATGCCTTAAAATGCTTAAACCCCTTCCAAAAAGGGCTCAAGAGATGTAAGATCCCGATAAGCGAAGCGGATATGTAATTAGCGGGTCGTTCCCGATGGTGGAAGAATGCATCATGAATGGGACTCAATGGTCCACCACCAACGCGTGTTTCCTTAGTTTGTTAACATCCCACCACTCTCTGGGCTTTGTAACGCGGTGGCCTGAATAAAGGCACTGCAGATAAATAGAGGAGGGGCGGAAGCCCAGAGCGATGGTACACTTTTCCACTATGCTGCCACCCTAGCGCGTTCATACCTTGCGGGCTCCGGAGCAGTACCCCTCCCGCCGCAATGAGGCTTCCGAAGTCCCCATTCACTCTGACATCGCGCTTGCGCGCACCTTCCTGGACAACAATAACGGGGCTGTTCTCTGGGCTTAGTTCCAGCTCCACGTTGCGCCGTATACATGTCATTTTGCGTAGAGCCTGAACGTCACTGCTCTAAGCTCACTTCGGACTCCCCGCCGCACTCTCCCGGCCAGAATCCTCCCAACAACTCCCTTGGCCCTTTCAACACTCTCACAGCATCGCACTTCATCTCTAATGGCCCCATCGTCTCCCTCCGCACCCCGACCATTCCCTCCGTCTCCTTAGGTCGCCCAGCAGTTGCTCCACCCGTCTTCCCAGGAGCTATGTCAAACAGCCATTCCGGACTCCACGACATGGCCAACGCCTTAGACCTAAACCTCCCTCCAAATGCACTCAGGATCGTATTGCAAGGCCAGGCCTCCGGAAGACCACCCACGGTACGGAATCATCCTGCGTACTTACCTGCTCGAAATGGTGAAACGCGCCGCGATGGCAAAGCGTACCACCACGGGAACGCATTCCCGGTGGACCTTACCAACTCTGTGCGTGTTTCTATCCACGTCCGTAGTGTGCCCGTTCCTAAGCCAACTACACAGTCACCAGGGGTTACCTTGTATCAGCCACCACCAGCCAAGGTCCGCACACGCGCCACGGTGGCAGCGAAGTCAAAAGCCAGCGAGACCGCTCCCATCATCCCCCACAGACTTGCGAACACCATGCTTCTCTGGGGAGACCGCGAACAGAGCGCACCACAGCTAGCATACCAGTCTACAAGCGCAGTACAGGCAGCGGAACCCCAAGCCGAGGCTTCGCTACCGCCCGCCTCTGCAGAACCGTCCGCTGCTGCGGGGCCCTCTACCGCGTCCTGGGGAGAGCACCAAAACAGCACACCTCAACGATTCCAGTCGGCGCCAACCACGGCCAGAGAGATATCTCGACTCCCTGGGCTCGATAGTCTCCCAGCCGATCTCGTCCGAGACTGACGAGCTTCGTAAAGGAGTTCGAGCGTCCCGTGCGTGGGAACCCGGCCAGCCACCAGTGCTGATGTGCGAAGAGTTGGATCCACAACAGCAAGACAAGATTGTCGGCCTGGAGTCAGATGGCGAGGGACCACCACCAGTGGCATTGGAGTGCCTGCTCGACCTCGAACATAGTTGGGGTATGGGGGCTGGACAGACAGAAACCCCATCGAGTGTCTCAGCCCGAAAAGGTATAGAGAGGTCCTTGTGCGCGCTCTTGGGGGATTTGGTGCACTTTGACTCGGGCGCTACAATCGATGGCCGGGGAAGGTTTTTCGGGATTTGAATGACCTTACAAAGTGGACGATGTCTTTGATGAACTCCTGTAGTTGATTTAATAGATAGTTTTAAGTGTTTATGTAAACTCGACGTCTACTTCGCAATATACGTTTCCTTCTGCACCTTTAACGACAAAATGTGACATACACTAGTTGGACCGCGCCCGCTAGAGCGCACTGAGCATGCAAGGCCCGTTACAAACTTTCACCTTGGGGGAATCTGGATCTTCAGACTAAAGTCAACGTGCGGCACCGACTGGTGCACGGAGCTCGTGCTCAAGATATCAATCTCTAATCGCATAAAATGATGATGTTATCCTCGCCAACTGTAGCATTTCGGAGTTCGACTTACCAGCAATGGCACGCTCGCGCAAGTTATTCTCGGTGATGCCTCCGCTCGTCTCGAGCAAAAACTTCTTTCCCTCGCCCGTCCAGCGGTCGCGCAACCGCCGCGTGACGGAAACGAGCTCGCTCCCCTCGATGTTGTCAAGCATTACGACGTCGGCACCGGCTGCGATGGCCTCGTTGGCCTCGTCTTCGTCCTGCACTTCGACGTCCAAAAGAAGCGAAAAACCACCCACTTCGCGTGCGCGCGCAATCGCCGCGGTGATAGATCCTGCGCCGTGGTCATGAGGAAAGCGATTGGCTCTCGAGAGAAACACGTGACAAAGGATGAGAGACCTACCAGCAGACCAGATATGATTATCTTTGAGCATGATCATGCTCGAAAGGTCAAATCGATGGGTATCGACACCGCCAACAAGCATTCCATACTTCTCAACAATCCGAAAGCCTAGGCAAAAAAATTTCATAATCTGCCAGATCCAAAGACGGAGCACTGTACATGCCTACCTGGAGTTGTCTTGCGTGTGCCAGCGACTATTCCGCGGAAGCCGTAGCTCTGTGCCAAGTCCTTGATGTGCTTGGAGCTGTCACACACACGATGAGTCGTTGATGACGACGAAAAGACGACCAAGACCCACG
>Ga0307510_10001644_pt1 | contig 24773 bp, 21 predicted proteins | sample 12_EM_MG_FD_207224 | JGI IMG/M metagenome (GOLD analysis project Ga0307510, IMG submission 207224) | Populus trichocarpa ectomycorrhiza microbial communities from riparian zone in the Pacific Northwest, United States - 12_EM | ecosystem: Host-associated > Plants > Roots > Unclassified | place... | reverse complement strand
CTTAGCTAACATTGTGTCAACAAAAAGGACCATTAATGATGGGGATGTAGTCCCAAGATGTCAAATGAGTAGTTTGGACACCTACACTCATGCAACTGCTCTTAATGTTCTCCCCGATCTCTTAAGTGCGCTCACGCCCGCTCCAGCTTTCCAATTACATCACTGACCAACCGATATCTCAGTTATGGATATGCCTTTGCTTATACTACAACGCCACAGTCTCCACCTCCGTGACTCCTGGGGTCTCTCATTTCTACTCTTTCTCGGCTTAATCTCTATTATCGCGACATCTATGTGCGCCGTAAACATACTACCAATCGAGCAATTCACGACGAGCAGCCTAGTCAACATTCGGAAGGTTGAGATTCTATCATTCAGCGAGCTTACGGTAGCCTTTTTCGCCGCCTGTTCACTATCGATAAGGGCCCTTATACACCGAAATAGAAAGAGGAAACGTCGAGGTATCTCTCTGGTATGGATCGCTCAAGCATTACTGGAAGTTATGAGCTAGAGGGCGTTATTTCATTAGAACTGTCAATTAAGCAGCTCCCTGACATGTCCGAGGATGAATTCGGTCTTGTGGGAAATAAAGTGAGAGAGCTACTATCTACCCTTCTGAGCAGTCCATTCGCCTAAATCCATCCTTGAATGGTTCACTCCTATTCCTTGCGCTGGCCACTCTTGGCCCTTGTGAAATCGCAAATATTATGCTTTAATATCACTCTGTAATAGGGCTCCTGCAGTCCCCATCTGCCAAGTGAAAACTACCGATATTGCGGATTACGAGGAAGGCCCGGTTTCTCCATTATTTGCTTTTATCAGAGGAATTCAATCCAAAGAAGGCAATGCACGAGCGTTCAAGTATGGTAGGGCCTCCCTTATTACTTGCATATCACCCTGATACCATCGTCTCCGGTAGCCCGGGCACTCTGCCGGGCAGTGCTTCAATGCCATTTCACAACTCGTTGGCAGCATTCCCTTGACCGATGCAGCCCATGGAACACGTGGGTTTATGATGGATCGTTAGCCGGTATGCAAAAAATATTTTCCCCTTCGGCACGGGATTTCTCAAGTAAGATAGTTCCAAGCGTTAGGCACTAACGGCGAAATTGTGGGGTTACCTTGCCCCAGATCTAACTCACGAATCGTTACTGTATAGATATCGAAACCGGGGTGCATTGTGTTGATTGGTATGGAAAGGGGCAGTTGGCGAGTTTGAAAACACTGCCACCCTCACGTGCAGTAAGCTTGAAAAGTAGAGCCTCAACACTCACCCTCAAAGACGATGAGGTAGGGGTAAATCCCATAGTATCACAGTTTCGACCGCATCTTGGATGTTGGAACCATCAACCTCTGGCTCAGGAGCGCATCGGCAACATCCGACACGCTCAAACCATGGAAGGATCGCACTGTTCCGGACCGAATGGCCCAGCATCCCTGGTCTATCATCCAGAATGTGACGCCTTAGTAAAATGTCTGTCTGTCTACTGCTCGTGTAACACCTAGGCATCCAATCTTTGGCACGCAGGGACAGCCACCCCTGTAGCAGCTCCCAACAAGACAAATAAGGACAACAACTCCTTTCAGCCCCTTCTCTCCCTCAGTTTGGTTCAATTCAGTCCAGTTCAGTCCAGCGCGCCGACCCCAAGACAGCCGACAATGTCCGAGCGACCGTTACAGCTTCTCACACTTCCATTCGACGTCCTCACCGCACTCCTAAAGTCGCTGGATACATTCGGTGACCTCCACTCCCTCATTCGCACCCACAGCGCTTTCTACAATGTCTGGAGGGCGAATACCCAGGGCGTAAGCCGGGAGATTTCCCTGCGACAATTTGCGCCATGGGCCGACGCTATTGCAGCCCTGCGTTCTATTGATGGCAAAAAATCGGACGAAAAGAGCGACGACGATAAAGAGAAGTCGGGCTCGCGAGAGCCTCCACTCTTCACTCTTCGTGGCGAGAGCCTCTATGCAGGAGGCATCAAGAGAATGATCGAAGACGCAGGGCGGATCAAGGGAATCGTGAATCGTAATGGACTGAGAGACTTCAAATTATCCCTTGTATCGGCGCGCTTCGGGCGGCCGACGGCATCCGAGCGCTTTCGCTCCGACCGCGCGCTGTACCGCATCGCTATGTACTCACAGAAGATGGCGAAAGATCGCCAGGGTTGGAGGGTACCCAACTGCCTCGAGCGTGACTTGGCGCAGCTCTCCCTGGTCGAGCTCACGGAGATCCACAAAGCCATGGAAATATTTGTCCGGATCTTTGAGAATCCGGCCTTCGGGGCAGGTATGGGCAGCCAAATTGGCACGAAGATCTGCATGGCGGTGAACTTTACCGTTGCCAAGAAGCTTCGGAATTTGTGGGAAGACCCGGCCTGTGGGGTCGGAAAGGAGAAGGTGCGGAGTTTAAAGAGGCTATTGGATAGATACGCTCTTCTGGATATGGCTATTGGCTATAAGTACGAGATGAACGCCTTGGAGAAAAGGTTATCGGTATCCTGAGAAGATACGGTGCGTATGATACTTGCGTCTTGCTACACGCTAATTCCTACTGAACAAAAATACCTAGATGGTGCCTGGGGGATATTGAAGTAAAATGTGCGGAAGTAAACCGGGGCAGGCCCGTGGTAGAGGGGCGGCGGCGAATGCTAGCACTAAGCTGAAAGTAAACATCCGTTCAAGATCCAAAAAAGCAACCCTAGCTCTAAAGACATTTGCAGGGGAAACGATAATAAATAAAAATTGCGTGGTTCTGGCTTGGAGTTTTTGTGTGTAGTTTTATTTTCAATTCTAGGGGTTGGGGGGATATATGCAGACATATAGGCATTTTACATTGCACAACTGCGCCGTTGCTACCATATGTCCGTGTATATAGCATTGGTCCACTCAGTGAGAATCACGTCCCACTAACAAGGCCAATGATAGTACACTAGCCAAGCCTACCCTTACCAAAACACTACCGTAGTCAACTGGGGAGGTAAGAGAACTATTGTATTTATTCCCCCGCACTCGAGTACTACTTACAACTAAAACCATACAGCCCCGAGGTCGAAAAGGCTTGTTTCGAGCGCTAAGCCTCTAGTTGACCTATTAGGCCCATGCCAATAGGCGATACTTGTAATACCGGTACCATGCAGCACCGGTATTGCGCAGTACTACGCAGTATTACTATACATACTCCAAAATCCTCTACCTCAAAAAAATAGACCCCCCGGGCCGAATTCCTCCAGCGCACCGCGATACCACAACTACAAGAGCACTTGGTGACTAGGAGAAGTATCATAATAATAAAAATAACCCTAAACAGCATTGTACTGTACAGTACCCACCATACTGCAGGTTGTCATCTAGCAAGCACCAACTTGGCGATTCATAACGTATTCCGACGGTTCAGCGCCAAGATGTCCCGGCTAGCACCTAGACGCTCAAATCCTGGCGCCAATTCGTCCAAATACTTTATGAACAGCCAAGAATGCCGAGAAAGGGATGCCCACTCAGCCAAAATAAACTCCTCAATCACATCATACAACACGGGCGCGGGAATAAACCAATCAATCCAGCAGTTCTAGGAAAACGCAGATGCCCCACGATATGGCTTATCGCAAACCATCATAAATTTAATAGCAAAAGCCCAAGATCTTTACCCCCAATACAGAGCTTAGCAAGCTGCTCCCCCCCCCCTTTCCACCGAGAAACGTCTCATCACTCATCCGTAACAAACATTTCCCCCTACTAAAAAGAATTATAGTAAGGCTAGGTTCCCCCAGTGCCCTTTTCTTAGCACACCAGTATTTCCTAAGACTATCAGTAGTAGTGCTCATGCGACATGTTCCCAAGCACAACTCACCCGCGATACTTCCTTATAACGGGAGCGATATTCTGGAAGGCACAAAGGAATTGGCAAGTCCAACTCACACACATCGCCAAGTTCGGCGGCGTCACCCGTAACAAGCTAGGATCCAAGTTCGTAACCGTCAAGAGGCCCCGGGTGATTACCGATGATGGGACTTGCTCGTGCAATTTTTTGTTCACCACGACCTATTATACTCCAAGTGCAATGAACTCCCAACCCAACAAAAAATAAAAGTTCCCCTGCGAAATTAATTACCCAATTCCCGCACTTTAACTAGAAAGATGAAAAGGAAAGAGAAAAAAATCCCAAAAACCCACAAATCACAAGCAACACATAAAACTACACCTCACCTCTACTAGGACCTCCAAAGCCATCAATGTTAATACCCAATCGTCACACCCTTATTCTTCCACTTATCCCCAGTCAAACACTCCCCGGCGACAAACCACCCAACATCCTTCCTACTAACCGTCCAGCACTTCTCTAGCCTCTCCCCAGCCCTAACCGCACCCTCCTCCCCTTTAGCAACCCCATCAGTCAACAGCGCTGGCCGCACAATGACCACATTCCCCAACCTCCCTTCGTTATTCCCATCAGGATTAAAATCCACATGCTGGATCCCCGCGGCAGCATGTACCTCCTTCTCCATCTCCACCTTATCCTCATGCGGCTCTTTCAGCAGCCAGCCATAGAGGGGCTTCAAGGTCAGCGGGAGGTCAGCATGTCCCTGATCGCCCAGACCATTGGAAGAAATGACGACGAGCCGGGGCTGAGTCGCCGGCGTAGGATAAAACTCGGTGAATATTGGCAGGAATATTTGTATGGAGCGGGTGCAGATTTGCGGCGGGACCAGCTTTGGCGAGAGAGGGTTTTTGAACGAGGGGCGGCCACCTGGAGGAGGAGGGAGGGTTTTTGGGTTAGCACTGCTGCTAGTTTTATCATACCTTTAAGAAGGGGGGGGGTAAGGTACCTAAGCTGAACATGACGAAGTCCACTTCCCCAGCTGCCGTAAATAGCCTCCGGACATCCCCTGCTTCAAATGCGTCTCCTTGGACGATGTGAAGTAATGGTGAATTCGCAGGCACGCCTTGCGCCGAGAGGGTCTCCGCCGCGGCGGTCGAGTTCCTGGCTAGTAGGTAACATTCGTGACCAGCCCTATGGAGATTGAGCAGAGTCTCTAGCCCACAGCCGCGGGTTGCTCCAAGAAGTACACACTTCATTCTTGGGATATTCTAAAGAGGGAGAGAGAGAGAGATAAATCGAGAGATATGTGTAAGAAATCTGACCCCGGAATGAAAGTAAGCTTAAAGCCTTGGATGCGGTCTCTGTAAAGCTTATCTCAGAGGTTTGTCCACCGATAGATGCAGGTCGTAAGCTTGGAGGGGGGGGGAGGCTTTATATCTATGTTCGCAACTTGCATTGGCCGGAGCGGAATCCCTTGTCCGGTAGAGAAGATACCACCAATCAGAGCACAGCAGGTAAGCTGGTACGAGATTAGACGGACCAATAACTGTACGACAGAAGTGCAATCACCCCGGTTGTGCCGTACAAAGTCCGTCGGGTCAAATCCAACCCCGCCCCCAACCCTCCATTTCTACACCGCCGCACCTTAACTCGGCCCAACCCATACCGCATGAAGTAAGTTCGCAGAAGAATCAATCATGCTTGCATCACTTGCCGAGCACAATAAGCACCCCTGGAACCCGCCAAGCCCTGTCAGAAGTCTCCGTTCTTGGCAACAAAACCCTCCGAGCCACGGAATGCCCCAGCTGCCGGGCAGTGCATAAATTTCCAACACCACCCCCGCGGGGGATTAACGCTCCGGCCCAACCAGCCGCGAGCCCCCCCATTAGCGGGGGAGGCGGTAATAGTTACCCCTGACAGATGAGCGGATGAATAGATAATCTTCATGCGCCATATTCTGGCAACCTTTTTTAAGTTATACTTAGCTTGGCTTACGTGCTGCTGCGCTCGCAGTTACGAGTACGTGTAGTAACAACGGGCTACTCCAGGGACTTCTGACGACGCACTTTTCGGGGGCCGATCGCCGAGAGGAAGAGATAAGCCTTGTGATGACGGCACCCGCGAAAGTTTACTTCTCGCTTAATCAAGGGGTGGTTTTTTTAGAGGGGCTTACTCCGTACGGATACGGTCGTTGTTTCAAACGCGTTAGCCAAGCTTTCTTGCGGGGTGCGCCTGTTCCACTTACGCTTCCGGACGAATTGAACGAACTTGAGGTGGGCTCAGCACGAGTGATGGTTTGTGAAGTCCCTCTGTCTGTGCAGCTTTCTGATGGTTTGTCTACCATGCCGTAGTGGTAAGTTGTGCGCGCCTGTGCTAGTATGTGGGTTAATGTGGGTCGACTGGATTTTTACGCTTATCGAATACTCGAGAATCAGAGAGCTCCTGAACCGGCGACGCGACCTCATAATTGACGAACCGAGGCCACAGCTGCATAAACCATTGCACCAGTAATATCACTCAGAAAAAGGGCATCTCGCTTCCAAGTGACTAATCGGTTGCAAATCGCCGCACAAGATAATCGCCGATAGTAACAAAACGAAACGGACTTAGCCCACAGGACACTTTCATTATCATACTGTAAGTAACGGAGGATTCTATGAAAGAAAATAGAAATAATCATCCGTCTACATGATTTTAAACTCCACCGAAACCCCGATATTATCGCATAATCAACCGAGCAGCCCAAAAAATAAATAAAGGTATAAATAAAGGTATAAACGTATAAAGAAACCCCCTAACTAAGCCTGCGAAAGCAAGTCTAGTGGGAAGAGAAATCTAATAACCCCTCCTCCATCTAGCCAATTCATCTTCTTGGTTCCCCATCGTGTCTTCACTTGAACCTTCTGAAGGTCCGGGAGTAGAGAAAATGTTCAGATAAACATACTGTTGATCAAAAGCCGGCGAAGGGAAAAATGCAGCAGTGTCCTCCACATTTGGCATGGGTGGAAACATTTCGTCCGAAGCCTGAAATCCTCCAAAATCACCAAGCCCCTCGAACCCAGTCACTTGTTCACCGCGCTGGCCACGATCAAGGAATCCAGTACTGTTCAACCCAAATGAATCAGACAGTGGGGGGGAAATGTCCGCAGCGACAGGCATTTCATCCTCCATGTAAGAAATCACGCCCTTCAAGTGTTTCTTTACCATCCGCGCTCTCCGAGCAACAGCTAACCTCTCCATCTTCGTAACCTCAAGGAGCTTCCGGGAGAGCTTGATAAATTCCGCCCGACGGGGGAGCAGGCTATCTCGAGACTTGATATCATCTAGTGCTCTGGCGCATGCATCGATACCCAGCACCAACATATTCGCAGTAAAAGGATCGGTATTCGCGGTCGAGTACCATATCATCTTACTCCCTATGAGTGCCTCTTCGGCTTTTGCGACTTCTGCCAAAGCATGAGATGAAGCGACCAGCGTATCAAGAATATCGTGGAAAGGGTGTGTTCCGAACCGTGGGAAAAGGAAGTGGACGATGAGTGTATGATAAGCGGCTAATATGACTGCCCGGGATCCCTTAGAGATGGTTAACGTTTCGGGTAGTTGCTTCGAGGCTGTCACAAGGATATCTTTGACTTTTGAGCAGATAACCGCCATATCATTCTCTGGGTTGAAGGGTTGAATATCGCCAGTTTGGTCTACCCCCCAATCGGAGACGGAGAGCTCATTCGCTCGAGGGAACAAGGCGTAGATATGTCCAATGGTAGAAGCAATGTGGCTCAATGCCCACAGCTCTCCTATCATTTTCCCCTGCCTTTGGAAAGTATTCCCTGAGGCTAAATCCAGCTTGTATATCATGGATTCCGACTCGCTCGGCGGTGGAAACCCCATTGCTATCGGGGACGGCAACATATCCGCGGAGAATGGTTGATCGAATTGCATAAAAGTCCATAACGTAGATGACAATAAGATCCAGTATATGTACTTCATCAGCTCCGCCTCCACCTCTCCTGTGTCTACCCCGTTGACCCGGCTTGTGGGAACCTTGGGGGATTTCATCAACTTGGTTACCATCCTACAGGCATACCCAACAAAACAGGTAGCGCGCCGGGCGCTAGTTAGGCAAATGTCGTGCCACCCAAGCAGGAGAAGGGATTGGGCTGTCGAGAGGTCGCAAGTATTTGCCGGAAGCTTTCGCAGGATAGAAATTCCATAGTTAAAGTATAACTCGGAGTGGGGATCGCCGTTGATATAAAGCGCCTGCGAGATTATGACACAAAGCAAGAGTGGGTCGTATATCCTGTTCTTATATTGCTGTAGGAGCAGAGTCTTGGAAACAATTATAGAGATGGGGTGGACTGAAAACCATGCCTCAATAAGCTCCACAACTCTGCTGGCGCTCATGAGATCAATAGGATTTTCATGAGAGAGAGGGATGCCATGAAACATTGCTGGTGTAGGGTCTGCCGCCAAACATCTGAGATAAAATTTTCCGCGCGACTCCCCTAGATGGAGGCAATCCAATCGTCCGTACTTGGCAGATAATATCTCCACAAGCTCTTGGGTAAGGACTCCTCGCATAGAGTCGTAGCTCATTACTGCGTATTTAACGGGTTGCTCCATACTAGGATCCCCCTTGGTTCTGCGAATAAAGGCTTGTATGGCTAGCTGATAAGTGTTGGTCGAGTTTCCGCCAGGAGTAGGGTCGCCAAAGCTTTGCTCGTACATGGTTTCGAGTTCGGATGCGAGAGTTCGTACGCTAGCTGAGGGCAGGTCCGCGGGGCTGCTGGGGCCTGTGGGCACCGAGCCTCTAGAAACATCACTCCTAGAGTCATAGTCGTAAGGAGTAGGCAGTATCGAGGCCGCTAGGATTTCCCCGGTATCCGTACCTTGAGTGACCGAACTCTCTCTCGTGCGCTTTCTTGGTCTTCCCTTGGGCGCTTCCAGACCATAGATGCAATCGATATTTCTTTCACGGCAAGCATCGCATTTCTCCCGCCCAGAACAACGAACCTTGCGAGCTCGGCAGAATTGGCAGCTCCGGCGCAGAGCACGAGTAGGTGCGGGTGACGCCATGTGAGTGAGGAGAATTAAATCAGAATTTTGGGCGTAAACCAAGATTTGGTTATAATTTAGCAGGGTCGGTGTTTGGTAGAAGGTTGAGGTTGATGGTTTAAAGAGCTTAAATGGGACGCCGCGTTCTTATGTTTGAATACTCGAAAGTGCAGGCCGTCGAGAAAGATGCCCTTATGCGAAGGCAGTGTATGTACTACCCTGGTGGCTTGGCGATTGAAATTCCGCTAATCTGGTAGAGCTTCAAAGGGCCTTCGGGTACTGTGTGATATGTACCAAAGATTAGTTCTGCCGCTGCGCTCCTGGCCCCAATGTTGGTAGGGCAGAGTGCAATAATAAGCCTCACTGATTAGGGTTGCTGAAGGAAGGGTTCCGAATTAACTTGATTGGAGCTCAGAAGCGACACCTCCCTCTACATATGCTTAGTCAATCCCTGCCTTGCTCAGGTAAGTCCCCATTGGCTCCAGCAGCCGACAACTAGTAATCACGAGCTAACTGACATTTTCTTCAGCTAGACAGCTAAGCATTCAAGCATATACAGTACGTGAGAAAATATCCCCACGATGAAGATGTTTGCCCGAACTCCGAGCATCGATAGAGCCGCAGTATCCCTCCAGGCGCACCCCGACCGTTAGGGCTCGCGTATCATCTTGGCGACAAAAACTCCTCTGCTCCCCCCGCAATTCTACCCCAAAAATGGCTGATTTTAAGCACTCACAGCTTGTCTGAGAGCAATGTAGAATTGGCGAGGCCAATGCTATAGTGCAGGTAATTGCACAGACTTCCCGGGCGGGGATTATGGGGATTCCCCCACTCCACTACGAGGGCCGGGAGCTTGGAATCCAGATTGGATATCATTGCAATGCATCTTTCGTATAGGAAACTCATAAGATCCCAGGTACCCTTTGCCTACCATCATGGGCATTAACTAACAGAGCTTGCCACTTATGACTGATAGCACCTAGATAGCCCTAAAGGCCCAGGCAAGTTTTGAATTTTTTTCCCCAAACAAAGCTGAGATTTCGTGAGGCGAAAATGCCCATTTCTGTTGTAAAATGGTGGGATACCGACGAACCCTTGTCGCCAATATCGTACATCTCTCCCAAGCAATACATATTCAAAGACCGTTGATAGTACTAAAATTATTTTAACAAATATACGCAATTATCGCGTATGGTAGGTTGGAATCTCCTAGTGGGATCGTAGGTACTGTACAGAATTAGTTCGCGTGGGCAGAGCAACACCAGGCTCGTGTTTCCCGCGCCCAATACTCTACTCGAGTACAAGTAAAGTGCATTTAAGGTAAGCGCCGTTGAGCCCCACTGCCCACACCGCAGCAGATCCAGATCGCCGGTAACAGCAATCACACTACATCACTCGTAGATCGTGGCGCAGCCCTTTGATCCTAATAATGTAAAATATGAATGAGCGGTGTCGCTACGTTATCGCGTACGTAGCAGACGTTGCGTGGCCCTCATGGCCTACCGCTACTTAACTTGCGTACCGGGGTGCCAAATCGATAAAGTTAGCATTTCCACCGTACCAGATTCCCACGAGGCTCTTCCCATCTGTGCTATTTTGTGCTCCAAAGAGAATGCTGCTACAGCAGCTGACTATGGCTCCCAACACAATACCCCACATCAATCAAAGAGGCTAGGCAACTCCCAAGGCTGATCAAGAGTTCTGGGGGTAGTGGTATCGCGTGAGCCATATAGTACGGTTTACGGCAGGGCGAGTGCCATTCAACTAATCCCTCTTCCTCCTGTCCACAGACGGGTAAGCGGTCGCTAGCTGAACATCGTGAAGGAAACTCGCCAAATACAACCCGTTCCGCCGTTCGCCTAGAAAATGGATGTGCGATCTAATTGGGATGGGTAATCTGACTGCCGATCTCCTCCCCCCCCGGAAGCGAGTCTCGGGGGTGAGTAGGCCCGAAAATTCATAGGAGTCCGGGGGGTGGAGGGCGAACGGGGTTGCGCCGGAGAGGCAGACACAGCCCTATTGTTCCAGCTCTTGGGCATAAACACCACACCTTAAAAGGGAAATCTCTAATCAGCTTGCGCGCTGGTTGCACAACCCTGCAAGTCACTCCCGTATGAAGGCTTGCATATCATCGCTGTGCTATTAGTCGGTGTATCCGCCACCCGCAATGTTTCGCTCGCCCCCAGAGCCCCAGGAATTTTGATGCGATCCTTTGACAGTCTACCCGAGGGCATACTCCATACTTAAGCGCAATACACAGTTAAGAACATTTGGAATCAGCTTAACTTACACGCCTATTGATGCTGCAGGCCCCAAACAAAGTACTGTGGCACAGATCACCAGCTGCCACACCGGTATCCCCATGGCCTTAGGCATAGGGTAACCCAAACCAAACCATTCTTTAGACATCCTCACTTCGGGCTCTCTGATAGCAAGTACCTTCCTAACGATGGAGAGCTAGTTCCAAAAGTTTGCGTCGGCACAGCTTTCATACCAGTAGTGCACCACAGTAATACGCCATTACCTGCCTCTTTAGCAGCTTTCTTCCAGAAGCCCTTTAACCCCTAATTTATTCCGACAGCACAGCAACTCAGATAATGCCTCAGTACCGTGGTTAGCGTTATTGCCGGATCAGCCCAGGCACCACGAGAGAGAAACATCATCGGATCGTTATCGCGTGCGGCCCGTGTTTCACCACCCAACAGCCTCAATCTGCCTAAGGGCTTCCGTGATAAATAGTGACTTTGCGATTTCGCATCCAGAGTCAAATCCTAGTAATCTGGTTGGCCCGTAGCCGCACTTGCCTCACATCCAGCCTTTTCGCAAAGTCTCTAATAAACCTGCAGCGAATTGGACCACACCTTGGTAAATCGCAATTCGGCAATTAAATCCCTGGATACTACAAGTAAATGGTGTACTGTGACCCTCCAAGTTTTCACTGTGTAGAGGATAAACACTGGGCCAGCTCGGATCCGAAGACCCGTCAAATTTCTAGTTTACCCCTTCAGAAATGTATGAGAAAATTGCCACTTTCTAGCTGTGTATATGGACATGCCCAGGAACTCGAAACCCAAACAGTGTAAAGTTACCCCTCTCCATAATTTCCACTCAAGCTAAAAATTCCTCCGCCCATTCCTAGGAGTGTTTTCCTCAGGCGTAATTCCCAACCCACCTCGAGATATTCCGTAAGTCAGAGAGCCAGTAAGGTAGCCGCACATTTACATTGGATCGTATCTCCAGGCAACCGTAAAACCAGTGGATGCGAGCGCACGGAAGATCTAAACTATATTTACCAGCCAGGCAGACTTGCATACCAATACTGCACTGTACTCCAACCACAGCTAACATTCAATCGCCGAATTAGCCTACCCTTACAAAAAGACCGAGACCTCCACTCAAGAAATATGCATAAGCATACCCAGTTTAAACATATGGGCGGCGGTGTTTGGACAGGTTCAGGGAAATTCTCACTGGAGTCAACCCGACTTTTGCTTAGATTAGATTATACGGGTATGGATGACGCTCCACCACGAGCTGTGTCTCCTAATCCTTAAAAGAAGCCTTTCTTTACTGCCCGATACAAGTATAAGCAACGTCAGGAGAGACCCAGAAATTGAGATAATGCCAAACTCTCATAATCACGGTTGAAATACCGTAAGCACTCGAGAGATAGAGGCCGTTACCAAGGGGATGGTGGATAAAATTTGCCTTGGGCTATACCATACACGGAAGGAAAAGATTAAAAAACCCCAAAGCGGACGGGAGATCAAACCTACTTTCTCCCGTTAATTGGCTGGAGAGCTGAGTTGAGTTGTCTGTCCAGGTGATCCAAATCGGCTCCGAAAACGGTATATTCTTGAGAGCCACCCCCTTGGCAACCGGTCTCTATCTACTGAGTAGTTGCTCTATTGTTATTTGCGAAAGCTATGCCAAAGAAATATCTCCTCTTTTTTTCTTCCTCATAAAGAAGGAGAAGGAGAAGGATAAGGATAAGGATAAGAGATATCGAACAGATTTGCCGGCGAGCGGTCCGTAGGAAGAGAAAAAAAGAGAGATCTGATAAATATCCAGCAAAGTTGGCTACTGATAGGCCATGCGAGTTTTTGCGTTCCGTACTCTACTAGTACGTAATCACTCCAATGGAGGCCTCGATCCCTGCAAAGCGCGGAATGTACTGAGCTAAATTCCCCCAATTGAGTGGTTTAGCAATATCAATAAAACTTGACCGTAATCCTTCCTAAGAGCCTGTTTGGCTACAACGGTTCCGTTGCGTTGGGCGACCGTTTCTGCTGTGAAAATGGCCTTCTGTCCATTTTGAAATTGAAACGGGAGGAAAAGTGTCATTTTTATGGGAGAACGGAAAGGAACCGTTGTAGCCAAACAGGCTCAAAGGGTTTTTATCTCTAATAGATAACACGAGTTTCTACGGTAACCTCTAGGTGGGAATCTATGCTTTTTACTCATAATTCATTGGTGCTTGCAAGTATTTGAGCAGCGGTAGGAAGCAGCTAGTGATTGCGTGCTTCTTTCACCATGGCAAGCGCTGGCACTGATGTGCCATCTAATCTACAAAGACTCACTGGTGCACGTTAGCCAAGCAAAACAGTATGATACGATACTCTCACCACAATCCAGAACCTCACACCATCAACCCCACCCGGCGCTGAAGCAAAAGAAAGGCCTGAATCCGGGATTGAACCGGAGACCTCCTGCATTTTCGGAATCCCAAAGCAGGAATCATACCACTAGACCATTCAGGCAGTTAGTTCTCTCACCGTTAACACCCAGAACTAGCGCCCACAGCCCAGAGTCTCAGTTCTGGATGAGTCACCGAGTGACCTCCTATGATTGGCCTTCCATGTAAGCAAGTATAACATACTGTAGAAACTGTAATAATTGGACCTCACGCTAAGACATCTAGAATTCCCTCCTTTGGATTACAGGGAAGAAACACAGCGAAAAATCTGTCTTTGAGCCCTCCAATGAGACAAATAAAAAGAAGAAAAGGGTCCAACCTTACTAGGAAAGGCAACACCAACGTACTAACGTAGGGTCCAATTATTCTAGTTTTTACAGTAATTGGGACGGTTTCAAAATTCATCGCACAGGTAGATGTTTTGGTATAAGTGAGCGCACTCCTGGCCGTCGGTAAAAACGCGCATCTTTCCCCTCTGTCAGGATCTACGACTACTCTTGTTGTCTCAGCGCGAGAATAGCGAGATCAAGGAAAATCGAAAAAAAACCTGCGAGGGAGAAAATGCTACTTAAATCCCTTTCGTCTACGGAATGATAATATACATCGCGAACTGCCTTGCTTAATCAGGAATTCGCCTGCTGTTGTGAGCGTATACCTGTAAAAGCTATTTATCGGGACAACACAAAGCCAATTTTCGTGCTAATCATGCGGTATCCATTTTATCGTCATCCTTGCTTCCGCTTCCGCCTTCCTCGCCTTCCTCGCCTTCCTTCTTCTTCAATAACGGGGTATTCTCGTCCTCCTCCTTGATTCCCTCTAAAGATCCGGAAGCCTCCCCACCCTCCTTCTTCCCTTCTTTGTCCTCCTTCTCCTTTTGTTCCTTCGCCAGCCTAGCCTTCTCGTCCTCCATGGACATTCGGAGCGCCAATGCCAGTTCAGGGTCCAAACTCGGATCGACCCCGAAGTCAAACCCTCCAGACCCTTCCCCTGTCCCAGGCCCTGTACCCTCTCCAGCGCCTCCGGAAGAAGCGCCCCCGGCTTCGCTCAAGATCGGGGTAGTAACCAAAAGGTCCGAAAGAAGATGAGGTCCAGGTGGAATAGTGGCCAAGTGGGAATTATCAGCCGAGTTGATGGCGTCGACAAAAGCTTGAAGCTTGGTGGTATTGTCAGTGTCGACCTCACCAAAGTTAACGAAATCTATTGCGACATTATTTTTCTTCATCTTCTTTGCGAGCTTTACGAGAGTCTTTTCATCTTCGACGATAGGAGAGCCGACAAAAACGATGATCCTCTGGCGTTGTGACTTATTTTGGCGATGCTTTAGCGCTAGCTGTAGAACCGCAAACAGAGTTGAGTTGATCAGCCCGAGACCTGTGAAATAACGAACTAGGAAGACTGGTGGAGGAAATGATATATGACGTACACCGGCGACTTGAATCCCTGTTGCTAGATGAGTTCCACCTTTGATTTTTGTATCGTGCAATCCGCTCAGGATCTTCCCAAAATCTGTGGTTAATGTAACCAGTACCTCCGGTCCCTTACCACCCATGGTCATCAAGCCTACTGATGACTCTGGGTTGGCCTGAGTTTTCGCAGAGAAGATAAGGGACACCGCATCTGCTTGAGCATCGAAACGAGTTGGCCTTCGTGGATCAGATTTCTTAGTTAGCTCTAGGCTCTAAGGAGGAACGGGAGTTGAAAGTTTACGTATAATCTCCGTTCCGGCTGCTCTCGCTGTTGTCAACTCTGCAAATAGAAGGCCCTAGTTAGCAGCTGATAGGAAATTTGTGAAACTGACGGGCTCACAAACACTATCATAGTCGCCTCCAACATGGTTGCAACGGCACTTATATGCGTAGAGTGTAAAAGCGGTTTCCAAGAAATAAGATGATGAGAGGGTGATGATGGGTGTTGATAGGGATGGTAGATCGATAGAAGTTGATTGTTAGGTGAGCTGTGTGGGTCGGCGTTGGGAGTTCTAGTGGGGGTTCTGGGTATTCGAGCTTTGGGATAGGGTAAGGTGGGATTACCCGGCTTTGCGGCGTGCCAAGCCTTTGAATATTAGGGTTTGACTTTCAACTTTGCTTTGTTTACCTACACCCTTCTCTCCGATAGCAGAAAGGATAAACACACCAAAACGCGCTTCTATACCCTACCTCCTTTTCAATCAACGCGATTAGCCAAAACTTGTTATCACACATTTTCATACAAATGGCACCCCTTCGGCGGAAAAATCGTAATTCTCAATCCCCTTCCAACGCCCCTGGATCACCAATACGAACGCCAACACAATTCCCACGATCACCTTTGAAATCAACTTCTGCGATGACACCAATGAAGTCGCCTTTACGCCAGGCGCGCCCTGCCGGGATTACGAAAAAACAGAAGGCTACTATCATTGAAAACTTGAACTTAGAAAGTACGTTTGGTCCTAGGGTTACGTGGCGGCTTCAGTAAATGACATCTAATACTTCTATAGTAACTGAACGCGCCAGAAAGCTTCGAGTACAGTACACCATGCAAGCTCGCTCATTAAAACAGAGGATCGAAATGCGAATCAACAGAGTGCCCAAGAAGCTCTGGGGAATGAAGATGGGGGATTTATTAGCCCAACACTCTAATAAAACTAAGGAGCCGAAGGCAATAATGCCAAAACTGGGCCCTAGAGGGGCCAAGGGGTTTGTGGAAGACGTGAAAAGATTAAGGTTTGTTCATTTAGATGTTCAAATATGGCTCGGCACTTACTAAATTCTTGGCCATATAGTGATGAAGGAGGCGGCCAGCCAAATGCCCAGCCGGAACGACTTGTTGTCCCTAAAAAGAGAGTAGCTAAAAAGACTGTTGGCGCCTCAGCCCGAGAGAGGATGCCCCCACCTCCTCTTCCGGCGCATCCTTCCAGTGGACTTAGCCTCTCCCCCGGAAAACCGAATCTACCACCTTCATCTTCTCCTGTTCGGTCATCATCCCCAGCGCGGCCCTTGCCCGCCAAGAAAACTGTTGGACGAACAACCCGAAAAGTTCCATCGAATAGTTCAATTACTTCAGCGTCAACTCGACCGTCATCCCGTGCGACAACGCGCTCCTCACTTGAAACAACTGCAACCAGTGCAGGCAGTAGCCAGGATGCCTTAGGGACGAGGGCTACCAAAAGCTCACAGGCAAAGGGCAAAGCACCAGCGACGATGACGACAAACACAGCAAATACCGGGTTAAAGCGGGGCGGAGTCAAAGGAAACCCGAGTTCAGGGAGTTTGAAAGAAAATAAAGTGGCTGGAGTGAAGGAAAAACCTTCTTCCTCTAAAGTTACCAAGAAAGAAGCGGCAGCTACGGGCGGGAGGATATTGAGATCAAGGAAATAAGCTCATTTGGGAAATCTATGGAGTTTGGAGTCGGAGAGCAGAGGATTAAGGTGTTATTCGATTGCATTGGCCTCGGGCAGGCTCATTCCCTCGGGCCATGGCAAGGAGTCAGATATTCCCAGCAGTGTTATTGGATTTTGGCTGGCGTAGGATGCCTCCTCCTATATCTGCCCTTTTCGTTACTTGGGCCTGCCGAATGCTTTCTCTTTTTGCTTTTAAATTTGTATTTCATTTCGGTTGGCTGGTGTATTTCCCCTTTGACTCGGACAGTTGTACAGTAGATGATACAGATGAAATGCCGGCGCAAGTGGACTTCCGTATTTCGAAATTGAGCTTCAGCCGATGAATAGTATAAGATTATGATTATATAATACGATTGAGATAGGGATCTCTTGGCCCGAGAACTTGAGGCACAAATCAAACCACTCAATTGCTCAGTAATATATAATTCTAGTCCCTGCAAACAAATTCGAACAATCAGGCGTGGGGCAAACTCAGGCAGAAGCAGCGACATTGCGATGAGGTTTCGGCTTTACATCGGTGACGGCTGTCAGCAGATCTCCAATAACCTCAGGGCCCTTTTCTTTGGTCGCAGCCTCGATATCCTTCAGAGTTTGCTCGATCTCTTTCGTAGCTTCTTCTTCGGCTTTGGCGTTGGCACCAGAATGCTGTAATGCAGTTAGTTTGTTTTAGAACCCGTGCGGCAGAGAAGCGGATAAACCAACCTTGGACTCAAATTCTTTGAATTCATTCTCTTTCTGCTTTTTGTATTCTTCGATTTCTTTTTGAGCTTCGCTACGAGCATCCTTAACTTTTTGTGTTCGATCTGCGACAAGTTTAGCATGTTTCGGTGGATAAACACTGGGGGGTGGGGGGTAATGGAGGGGTTACGTACAAGCTCTCGCTAGAATGAGTATCGCCACCATCACCAGAGTTAACAGCCATCAACCCTTCTTGAATAAGAAACAGATGTAAAGATATCTAAGAATGTCTGCTGTGGCTGATATGAGCTTCTACCTTTCTGAACTATCTTCTGGGCTTCCTTTTCGGCCTGTCCAATATACTCGTCAGCATCACCATCACCATCACCAATCATTCCCACAATAATCCCACAAAGCCTGGTCGTACGCACATCGAGGAGGGTCAGAATTCCAGCAGAGTTTTGAGCGGACTGTCAAAATAACTAAGTGAGCCTTGATATCCTTGATAGCCTCTAGAAGATAGAGCGAGGGGAGGGGTAAGGAAGGGTAAGAGATACCATGATGTTGACTTTTGTATGGCTCCGGGAAGTCGAGCTTTTTGATTGATCGATCTCAGGAGAGGGTTTTAAGAGGGTTTGTTGGAACCGAACGAAGGAACCAACGATCTATAAGCATAAAGGTAACGGTAGAACCTGCTCTTCCGTCTCCCTCTCATCTAGTTGGTTCTCAGGCGCCAAGCCTCAGGCCCCTTGCAACCATCTCAGGGTTCCAAATCCCCTGGGTCTTTTCACTGCGAGATCAACGATCAACAGTCTACAGAGGGACCAGTTCTATTTACTTCAGTCTCCCTGTGAAACGGTAGAAGACTCGACTGCGAGCTCCATTCCACTGGATCTGCCCTACCAACCTGAATATCACACGCGTTAAGAGGGCTCGACCTTGTCTTTCCTTGGTTGCCACCGCAAAGTCATAATTTGTACTTTGTTTACTGAGTATTATTTTTTTCCCTCTCTTCCTCGCAGCCCGATAAACCGCACACCTCCCTCTAGCTATAGTTCACCTACACCTTTGCGCGCTGTTCCTCCGCCTAGCTATATTTACCCCTTACGTGTGGTGGAAGCGGGACGGTCGGAGACGGTGGGCAGTTCGGGTCCTCCTGGAACTTCGGGACTTGTGCCGGCCGGCTAGCAAGCTACGATGGCGGGTGGTAATATCAAGGTGGTTGTGAGGGTGCGGCCGTTTAATAGTAGAGGTACTTTCTGCCTTTCTCCTCGAGATACTGGTATGAGGTTGTGCAGGTACTCTGAGCTAACGCTACTGTGTGGACGGCCTGTCATGCGTGATATTTAGAGAAGGATCGCGGCGCAAAATGTATTGTTCAAATGAAAGACAGCCAGACGGTCCTGACCCCACCCCCTGGGGCAGAGAAGAGCGCCGGAAGTAAAGCCGCAAAAGATGGTGGTCCCAAAGTTTTCAATTTCGACAGGAGCTATTGGAGTTTTTCAAAGAGCGATCCTAATTACGGTGCGTCGGCTTTGGTTATAAGATAGGTCTCTCTGAGAATGTTCTAACAGATTTTGTAGCGGGCCAAGAGAACCTGTTTGACGACCTCGGAGGGCCGTTGCTGGATAATGCCTTTCAAGGTTATAATAATTGCATTTTTGCTTACGGCCAGACTGGATCTGGAAAATCATACTCTATGGTACAGCTCAGTTCTGCCTCATGCTTCTTTGGGAAATTTACGAGAGACATCTTGGGAGTGCATGCCATGCTAACCATTCATTGCGGTGTAGATGGGCTACGGGGAGGAATACGGTGTAATTCCGAAAATTTGCCAGCATATGTTTGAGCGGATGTGAGTTAACCCCCGGTGGTATATCGAACCGAAGGCGATCCAGAGCTGACCTTACTGTAGAACTACCCAGCAAACGGATCCAAATCTGAAATGTACTGTCGAAGTATCCTATCTAGAAATTTACAACGGTACAGTTTTGAGTGGCACTAGTTCTACCCATGCGTGGCTTCTGACTTTTTGGATAGAGCGAGTTCGTGATCTCTTAAACCCAAGCACGAAAGGCAACCTAAAGGTTCGAGAACACCCTTCATTAGGCCCATACGTTGAAGACCTTGCGAAACTCGTAGTGAGCTCCTTCAGTGAGATCGAGCACCTCATGGATGAGGGAAACAAGGCAAGAACAGTTGCTGCTACAAACATGAATGAGACATCATCGCGTTCGCACGCTGTATTTACTCTCATATTAAGTCAAAAACGGCATGACGTTGAGACGGGCTTTGATACCGAAAAGGTTTCCCGAATTAGCCTCGTTGACTTGGCTGGGTCTGAGAGAGCTACGTCTACTGGTGCCACCGGTGCAAGACTAAAGGAGGGAGCCGAAATCAACAGGTCCTTGTCCACACTGGGCCGTGTGATTGCAGCTCTGGCAGATCTATCCTCAGGGAAGAAAAAGAATGCAAACATGGTTCCCTATCGGGACTCTATCTTGACTTGGTTACTTAAAGATTCTCTCGGCGGTAATAGTATGACAGCCATGATAGCAGCTATCTCACCGGCTGATATCAATTTCGATGAAACCCTTTCTACCCTTAGATATGCCGATTCAGCCAAGAGAATCAAGAATCACGCGGTCGTGAACGAGGATCCAAATGCCAGAATGATTCGAGAGCTCAAGGAAGAACTACAACAATTGAGACAGAAGCTATCTGGTGGCGGTTCGATGCCGGAAGAGAACTACGCCCCAGATACGCCGCTTGAAAAACAAATTGTCACCATTACTACTCCTGATGGACAGGTGAAGAAGGTTTCGAAAGCCGAGATCGCAGAGCAATTGAATGCGTCCGAGAAGTTGCTAGGCGATTTGAACCAAACCTGGGAAGAAAGGTTGGAGAAGACGCAACAAATCCACAAAGAGCGCGAAGCAGCATTGGAGGAGCTGGGAATTAGCATAGAAAAAGGGTTTATCGGGCTTTCGACCCCAAAGAAGATTCCTCATCTCGTCAATCTCAGGTTGGCGATTCTCCTCATCTCTATTCGCAAGATAGCTTACCTATCCTAGTGACGATCCACTCTTGGCCGAATGTCTAGTCTACAATATCAAATCGGGAACGACATTAGTTGGAAACGTCGAAACTTCCACCACTGCTCAAATTCGTCTGAATGGCTCAAAGATTCTAACTGACCACTGCCGATTTGAAAACGAAAACGGTGTCGTCACACTAATTCCTAATCAAAAGGCTGCTGTCATGGTCAACGGGCTGAGGATTGACGGCCCCAGAAGGTTACGGACAGGTTATCGCATTATCTTAGGCGATTTCCATATATTCAGATTCAACCACCCGCAAGAGGCCCGCGCAGAAAGAGACAAGCTAAGGCAATCTGCCACAATGAATTCTGACCACCGTCACTCATTAAGCAATGGAATCACTATAGATGTATTAGAGAGGGCTGAATCTGAGACAAATGGCAGCAGGCCGGATTCTCCGGCTATGGTTCCAGCCAGCCGCGACATAGATTGGTCATTTGCTCAGAGGGAAGCAGAGGAGATGAGACACCGGAGTATTCGCAGGGGACGTCCCGATAGTCGCCTAGATTCAATAGACGATGAAACCGAATCTGTCATGTCTTTCCCGGGGATTCGAGAAAAATATGCCTCTGTCACCACCTTGGACGAACTCTCACTCGATACGGTGATTACTATGCCGGGGACTCCTCAGCAGGGCGAAGGTGAGGAGAGACTTAGGCTCATAAAAGATGAGATGCAAGCCCAATTGGAGAAACAGAAAGAAGAGTATCAACAAAAGCTCAAAGCTACCGAGGAAGCACATGTCGAGATTGAGGAGATCAAAGCTGAGAGGGTCAAAATGCAGGAAAGGCTTGAATTGGCTAAGAAAGAGATGCAAGAGAAGCTGGAATTACAACGGAAGGAGTATGAAAGCCGACTCGAAGAGATATCGCTTTCTCCAAAGATCAGAGACCCTGAAGATGGTCTAACAGATATGGAAAAGAAGTTGGCCAGGTTCGCATTTGATCATTGGCGTAAGCGAAGGTATGTACGGATGGCAGAGTCAATACTACAACATGCTGCGATCTTGAAGGAGGCACAGATAATGAGCAATGAGATGGAGAAGTCCGTGGTATTCCAATTCACAATTGTGGACGAAGGCCACACATTTCAGTCGAGTTACGATTTAGTATTGAACGGGGTATCAGCTGAAGACGACGAGTTCCTTGACATGGCACGAAAACCCTGCGTCGGCGTCCGTGTGATGGATTTTGAGACCAATGTCGTTCATCTTTGGTCTTTGGAAAAACTGCAGAACCGTGTGGGCCAGATGAGACAAATTTACCAATACCTAGATAGGCCGGAGTATCTGCAGGTAAGACCACCTCCGGCTCCTTGGTATTGCCGCCTTCTTTTTACTAAACCTCTTGCGAAGCACCTCCGCCCCAGAGACCCGTTTTCAGAGCCAACCCCCCAGCAATACTCGTTGATTGGAGACGTTGATGTTCCCTTGACAGCAATATTCGAGTCACGCTCTCAGGATTTCGTACTCGATATCATATCTCCCCACACGGCAAGTGTGGTCGGAATCATCAAACTTGCGCTAGAACCTTCATCGGCAGAAGCACCCTCATCGACTCTCAAATTTAACGTTGTGATGCGAGAACTCCAGGGTTTTGCCGAACGGGAGGGAACATCAGTCCATGCTCAAATGTTCATACCCGGCATATCCGACGAGAGCGGTGCCACTACAACTGGTATGATGGCCGATTTTGACGAAGGGCCAGTGAAATTTGGAAGTACACATCCCATGAGTATGCCCCTCGGAGCTCCACTGAGAAATACTGCTCTTCGCGTGGCTATATTCGCAAAAATCACAAGCATGCATCTCGAGAAACTTATCAGTTGGGACGACATGCGAGACCACAAACCGACGTCACCACAAAAAAAACGAAACGCTCGACTGAACGAGACAGAGTTCTATACTGAAGAGAAGCATGACGTTTTCGCCCGCGTCCAAATATTGGAACTGTCTGAGTCTGGGGATTATCTTCCGGTTGAGGTTATCCAACAATCTGAAACTGATCCTGGGCTGTTCCAGTTACGCCAGGGGCTGCAACGTAGGGTCCAACTTAACCTTACGCATAATTCGGGAGACGCTTTCCAATGGAGCGATATTTCACAACTTCGAATCAGTCAAGTACGGTTGCTTGACCCCCGGGGGAAAACACCCGATATGTCATCGCCAACCCGCGAAATAAAACTCAATACAGTTTTAGGACCCGTGGTCAAGAAGAACCCCGATGGCACTGGTACAATCGGCGTTGTCGCCCAATGGGATTCCAGTCTTCATAATTCCATATACCTGGATCGAACCACGGCAGACAAGTACCGTGTCCAAATGAATCTCCGGTGGAATGTGGTTTCCGACAAGTTATCAGAGCCAATCGCCTTTTCACAGGACGTTTTTTCACAGGTGCAGCCTAGAGTACTTAAAAGCCCCAATAAATTCATGCAGTTGTGGAATAATAACAGAATTACGCATGCGAGTGTGGGACTTTTCCAGTTGGTTGTTCGGCCAGCTGCAGCTCGTAGGGCGGGCGATCTCTGGAGAATGAATACCATGCACCGGTATGTGAAGGGAGAAGAATACCTTGGCGAGTGGACGCCTCGTGGTGTAAGTTTGGTGAGAGACTTCCTCAGAGCCAAGAGGAGAAGAATCAGGGCCGCTGAAGTTGAAAACGCCAAAGGGTTCTTAAGCTCTTTACCAGTAACCAGAAATGTGACCCCGAAGCCCGGAGCGGGGGAGCCCCTGGCAGAAATGCCTCATGAGGGCCCCAGAGAGATTCCGCCGCAGGAAGATTTTTATGATGAAGCCATGGAACCGAGTGAGGAAAGGGGCAAAGAAGCTAGTGGAGAACCTGAGTTAACAGATAATACGAAGATCACTGAGATTATTCAGGAATCTCCATCAACTAAAAACGTGCAGGATGAAAATGGGGCTCTAGAAGACTCGCCGGATTGGGCACCAGAATACACACCAGCAGAGACTCCGGCAGGAAGCTCAGGGGGGGGGTCGGAGGGCAGTCCAAGAGAGAGCCGTCAGAGGAGTCCGGAAAGGAGCCTAGCAGAAACGCCGGAAGGGGCATTAGTGGAGGGGTCAATTACGGGTGAAAGTGCTGCCCTGAGTGAAGAGGATCCGCATATACATGTACTACGGAGATATGTGGACTTGTGGTCCTCGTGGAAAGACCCCAGCGAGGTAGGCAGCCGATGTTTGCGAGTATGTTTGTGAAGGAAATATGCTGATGGAAAATGCCCACTCTAGAATATACTCGTACGACAGAACACGGAACCCCCACAGGATGCAGCTTGCTTTGCTGAGCCAACAGAAGCTGAACCTCCACGATTGATTGCTGAGGTCCGGCAGATTCCCAAAAGGTTTATTGATCCAAGTATAATTCAAAAATACACTATCTAATGTGCTCCCCTCCTGTATAGTACCTCAGTGTTGAAGTCAGGTTATCTGTTCATGCCAGATGAATCCAACAAGGCATGGATCAAGAGGTACTTTGAACTGCGGCGGCCCTATCTGCACGTTCACTCGATCACAGACGGAGAAGAAATCACTGCCATCAATCTCACCCACTGCCACATCGACCACAACCCTCATGTTCGAAAACTCCTAAGAAAACAGAACAATAATATATTCGCTGTGTACACGCAACTCAATACCTATCTCTTCGGGGCGAAGAGCGAACGAGAGATGATTGAGTGGATATTAAAGATAGATCAATCTCATTTTGACACCAACACCAGTAGGAGCAACACCCCTGCCGACGAAGAGAGGAGAGTGCCCTCGGGTTCGCGTTAATGAATATCGTACTGTGTCACGAATCATGGGGAAGGCGATCTCAAGATGATACGGCAGAAATGAGTGTTTGTGCTTGCGTTTTTCTTTTTCTTTTTTCAAAAAGGGTATTCAAGGCTTCTTTGTTCCTGTTTTTACTTCTTACAGAGCCGACTGTTCTTTCGTTTCTCAGTTTGTCTTTCGATAAAGCTTTAGAGTTCGGCGTTTAATTATTTCCTTTCTCCTGGGAGGGCTTTCTGCGGAGGCGGGGGACA
>Ga0307510_10001643_pt1 | contig 24778 bp, 25 predicted proteins | sample 12_EM_MG_FD_207224 | JGI IMG/M metagenome (GOLD analysis project Ga0307510, IMG submission 207224) | Populus trichocarpa ectomycorrhiza microbial communities from riparian zone in the Pacific Northwest, United States - 12_EM | ecosystem: Host-associated > Plants > Roots > Unclassified | place... | reverse complement strand
CATGTCGAGTTGTCCGTACGTCCGGGTGCCGGCGGAGGGTCAGTGGCAGGGGAAGCCGAGGAAGTGGCGGGCGTCGTGGACGAACTCGTGGACGTGCATGTCGTTGCCGAACACCGACACGGCGCCCTGGTCGACACCGATGAAGTAGTAGACGGCCAGGGCGATCAGCGCGGTGCCGACCAGCCAGACGATCGACTTCGAGACCGGCAGGACAACCGGCGTGGACACCGGACGGGATGTGGAAACGCTGCTCAAGGTGAGCCCTCCTTCGGGATCGTGCGTCCCTTGCGTGTACGGGCGAGTGAAGGTTCAGTGTCTGACTCGCCCTCCACCTTCCGGCGGCGGGCTCACAGTGGCGCGACCGTGCTGGAATTTCACCAGCTTCCTTATGCCATCACTACAGGGGGAGAGTACGGCGCGTCTCTCCGGGCCGTCAATCAGGCCCGTTCCCCGTACGGCTCCTGACAAAGCCGTGTGTGTGCGGGGAGTTGTGTGCCGGTGCCCCTCCTGTCACCGCTTCGTCGTGAGCATCAGGTCGACCTCCTGTTCCTGGTCTCCCGACGCCGTGCCCCGCTCGTCCACGGCGAACGCGACGCCCAGCGCCTCACGAAGCTGGTCCACGGCGACGTAGCCGCCCTGGAGCGTGGCGGAGACCGAGCCCTCCAGCGGGATGGGGTCGGTCGGGATCCATTCCTGTGTCGGCTCGAACTCCGCGGTCCATACGGCGGCGCGGTCGCCCGGCTGTTCCTGGGGCACGTCGTCGGAGGGCCGGTCGGTGGGGAACGCCGTCCGCAGGACGCCGAAGACGGTGGCTGCGTCCTCCTTGGACGCTCCGGTGAGGGACACGGTGGCCATCGGGGGTCACTCTCCTTGGGTTCGTTGAGCAGGACGACCTGGGTTCTTCGAGCAGGGCGACGGTCAAGCGGGTCAGTAGCCGAGAGCCTTGGCCAGTTGCTGCTTGTTCATCGACGAACGGCCGTCGACACCGCGCTTCTTCGCCTCCGCGTAGAGCTGGTCCCTCGTCGGTCCCCGCGCTCCGCTGTGGGAACGCTCACCGCCGCGCTGCGGGGCGGACTTCGGGTCCCGGGTGGACGTCCTGCTCGCGGTCGCGGACTCACCGGCGCGGGCGCGCTCCTTGTTCACGGTGCGCGCGGCGATCTCCTTCGCCCGGCGCTCGGAGACACCTCGTTTCTCGGCACCTTCCTTGATGTGCTCGTACTGACGCTCACGCTTCGCGCTGGAACCTCGCGGCACGACGCTCACCTTCCTTTCCATACGGGTGTGGTCCGGCTCGGCCGTACCCGACCCGTCTTCCGACGGTTTCCCAGGTACCCGGCGTCCGCCGCTTCTCACGCGGCCCCCGGAACGCGTTGATTCCATCTGACGCACGGCCCGCGCGCGGTGCGAGCAGGCGGCCACCGAACGGATGAGCGGGCGGACCGCCGCGACGGCACGGGTTGCGGGCCGGGGTCACACGGGTGGCGTACTCGCGTGGCGTGGTGGCGGGCGGACGCCTAGTAATGGACGGGATCAGCTTGTTCATCGCGCTTCGGGGGGCGATAGCAGCATCACCTCTTCATGGAGCCGAGCATGACCACCCGCTCTTTCTCGCCCAGCCCGGACCAACCCGAGATACCTCACGGCATCGCGGCCCACCCGCTCGCGCCCTCCGACGGAGGACCGGGCGACGGATCGCCGCCGACGTCACGTCCGTCGCAAGAGAGCCCCGTCCAGACCGGCCCCGAGGGCGAGAACGCCGATCCGATGCACCGCCTGGTGCATGCCGCCGTCGCCGACCGGCCGCTCGACGAGGTCCTCCAGCTCATCACCTTGCTGGAGCAGTCGCCGAAGTACGCGCAGGCCACCGTCGACGCCCTGCGGGCGGTCGGTGTGGACCGGTCCGTGGAGGACGTCACGCGCCTGGTGACGCTGCTGACGCAGCCGCCGCGCAACCCCGACTGCGCCGACGAGGCGATCCGCGCGGCCGCCGAACGCCGGCCCGTGGAAGAGGTCACCCGGCTGATGGCCCTGCTTCAGCAGGCTCCGCTGGAGCCGCACTGCGGCGAGGAGGCGGTACGGGCCGCGGCCGGCAGGCCCGTCGAGGAACTCGTCCAGTTGATCGGCCGCCTGGCCGAGGAACAGGACGCGTCGGCCCAGGTCTCGCGACCGGCGGCGGGGCGGTCCACGGCTCCGCTGCACGAGCCGCCCGGACCGACCTCGGCGGACACCCACGATCCAGAACGCGCGGGCGACCGTCCCGCTGCTCGTCAGCGCCGTCCACGACGTCCGCGTACGGCGACGCACCGCACCACTCCCCCGCTCTGGCCGAGGCTGATCGCGGCAGCGGCGCTCGTGCTGTGCGGGCTGGCGTACTTCCCGCTGCACCGTGACGGAGCGTCCGGCACCGCCTTCGGGTTCGCGCTCGGCGTCTCGGTCCTGTGCGTCCTGCTGGTACCGGCGCTGGTCCTCCACGGCGGCCTGTTCGTGCTCGCCGTGTCCATGGTGGTGCCGGCCGCGCTGGCCGCCCTCCAGTTGTTCGACGGGCGGTTCCACTCCACGCGGCTCTCCCAGGCGTTGCGGATCACTGCCGCGCCGCCCTGGCTCGCGGGGCTGATGGCCGTACTCGCCGCGCTGACGGCTCTCACGGCGCTGCTCGCGCTGCTCGCCTCGCGGAGGTTCGGCCGGCAGCTGGACCTTCCCGGCCATCCCGATCAGCGGGCGCTGGCCGACGCGAACCAGACTCCTCAGTAGGGTCCGGCCCGCTCAACGAGCGGTGGCGCCGGAGCTGTTCACGGCGTCGCCGCTCGCGGACGGCACGCTCGACGCCGAGGCCGCTGGGCTGGAGGCGGCGCTGTGGCTCGGTTCGGCACCGGAGCTGGTCTCCGGCTCCTCGCTCGTGGACGGTGAGGCGGTGCCGCCCGAGTACGACCCCGTGCTGCTGGACGTGAGCGGTGTGGGTGTCGGGCTCTGTGCGGGAGCGCTCTTTCCGGCCGAACCGCCGCCCAACGACGTCCCGTTGCCGGACTCGTTCCTGACCGCGGCCGCTATCGGCTTGCCCATGACGAGTTCGCCCGCGGTCACCGCGACCATCGCCAGGGCGAACACGAGGCCGGTCGCCAGGGCGAACTTCTTCCAGCCGACGGACTTCCAGAAGGATCCGGTGCGGGCCGTGCGATACGTGGTCACCGACTCGTCGTCGGAGGAGGCCCCGGAGATGGCGTCGGACGGTGTCGCGGCACCGGGCGAGGTGTCGTCCGGTAACGCGAACGCCGCCCGGGCGTCCGCGCGTTGCATGGCCCGCTCCTCACTCGGCGTCAGCGCCATCGCCACCGACGGCACCCTTCTGCGGATCCCCTCTCCCGTCCGCCGGAAGGCGTGCTGGAAGACCGCCGCACCTGTGGTGGCGCTGGTACTGACCACGGCGGCGCCGATGATCGTCCCGGTCACTCCCAGCAGGGACGCGAGCACCGCGCCCACCACGGTGGCAAGCGCACTCGCCACCACCTGCACAGCGGTCAGATCGAGCACCTTGCGCTTCGGCGCCTGCTTCTTCTCTTCCTTTTTGTGACTCTCCATCAATGACCTTCAACATCCTTTGACAGTTCCGGAGCACGACAGCCGTCGAAGAGGCATGTGCAAGGTGTCGACTGCCCTGTTGGCGGTGTTTCACCTCAACTCGAAGCAACAGGGCTGGACTTCAGCGGTACCGTCACGCCGGCGGCTGCTCCGAGAGCGTCTCGGTGAACGGTGTGACGGGGCGCCCCTGGGCTTCGCCGTCCACGAAGATGTCGACCGCCTCGTTGTAGAAGGCGAGGAGGTCCCTGACGGCGCCGACGGCCGGCAGCGGCTCCGGGTAGCTCCAGACGATGTTCGGCGGGACAGCGGGAACGCCGGCCTCGCCCTGCCACGACCAGTAGGTGGCGGTGCCCTTGTAGGGGCATCCGGTGCTGTGGTCGGTGGGCTCGAACAGGTCCAGGCGGACGTCCTCGCGCGGGATGTAGTACCGGGTCGGCAGGCCGGTCTCGAACAGCAGGACCGGGCGGTGGGTGTCGGCGACGACCGTGCCGTCGATCTCGACCGTGACGTGGCGGCTGCTGGGGATGGCGTCCACTCGTTTGTGCGGGTCACGGGGGTGGATGAAGATCTCTTCCTCCTCCTCGTACCAGTGGTCCAGGCCCCGGCCGACCCGCCGGAACCACTCGAAGGCGATGTGCCCGGCCAGGTCGTCGGCGGGGTAGGTCCAGGCCGCGTTCTCCACCGACTCGCCGTCGATCTCGAGGTCGTAGAAGACGCGTGATCCGGTGTGCGTGCCGGTCGGGGGGTTCTTGGCCGGGCGGAGGAGGTCCTCGCGGACCTCGTCGTGCGGGAAGGCGTACAGCGGTACGGGTACGTCCGGTTCCCACACGAGGACGGGGTGCCTGCTGTCCACGACGGTGGTGTCGCCCTTGCGGCCGCGTACCCAGCGTCGGCTCGGCTCCCACAGGAGGCCTTCGGGGGTGGTCCTGACGTCGCGTGCGGTGGGGAAGGTGCTCATGACCTTTGCTCCTTGCTACGTGTTCCGTGTTCCGTAGGGGGTGAGGTGGACCGGGAGGCCGATGCGGCTGGCCGTTGCTTGCCAGTGTCCGGTGGTGGAGGGTTCACCGGTCGGGTGCAGACCTTCGCCACCACGCTGACAGGCTTCTGGCCCTCGCGTCGTGTCCACGTCTTCGACGTGTTCTGTTGCCGTGCGCCGTCCCCGACCCGCGCACCGCACTCCTGAGAACAGAACACACGAGAAGCAAGGTCCACCATGTCCGTGACCGATGAACTGCTGGCCAACAACGCCCGTTACGCCGAGACCTTCGACGGCCCGCTCCCCCTTCCGCCCGCCAAGCACCTCGCCGTCGTGGCCTGCATGGACGCCCGGCTCAACGTGTACGCGATCCTCGGCCTGAACGAGGGCGAGGCACACGTCATCCGCAACGCGGGCGGTGTCGTCACCCAGGACGAGATCCGCTCGCTCCCCATCAGCCAACGGCTCCTGGGGACCGAGGAGATCATCCTCATCCACCACACGGACAGCGGGATGCCGACCTTCACGGACGACGGTTTCAAGGCCGCCGTCGAGGAGGACACCGGTATCCGCCCGCCCTGGGCGGAGGAGGCCTTCGGCGATGTGGACACCGACGTACGGCAGTCGATCGCCCGCATCAAGGCCGACCCCTTCGTCGTCCACAAGGACCGCATCAGGGGTTTCGTCTTCGACGTCGCCACCGGGAAGCTGCACGAAGTCGGCTGACCGCGGGCGAGCCCGGCCCCCACCCTCCGGCCGCCGTACTTCAGGGAGTCGGGCACCCGTCGGCGGAACGCAGCGCGCTCCATGTGCGGGGGCCGACGATTCCGTCGGGATCGAGGGGGACGGCGCAGCCTCGGAGGTCGTTCCAGGACTGGAACACGCGTACGTCCAGGTAGACGTTGTTTCCGTAGCGGGCGTCCGTGCCCGCCCCGACCCAGCCGCGCAGCGCCAGAAGGCATTGCACCTCGCGCACCCGGGCCCCCGTGTCGCCCCTGCGGGTGAGCGCCTCACCGCTGTAACGCCCGCACGACACCGGGGCGTTCGACGCGGTGGGCACCGTGGTGGAGGCCCAGCCGGTCGCGTCCGGCCCGGTGCCGTTGACGTGGAGTCCCGCGACGATGAACGCGGCCGTGACGCTTGCCGCCACTTGCGTCCTGAAAGACATCCTTCTTCCCCCTGTTCAACATTCCGTTTAATACGGCTGAGATAAAGCTGTCAGCGACACACACGCCGGGCTACACTTTTAAGCGGTGCCTTAACAGTGACTCAGTGAAGTGTCACTAAGCACCGAGGGGGTGAATACCGCGCTCCGCATTCATTTCACGGATGCCGATCTAGTCCGGACCAAGATGGCCACTGTGCCCGATCCACTGTGGGACATCGCACTCAGCCTGCACCGTCTCCAAGCGTCGGAAGGGCGCTGGGCGTACGCCAGTTGGTCCCGCGAAGCGCAAAAGCGCCTGATCGACAAAAACCTCGACCGAGTGGTCACAGAACTTCTGTTACCTCTTTTCCCGAGCACCTACTACCCCGACTTCTTGAATCCCTCGGAAGCACAAGCCGGACTGTCCGCAGGAATTGAAGCAATCGTCGAAACATCACCCGCGCGAATACAGGAAGAGGTCCGACGCTTCGCCGCGCAGGCGGCCGCCCCGGCATGGGCACCGCGCCTCGCCGAACGCGGGATGCGCGAGGTAGTGGCGGAAGGCCTGCGCCAGTACTACTACACGGCCATCGCGCCCTACCACGACTACTCCCGCACCTGTCTGGACGCCGAGCGCGCGACCCTGGGCCAGACCATGCTGCACGGCGGCCCCGACGGACTGCTGGCCAGCCTCGGGCCGCACATGCGATGGGTTCCGCCCGTCCTGTACGTGACGTATCCGGTCGAGGACCGCGACCTGTGGCTGGGCGGGCGGGGGCTGCTGCTGGTGCCGTCCTACTTCTGCTGGGGCGCGCCCGTCGCCCAGGGCGACCCGACCCTGCCTCAGGTGCTGGTCTACTCCCCGCACCGGGAGACCCTGGACTCCCCCGGCCTGTTCTCCTCGACCGCGCCGCTCACCGCACTGTTGGGCCGCACCCGCGCCCTGATCCTGCGGGTCACCGCCGGCGGGGCCACGACCGGCGAACTGGCCCGCGCCGCCGGTGTCTCCGCGCCTGCGGCGAGCCAGCACACCGCGGCACTCCGGAACGCGGGACTGATCAGCAGCCACCGCCGCGGCCCCAAGGTCGTGCACACCATCACGCCCCTGGGATCGGCTCTGCTGCACGGACCGGACCAGGCCGCGTAGACGAGGCGACCGGCATATCGGCCAAGGCCCTCGTCAGGGTCCCGGCCGAGGAAGGCCTGCACAGTCCTGACAAGAAGCTGTCACACGCGGACCGGAATCCCTCGCCGGGCGGCCGGGGTTGGCACTGGTAGCGGCCCGCTTCGAGACCGGGCCTCGCGTGACGAAGGAGCGACGACCATGACGACCGTTGACCTGACGACGACGGACCTCCAGGCCTTCACCCGGGACTGGCTGGACTGGTATCGCGGGCAGGAGGAACGGCTCGCCGCTCCGCACGGGTTCCTGGCGATCACCGGGCTGCACTGGCTCGACGAGCGGCCGCAGCGGTTCCCGGACGCGCCGGGCGCCTGGTGGACCGACGACGCCGGGGTCGCCGTGGCCCTCGACGACGGTGAGGAACTCGTCGTGGACGGAACGCCCGTGCGGGGTGAGCACCGCTTCGGTGTGCTGCCCGAGCGGGGCGGGGTCGACGCGGTCTGGGGCGATGCCGTGATCGAGGTGGCCAGGCGCGGCGGCAACGACATCGTGCGGCCCCGGCACCCGGACGCGCCGCTGCGCACCGACTTCGCCGGTACGCCCGCCTACGCGCCGGATCCCCGCTGGGTGGTCCGGGGGCGTTACATCGCCTTCGACACGCCGCGTCCGACGACCGTGGGCGCGGCGGTCGAGGGGCTGGAGCATGTCTACGACGCGCCGGGCCGGGTCGAGTTCGAGCTGGACGGGCAGTCGCTGGCCCTGACCGCGTTCCCCGGGCGTGGGCCGGGCGCACTGCTGCTGCTTTTCACCGACGCCACCTCCGGGGTGACGACCTACGCCGCGAACCGGGCCCTCGCGCTGGCCCCGCCGGACGCCGACGGCACGGTCGTCCTGGACTTCAACCGGGCGACGAACCTGCCGTGCGCTTACACCGACCTGGCCACCTGCCCGCTGCCGCCGGCGGAGAACCGGCTGCCGGTGTCCGTCGAGGCCGGGCAGAAGACACCCCGTGAGCGGGGAGGAACGGTCTGATCGTCGCCCCGGCTGCGTCCTTGACATCACCGGGCCGCAGCCGGGCTCGTCGAACCCGGTGGCTCGCCGGGACGCGGTACGGCCATCCGTCTCCCCCTTCGACAACCATGCGCAGCCCTCAGTCGTCCCCCTTATTGGCGCGCCCGTCTTCGCGCGGCCGTGCCCCCACCGACACCGCGCACGGACGACGCGCAGGAACGAGGCCGCATGCTCCGTATCCACTTCACCGCGCAGGACCTCCAGAACATCCGGGTGGCCCGCCGGCCTCACGCTCTCTGGGAACTCGTGTGTGGTGTCTGCCGGTTGGACGTGCGGCAGGGGGCGCTCGAGTTCGGGCACTGGCGCCGGTCGGTGCGCGAGGGGCTGGCGAAGGATCCGCGGGCCCGGCGGGCCCTGCTGCCCTTACAGACGCTGATTCCACCTGTGGGCTACATCCCCGACTTCCTCACGCCGTCGGTCACGGGCGGCGGTCTGGCCCTCGCCCTCGACGAGGTACGGTCCACCCCCCGCACCCGGCTGACCCGTGAGCTGGGCAGGCTCGCCGAGTCACGTCCGCTGCCGTCCTGGGTGTCGACCCTCGACAGACCGGGCGCCAAGGCCCTGGGGACACTGACGCGAGCCCTGGAACTGTCCTACAAGACGCTGCTCGAACCGTACTGGCCCCGCATCCAGACAGCGGTCGGCAACGACGTCGAGCTGCGGTCCCGCGCGCTCCTGGACGGCGGCACCTCCGCGCTGCTCAACGCGCTGCGCCCGCACGCCCGTTGGCACGCTCCCGTCCTCGATGTGGAGTATCCCGTCGACCGCGAACTCCACCTGGAGGGGCGCGGCCTGCTGCTCGTCCCGTCGTACTTCTGCTGGCGCAGGCCCACCGCCCTCGCGGATCCCACACTGGGGCCGGTGCTCGTCTATCCGGTCGCCAAGCAGCCCCTGGAGATCGTGCGGGCGGGCAAGGACGGGCTGGAACGGCTGCTGGGCCGGACCAGGACGGTCGTCCTGGCGGATCTCGCCAGCCATGGAGCGCGTACGACGTCCGAGGTGGCCACAGCGGCCAACATCGCGCTGCCCAGCGCCAGTTACCAGCTCGGCGTGCTGCGCGACGGAGGTCTGATCGCCAGTCGCCGGGACGGCCAGTTCGTACGGCACTCGGCAACTCCTCTGGGCCTGCGCCTGCTTGACGGGCGGTGACCGCGCGAACCTCGGCCGGCACCAGTTGGACCGGCTTCGAGGGGGACGGTGGCCACCGCGTCCGCAGTGCCTGTGGGTCAGCCCGCCCGGCGTCGGACCGTCGTGGTGCGGTGGGTGAGGGGTTCGCGCAGGTCCAGGTGTTCACGGAGGGTCGTACCGGTGTAGTCGGTGCGGTAGACGCCGCGTTCCTGTAGTGCGGGGACGAGCAGGTCGACGATGTCGTCGAGGCCGTCGGGGATCAGGTACGGCGTGACGTTGAAGCCGTCGACGGCGCCGTGCCGGACGAAGTGGGCGAACTTGTCCGCCAGTCCCGCCGGGGTGCCGACGTGGCCGCGCTGGGGGCCGAGCGCGATGACGGTCTCGCGCAGCGACCACCGGTTCGCGTCGGCCTTCTCCCGCCATTCGGCGACCACTTGGCGGGGGTCTGCGATCCGCCGTGCGCCGAAGGAACCGTCGTTCTCGGCGACGACCGGGTCCTCCTTGGGCAGCGGGCCGTCGGCGTCGCGGCCGGAGAGGTCGAGGCCCCACAGGAGTCCGGCGATGCCCAACGCGGTTGCCGGGGTAACCTGTTGGAGGCGGATCCAGCGCTTCTTCTCCAGGGCCTCCTCCTCCGTGGCGCCGATGATGATCTCGGTGCCCGGGAGGATGCGCAGGTCGTCGTCGGGGCGGCCGACAGCCCGCAGCCGGCGCCGCAGGTCGTCGGCGAAGGCGAGCGCGTCGTCGAAGTCGTTGCCGTGCGCGGAGAAGATGACGTCGGCGTTGCGGGCCGCGAAGTCCCGGCCCTCGCCGGAGTCCCCCGCCTGGAAGATCACCGGGTGCCCCTGGCCGCTGCGCGGCAGGGTGGGCGCGAGGTCGACGTCGAACTGCGGTCCGTGGTGGCGTACTTGGCGTACGGCGCCGGGTGCCGCCCAGTGCGGGGCGCCGGCCGCGCCGGACACGGCCGCGTCCTCCCAGCTGTCCCAGATCGCGCGGGCGACGGTGAGGAACTCCTCGGCGCGGCGGTAGCGGTCGGCGTGGTCGAGGTAGCCGCCGCGGCGGAAGTTGGCCCCGGTCCAGGCGTTGTCGGTGGTCACCACGTTCCAGCCGGCCCGGCCCTCGGAGAGCAGGTCGAGGCCGGACAGGCGGCGGGCGAGGTCGGCGGGTTCGTTGAAGGTGGTGTTGGACGTGCTGACCAGACCGATCCGGTCCGTCACGGCGGCCAGCGCGGCGAGTTGGGTGATGGCGTCCGGCCGTCCGGCGACGTCGAGGTCGTGGATCTGACCGTCGACCTCGCGCAGCCGCAGCCCCTCCCCCAGGAAGAACGCGTCGAACAGGCCCCGTTCGGCGGTCTGGGCGACGTGCCGGAAGTTGGCGGGGTCGATCTGCGAACAGCTGGCCGGGTCCGACCAGACTGTCCAGTGATTGACGCCCTGGAAGAAGACGCCGAAGTGGAGTCGGGCGTCCGGGCGGGGGACGTCGAGGGGGTCGGTGCGGGTCATCGGACATCCTCCTGGGCGGCCGCGGCGGCGTAGCGGTTGGCGGGCCGGTCGAGGCCCAGGTGGGTGCGCAGGGACGCGCCGGGCAACGGGCGTACGGCGTGCCGTCGTTCGAAGAGATGGGGCAGGACCAGCCGGGACAGTTCCGGGAGGTCCTCGTCCAACACCAGCGGGTGCAGGCGCACTCCGTCCACCACGCCTCTCAACTCCCCCAGCAGCACGGCGAGTCCGGCGGCCGAACCGATGTGGCGCAGCCATCCCCGGTCGCTCCAGGGTCCATGCCGCTCAAGGTCGGCGACGCGTTCCTCGGCCGTGGCGTCGGCGGTGTCGAGGGCGACTTCGACCTCGGCGAAGGTGCGCGGTGTTCCGGCGGCGGACGCGCTGACGTTGACGGCGGCGAGGTCGCGGCCGTCGACGAGGGCGACGTCGAGTCGGTCGCCGGGCACGCGGTCGGGGTGGCCGAGCACGACGAGTTGCCCCTGCGGTGGACGCGGCACGATCGCCGGGCCCTTCACCGTGTAGGTGTCGCCGGTGAAGTCGACGTAGTGCAGCCGGTCCCGGTCGAGATAGCGGCTGGTGGTGACGGAGCGGATGACGGCGTCGTCCTCCCAGGAGTCCCACAGGGCGCGGACGACCTCGACGCCGTCCCCGGACTCGCGGGCGCGGGCCGCGGCCCCGTCGACGAGCGGGCGCCCCCAGACGGCGGCCGCCTCAGGCCGTGTCTCCTCGCTCACCAGCCACCCGGCGCGCCCGACCGAGATGTGGTCCAGAGACGCCAACTGGCTTGATACGTGGAAGGGTTCGGCGTAGGTGAGCGGCACAACCGGCGCGACGCCGACGACGCTCGTCGACGCGGCGATGAACGCGGCCCGCTCCACCGCGCCGATCCGGCCGACCGTGTCGGGGCCGGCGCCGGGCGGGAGCACGCCGTCGTCCAGGGTGAGCAGGGTGAACCCGGCGTTCTCCGCGGCGGCGGCGACACGGGCCACCCGGCGGGGGCTCAGCAGCTGGTCGGGCGAGTGGGCGGCGCGGCGCCAGGCCGCGGGATGGGTGCCGTCGCCGTCGATTTCGAGGGCGAGCCGCAGGGCGGGGCCGGACATGGGGGTTCCTTCCGAGGACACGTCGAGACGGCCGGCCCGAGGGGCCGACACGGGTCAGGGGCGTGCGGAAGGACAGACGGCGGAGGCGGTACGGCAGTAGTCGACATGCCGTCGGATGATCAGCCGCGCGCCCGGGACGGCACCGTGGGGTGCGGCGTCGCGTGCGCGCATGGGGGCCTCCACCCGTCCGGGAGCGATCGCCTCAACTTACGTCGTCGGCCCGGGAAGATGTCAATAAAGCGTTGGCCGTGCTCACGAGCGGGCTGCTAACTTGCCGTAGGCCGTGACAACGCGCGAGGAGGTGAGACCCATGAACGCAGTATCCAGGTGGGTGCTCCCCCTCTTCTCCACGGTTGGGCCGGCGGCCTAGAGGTCGCAGGGAGCGCCGCACGATGAAGCGCTCCCGAAAGGCAACACCCCATGAATTCACCGCACTTCCACTTCACCGCCGAGACCGCGTCGAACGGCGTCGTCCAGCACGACTTCACCATGGGTGAGGTCACCGGCGCCCTCTGGTCGCCCGAATCCGGTGCCGACCGCGCGCCCCTGGTCCTGATGGGGCACGGCGGCGGCAACCACAGGAAGTCCCCCGCCATGACGGGCCGCGCCCAACTCCTCGTGGCGGACGGCGGTTTCCATGTCGCCGTCATCGACGCACCCGGCCACGGCGGCCGCCCTCGCACGGCGCACGACGAGCGGGAGATCGCCAGAATGCAGAGGGCGATGGCGGCGGGCGAACCGGTCGGCGAGATCGTCGTCCGCTACAACGCCCACCTCGCCGAACGCGCCGTACCGGAGTGGCTGGCGACCCTGGACGCCCTCCAGGAACTCCCGGAGATCGGCACCGAAGGACCCGTCGGCTACTACGGCCTCAACATGGGCACCGCGATCGGGGTACCGCTGACGGCCGCCGAACCCCGCATCACCGCCGCGGTGCTGGGCCTCTTCTGGTACGACGAGACCCTCGCCGAGGCGGCGCGGCGGATCACCGTCCCGATCGAGTTCGCGCTCCAGTGGGACGACGAGCACATCCCCCGCCCGTCCGGTCTCGCGCTGTTCGACGCCTTCGCCTCGAAGGAGAAATCGCTGCACGTCAACTCGGGCTCGCACAAGGAGCTGCCCAGGTTCGAGGCGGACAGCGCGGTCCGCTTCTTCGCCCGGCACCTGACCGTGGGCGGCTCAACGGCCTGACATGTCAACGCGGTTGCGGCCCGGCGTCCTCTCCGAAGTCCATCCCCGTCATGAGTTCGGAGAAGGCGCCGGCCGCGCCGGGTGATGTGAAGAGCCGGTCGAGCCGTGCGCGGGCCAGACTCCGGTGAAAGGGACCGGAGTTGGTGGCGTCACCGGCGTCATGGAGCATGCGGGTCATCCAGTGCGAGAACTCCTGGTCGCTCCAGACACGGCGCAGGCACCGCCGCGAGTAGCCGCGCAGGGCCGTGTCGTCCTGGTCGTGGACGGAGTCCCGCACGGCTCGGGCGAAGAGATCGGCGTCGTAGAGAGCGAGGTTCATCCCCTTGCCGCCCATCGGCGAGACGATGTGGGCCGCGTCGCCGACGAGGAAGAGGCGGCCGTACTGCATCGGGTCGTGGACCAGGCTGCGGAGCCGGAAGATCTCGCGGTCGGTGATCGGGCCGGAGACGAGGTCCGGGTCGCCGAACCGGGTGCGCAGCGCGTCCCAGACTCGGGCGTCGGACCAGGCGTCGGGGTGGTCGTCGGGCGGGCACTGGAGGTAGTAGCGGCTGGTGTAGGGACCGCGCGGGAAGTGGGCGGCGAAGCCCTGCGGGCTGACGGCCAGGAGCGGATGAGCCGGCGGCGGCGCGTCAGCCAGGACCGTCAGCCAGCCGATCCCGTGATCGAAGGCGTACGGCGTGAGGACCCCGTCGGGGACGGCGCCACGGCTGATGCCGTGGTCGCCGTCGCAGCCCCCGACGAAGGAGCAGGTGATCGTACGGAGGCTGCCGTCCGCGGTGCGGTAGCCGACGGTGGGGTGATCACCGGTCAGGTCGTGCAGGGAGACGTCGGCGGCCTCGAAGCGCAGGTCGCCGCCGTCCTCCAAGTACGCGGCGGTGAGCTTCTGGACGAGCATCTGCTGGGGGCAGAGGCGGGCCGTGGGGCCTTCGGAGCCGTCGTAGTCGTTCACCAGATGGGGCTCGCCGTCGACCCGGAGCTCCAGGATGCCGTCGTGCGGGACGCCGCCCAGGACGCGGTCGGCCAGCCCCCAGGAGTCGAACATCCGCACGGCGCGGGTCTCGACGATGCCGGCCCGCTGGCGCTGTGCCACGTACTCGCGGGTCTGCCGTTCCAGGACGACACAGTCGATCCCGCTGCGCCGCAACAGGTTCGCGACGGTCAGCCCGGCCGGGCCCGCGCCGATCACCACCACGGTCGTGGATTCCGGCGACTCGCTCAACTCCCGCGCAGTGTCGGTCACTTGACCACCTCCGGGAGCACCCTACCGACGCCGGGGCCCCGCCGGCCGGCAGCCGGTCACTTCACCTCGATCGTCACCTTCCAGGTCTCGACGATCAGGGGGCAGAGGCTGCCGGGGTCGGGGACGCAGCGGCGTTGCGCGGTGACGGTGGCGGTGCCGGCGGATGCCGCGCGGAAGACGGCCGTGGCGTCTCCGGACGGGTACGTGGCGTCGGAAGCATGCCCGAGCACCGCCGAGTTACCAGACTCCGGAGCGGTCCAGGTGTAGGTGAACCCGCGCTCGCGGGAGTGGGTGAGCCGGATCTCGACGTCGCCACCCGAACTCGCGGGCACCGTCCGGCCGTTGTCCGTGTTGGTGAGGACGACGCGTCCGGCCAGGTGTCCGTGCGGCGTCTGCCCCTGGGCGGTTGCCGATGCCGCGACGGCCACGAGGACCAACCCCGCGGCTCCAAAAGCCGTGGACCACTTCGCTGCTCCCATGATTTCCTCTCCTCGCACCCGCCGGGCCGGCGGTCTCCACAGGCGGCGAGCGTGCCGCCCAGCGGCACAACGTGGTGGAGGAGGACGGGTCACAGACAACCACCCGTTCGTGCGGACCTGTGGTGCAGCAATGCGTGTGTTATGAATCTTCACGCGTGACCGATAGGACAAGAAGACAGACAACCGTTCGACCGGCCCACGGGTGAGGACCGGTCGGGGTCGCCGATGCCGGGGTCCGCTCCCCGGGCTGCGGTGATCTTCCTTCCCAGGAGGACCTCCCGCATGTTTCGACGTATTGGCAGTGGCGTCGTCAGACACCCTGTATGGACGATCGTGGCATGGCTGATCGCGGCGGTGGCGATTGTCGCCACCGCCCCCGGCCTGCCGTCCAACAGTGACGAGAGCAGTTTCCTGCCCAAGAGTTACGAGTCCATCAAGGCGGCGGATCTCCAGGTGAAGGCGTTCCCCAGCGCCTTCACACCGTCCGCGATCGCGCTGTACCAGCGCACCGACGGCGGCAAGCTGACCGCCGCCGACAAACAGGATGTCGCCCGCATCACGACCGAACTGGGCAAGAAGCACATCGACCAGGTGCAGAAGGTGGTCCCCGGCCAGCCGTCCAAGGACGGCAGGTACACCATGACCCTGGTCCAGATGGACAGCAAGAACGCCGGTCAGCCGGTGCAGGCGGATGCCGCGAAGGTGTTGCGCGACGACGTCAAGCAACTCGCCAAGGGCACCGGCCTCGACGTGAAGCTCGGCGGTTCCGCCGCGCAGGCCCTCGACCAGCAGGACTCCTCGAAGCGCGGCGAGGCGCTGATCGGCATCGGCACCTTCCTCATCATCCTGGTGACCCTGCTGATCATCTTCCGCGCGCCGATCCTCGCCGTCCTCCCCCTGGTCCTGATCGGAGTGGTGGCCTCCATCGCCAACGGGCTGATCGCCTACGCCACCAAGCTGTTCGGCCTCCAGGCCAACAGTTCCGTCTCGTCGATCCTGATCGTCGTGCTGTTCGGCGTGGGCACGGACTACTTCCTGTTCCTGATGTTCCGTTACCGGGAACGTCTGCGGGCGGGTGACGAGCCGAAGCAGGCCATGGTCAACGCGGTCGCCCGGGTCGGCGAGGCCATCGCCTCGGCCGCCGGCGCGGTCATCATCGCGTTCCTCGCGCTGGTGCTGTCCACGCTGGGCTTCCTCAAGCAGATGGGCCCGGCGCTGGCCATCTCGGTCACCGTCACCCTGATCGCGGGCCTGACCCTGATCCCGGCCGTGGTGTCGCTGATCGGGCCGAAGGTCTTCTGGCCCTCCAAGTCCTGGCAACAGGAGCCGCAGAACGCCCGGTTCGCGGCTCTCGGACGCGGTGTGCAGCGCCGGCCCGCGCTGACCGCCGCGCTCTCCGGTCTCGTCCTCGTCGCCCTGTCGCTGGGCACGCTCGGCTACAAGGCGACCTTCGACCTGGCCTCGGGTTCCATGCCCAAGACCAAGGAGTCGATGGTCGTCCAGGACGAGATGCAGAAGGCGTACTCGGCGGGCGCCGCCGCCCCGACCGACGTCTACCTCTCCAGCACCGACGGCCCGCCGCTCGACAAGGCCGGTTTCGCCGCCTACGCGGAGAAGCTCGGAGCCGTCGACGGGGTCGCGAACGCCCGTATGAGCCAGGTCAACCAGGCCGGTACGACGGCGGACTTCACCGTCACGCTGAAATACGAGGCGTCCACGGAGAAGGCGATCGACGCCGTGGGCCGGGTGCGCGACGTCGCGCACTCCTCCGCGCCCGACGGCACCGAGGCCCTGGTCGGCGGCATGTCCTCGATCTACAAGGACATCAACAGCGCGGTCAACCACGACTACCGGACCGTGTTCCCCGTCGCCGCCCTGCTGATCATGCTGATCCTGGGACTGCTCCTGCGCAGTGTGGTCGCACCGTGGTACCTCATCGCCTCCGTGGGTCTCGGCTTCGGCGCCACCCTCGGCGCGACCGTCTGGATCTTCCAGGACGCGCAGGGACACCCGGGGCTGATGTTCATGCTCCCGGTGATCATGTATCTCTTCGTGGTCGCCATCGGCACGGACTACAACATCCTCATGATCGCCCGGCTCCGCGAGGAGGCCCGCGAGGGCCGCGATCCGCGCGAGGCGGCGAGCATGGCGCTACGGCACGCGGGACCGACCGTGGCCGCGGCCGGTTTCATCCTCGCGGCGACCTTCGCCACGATGATGCTGGCCGGCAACGCGCTGCTCACGGAGATGGGTTTCGCGGTCTCCTTCGGCATCGCCGTCGCCGCCTTCGTGATGGCGATGTTCTTCACGCCGAGCCTCACCGCCCTGATCGGCCACGCCGCCTGGTGGCCCGGCCACGCCGACCGCGGCCCGGAGAGCGCGGGCATCGGTTCCGACACCACTGGGCCGGCCTCCGGCACAGGGGACCAGGACTCGGTCAGCCAGGGTCCGGCGGGCCGCCGCAACTGACAACCAGCAACCAGCAACAGCGCGGGGCCTGTCCACCGATCCGTACGACCGGCGGACAGGCCCCGCACCGCTGTTCCCGATGGCGCCCGACGCGGGACACATGGGAGTCGCCGAGTCCGTCAGCGGTCGGCGTGCCCGCGCATCCAGTCTGTTTCGCACCCTGCTTACGGGGCACAAGCGAGCGCAGTCCAGTGCTTCGGCAAGCAGGCACGCTTCCTTCCCGTGCGAGGAGTGTCATCGTGCCCCTTCCCTCTCATCGCGACCGCGTGTCGACGAGTCCGGGCTCCGCCGAGAACGTGGAGGCCTGACGTGATCGTGCCGAACCCGGCAGTGCTCCAACAGGCGGTCGACCGTTACCTGGCACTGGCAGCCGACGGGGACATGGCCGTCGCCGTGCCCTTACAGAACGCCGCCTACACCCTGTGCGTGCTGACCGGCACCCGCACCGTGGAGGAGGCCATGGCCGCCGTACGTCTGCTGCACTCCCGCGCCACGGTGTCCGGTGCCTCCCGTCGTCAGCCGTTCACCGTCTCCTCGGGCGGAAACGCTTCCGGGGACCGGCAGTTGGTGTCGTGACCGAGCGCCCGGGCAACATTCCGCTGAAGGTCGGCACGACCGGCTTCGTGGTGCTGGCGGACGACGACGGGGCCGTCGTCGCCGCCGAGTTGGTGTACCGGCCGGACGACTGTCTGGCGGTACGCCTGGTGTTGCTCGGGCCCGACGACATCGAAGTCACCTGGACCTTCGCCTGGGAACTGCTCGCGCTGGGCCTGCTGTTCCCGGCGGGCGACGGAGACATCACCGTACGGCCCGCGCCGGGCCCGATCGCGGGCGTCGAGGTGGCCCTCATCTCACCGTCCGTCGCCCGCGTGTGGCTGCCCGCGGAGAACACCGCGGACTTCGTGCGGAGGGTACGGAAGAGAGTCGGCCGGGACATCTGCGGTATCGCTCCGGCGCTCGACCTGGAACTCGCCGCGATCACCAGTGGGGCGTAGGAGACGGCCCGCGTCGTGCCGGCCTACGCGCTCGGGTCCCAGGCCAGGAGCAGGTCGAAGAGACGTGGGTCGCCTTCCACCTTCAGGGAGTTCACCGGGATGCGGGCGTACAGGGCCAGGACCAGGTCACGGGCCGCGCCCCGAAGGGTGGCGTCGGCCGGGTCCGGGGCCTCGCCGGAATCGGTGGCGGGCGCGGGGAGTTCGGTGACCTGTGCGCCGTCACCGGAGAGCGAGAGGCGCCAGGTACGGCCCTCGGTGGCCTGGTAGTCGACGACAGCGGGCTCGTGCGACCAGGGGTCCGTGCCGGCGCAGCAGGTGGACAGGAACTCGTCGACACCGTCGAGCGCCGCCTCGTCCGGGAGCGGCTGGGCAGCCCCCGAGGTGATCTGGGCGTCGTAGGTGTGCACCATGGCCTCCTGGACCTGGTGCCGGGCCACGGCGCCGGAGGTCTGCGGAGACCGCGACCCGCCCCACCATGTCCAACAGCCGCGATCCGGGCCGAACTCGCGGAGAGCTCCCAGCAGTTGGTCCGTGGATTCGGCCGACCAGGCCAGCAGGGCCGCACGCTCCCGCGGCGCTTCCGGGACGGTCACCTCGGGGCGGGCGTCGGCAGGCCCCGCGGCGACGATGGCGGCCCAGCTGCGGTGCACCCCGCCCAGGTGCTGCGTCAGATCCCGCAGCGTCCACTCCGGGCAGGTCGGCACCTGTACGTCGAGGCTCGGCGCGGAGGCGATCGCGGCCCGGAACGCGACCGACCGGTCATCGATCAGCCGCAGCAGGACGGGGAACTCCAGGATCTCTGTCACGCGGAGTGTCTACCACCGTGCTTCGACGACCCGCCAACGGATTCACGGACGCCCCGAGGTCGGCTCTCCCCAACAGTCAGCTCTCCAGGGCTTGTTGAACGGTCGGGTGACAGTCGATGAATCCGTCGATGCCGACGAGTTGGATGATGCGCAGCACGGGTGGGGCGGCCTCGGCCAGGCGCAGCCAACCGCCTGCCGCCGCGAGAGCCGTCTGCACGGCGATGAGAATGTTGATGCCGCTGGAGTCCATGAAGGTGACGTGGCGCAGGTCGATGACAACGTGCGGTGCGGCGCCCTCCGGTAGCTCCAGCGCCTTCTTCAGTGAGCCGCCCGTCTCCTGGTCGATCTCTCCGGCAACAGTCACGACCAGGGTGCCGTCGACGACGTCGGTCCTGACCGACAACCGCCCCGGCTGCCCCGCGTGTTCGGTGTCCACCATCTGTCCTCATACACAAGTCGGTGAGCGCTACGGATCAGGATTTCATCCGAAGTGCTGCCCCGCATCGTACGGTTGATGCTTGTGTCCGGTGGAGCTGTCCGACGGAGCCGGCAGAGATTGACGGAGTGCGCGTTGCTTCACGGGGTATGCGCCGGGCACGCGGAAGGCGGTGAAACGATCCGGATGGAACCAGATTCATCGGAGGACGACGACACAGCGCCGCAGGCCCGGGCCCTGCGGTCCACCGTGGCGTTGGACGGGGACGGTTCGTGCATCGCCGAGGCCCGCCGGCTGGCCGCGACGTTCCTCGCCCGGGCCCAGGCCGAATACGGACTGCCGGTGTCTGCCCGCGCCATCGATCTCACGCAGCTGGTCGTCAGCGAGTTGGTCACCAACGCCCGGAAGTACGCGCCCGGCCCGGTGCTGATGGATCTACGGATCGTCGACGCCCTGGTCGAGGTGGAGGTGTGGGACTCCGACCCGGTGCTTCCGGTCGCCCGTGCCGCCGACGCCCAACGGGTGGGGCAGCACGGCCTGGAGATCGTACGGGCCGTCGCGCGCGGCTTCGAGGCCCAGCGCGAACCGGTCGGCAAGCGCATCACCGCCCGCATCCCTTTGACCGACACCTCGGATGGCGCGCCGTAGGTGTGAGTGCTCCGGATCGCCGGCGTGTGGGACACAACTGCCGTGTCACGGTCTACGTCCGTAACCATGTTGCCTGTCCGGCCACTTGAAGCATCGGCAAGCAATCGCGCCCGGGCCGGGGTCGGCGGTCAGGCGGTCACCGTCTCGGTGTGGTGGACGAACTCGCCGATACGGTCGGCCAGTTCGGGCCACAGTTCCCGCGGAAGGTTGTGGCCCATTCCCTCCAGGATCAGCAGGTCGGCGCCCGGTACGGCGGCGGCCGTGGCGCGACCGCCGCTGACGTCGCAGACGATGTCGGCGCCGCCGTGCACCACCAGGGTGGGCACGCGCAGTGACCGCAGCCGTTCGGTGCGGTCGCCCGTGGCCACCACCGCGAGGCCCTGCCGCTGGATGCCGAGGGCGTCGTAGCCCCGGTCGAAGACGCGTCCCGAACGCTCGGCCGCGGCGGTCGCGTCGAACGCGAAGTTCGGGGACGCGGCGAGCCGCAGAGCCCGTACCTGCCACTCGACGAAGGCCTCCCGGTCCTGCGGTGGTGGTCCCAGTTCTGCGAACACGGAGAAGTCGGCCTCCCCGACGCCGGGTTCGCCGGTCGTGGACATCATCGAGGTGAGCGAGCGGGCCCGCTCCGGGTACTCGATCGCGACCATCTGGGCGATCATCCCGCCCATCGAGGAGCCGACGAGGTGGACGCCGGTGAGGCCGAGCGCGTCGAGCAGGCCCACGGTGTCGGCCGCCAGGTCGGAGAGTGTGTAGGACGCCGTGGAGAGGTCGCCGGCCAGGGCCGCCGCGAAGTCCGGCACGGGTGCGTCGCGGAAGTGGGTCGAGCGTCCGGCGTCGCGGGTGTCGAACCGGATCACGTGCAGACCCCGGTCGACCAGAGCCTGGCAGAGTCCCTCCGGCCAGTTGATCATCTGGGCGCCCGCTCCCATGATCAGGAGGACCGGCGGTGCCTCCGGGTCACCGAAACGTTCGTAGGCGATCTCGATTCCGGACGGGCCGGCGTTCCGTACTGTCAGTTCTGGCATGGCCGAAACGGTAGCCATCGCACGGGCGGGAGAGATCGAACCACGGTCTGACGTTTTTCGCTCCACCCCCGGGTTACGGTGGAAGCGGCCAGGATTTCCTCGACACGCGGAACTCCCCCGCCTCACCTAGAGTGTTGTGGACGACGTGCTCATTCCGGTCGCCTCTCGCCGCTGACCCATTGCCGTCGATTCTCCGTGTGACGTACTCAAGAAGTTCGATCAAGAAGTTCGATCATTTCGAGAGGAACACACCATGCCCTTCGCCACCAGTACGGACGGCACACAGATCTTCTACAAGGACTGGGGATCGGGGCAGCCCGTCGTCTTCTCCCACGGCTGGCCGCTGACCGCCGACGCGTGGGATCCCCAACTGAAGTTGATGGCCGACAACGGATTCCGGGCCATAGCCCACGACCGGCGTGGAGGCGGGCGTTCCGGTCAGCCCTGGGACGGCAACAACCTCGACACGTACGCCGACGACCTGGCCTCGGTCATCGAGGCCCTGGACCTCCGCGACGTGATCCTGGTCGGGCACTCGACGGGCGGCGGTGAGGTCACCCGCTACATCGGACGGCACGGCTCCGGCCGGGTCGCCAAGGCCGTCCTGGTCGGCGCGATCCCGCCGCTCATGCTCAAGACGGACGCCAACCCGGAAGGGCTGCCGATCGAGGTCTTCGACGAGATCCGCAAGGGCGTGGAGACGGACCGTTCGCAGTTCTACAAAGATCTCAGTGCCCCGTTCTTCGGCGCCGACCGGGCCGATTCGACCGTCACCCAGGGAACCCGTGACGAGTTCTGGCTCTGGAGCATGACCGTGGGAATCAAGGGCGCCTATGACTGTGTCAAGGCATTCTCCGAGACCGACCTCACCGAAGACCTCAAGAAGATCGACGTCCCCACATTGATCGCGCACGGCGACGACGACCAGATCGTCCCCATCGTGGCCTCCGGCGACAAATCCTCGAAACTCGTCAAGGACGCGATCTACAAGGTCTACCCGGGCGCTCCGCACGGTCTGGCGATGGTGCCGAAATTCGCCGAGCGGTTCAATGCGGATCTTCTCGAGTTCGCCCGGAGTTGATCGCCACCGTCCCGGCGCCGAGTCCTCCCGGCGGCGTTTGAGTCCGCGCCCGGCGGGGACCCGAACGGTTGACTCAAGGGACCGAACATTCCACACAGAGAGAGAAGTTGAAGCGCTGTGACCGCGCGCACCGTAAAGAAGGAAGACCTGCATCTGCCGCCCGAGACCGGTTGGGCGAAGGCCCGTCGCCGCGGCGGGAAGGCCGTACGCACCTGCATCCCACCCGTCGACGACAACAGCGTGACACCGCCTCCACAGACACTCACCGAGGGCAACATCGTCAGAGGGGACGACTGACGAGCCGGAGGAACAGGAGCCGGAAGACGGGCCGGAGGCAGAAGGCTTCCGGCCCTCGGCATGTCATGGCCCGGTGACGGAAGCGAGGGAAGTCGGCTTCCGGGGTACCCGTAGGTCCGTACCGGACGGACACTCCCCACCGGAAGGACCCCGCCCATGTCCACCAAGGTCTCCGACCACCTCCTCCAGCGATTGCGCGAGTGGGACGTCACGCATGTCTTCGCCTACCCGGGCGACGGCATCAACGGCCTGCTCGCCGCCTGGGGCCGCGCGGACGACAACCCCCGCTTCGTGCAGGCCCGGCACGAGGAGATGGCCGCGTTCGAGGCCGTCGGATACGCCAAGTTCTCCGGCCGGGTCGGTGTCTGTGTCGCCACCTCCGGACCCGGCGCCATCCATCTCCTCAACGGCCTCTACGACGCGAAGCTCGACCACGTCCCCGTCGTCGCGATCGTCGGGCAGACCAACCGCAGCGCCATGGGCGGCAGTTACCAGCAGGAGGTCGATCTGCTGAGCCTCTACAAGGACGTCGCCTCCGACTACTGCGAGATGGTCACCGTCCCGGAGCAGTTGCCGAACGTCCTCGACCGGGCGATGCGCACCGCCATGGCGCGCCGCTCGGTGACCGCCGTGATCATCCCGGCCGACGTCCAGGACCTCCCCTACGCCCCGCCCGAGCACGCGTTCAAGATGGTGCCGTCCAGTCCGGGCATGCCGCACTACACGACGGTGCCGGACGACGACGATCTGCGGCGGGCCGCCGATGTGCTCAACTCCGGTGGAAAGACAGCCGTCTTGATCGGGCAGGGCGCGCGGGGCGCCCGTACGGAGGTGATGGCGGTCGCCGACCGGCTCGGTGCCGGGGTCGCCAAGGCGCTGCTCGGCAAGGACGCGTTGGACGACGGCCTGCCCTATGTCACCGGCGCGATCGGGCTGTTGGGCACGCGGCCGTCGTACGAGATGATGCGCGAGTGCGACTCGCTGCTGGTGATCGGGTCGTCGTTCCCCTACTCGCAGTTCCTGCCGAAGTTCGGCAGGGCGCGGGGCGTTCAGATCGACATCGATCCGCACATGGTGGGGCTGCGCTATCCCTTCGAGGTGAATCTCGTCGGTGACGCCGCCGCGACGCTGCGTCGGCTGCTGCCGTTGCTGGAGCAGATGGAGGACCCTGCGTGGCGGGTCAAGATCGAGGCCAATGTGGCCCGTTGGTGGGAGGTCATGGAGCGGCGGGCCGCCGTCAAGGCCGATCCGGTCAACCCGGAGCACGTCGTGCACGCGCTGAGCGGCCTGCTCCCGGACGACGTGATCCTGTCCGCCGACTCCGGTTCGGCCGCCAACTGGTATGCCCGGCACCTGAAGTTGGGCGGTGCGATGCGCGGCTCGCTGTCGGGGACGCTCGACACGGTGGGTGCGGCTGTGCCGTATGCCATCGGTGCGAAATTCGCGCACGGCGACCGGCCCGCCATCGCGCTCGTCGGGGACGGGGCGATGCAGATGAACGGCATGGCCGAGCTGATCACCGTCGCCAAGTACTGGCAGGAATGGGCGGATCCGCGGCTCGTCGTCGCCGTGCTCAACAACCGCGATCTGAATCAGGTGACGTGGGAGATGCGCGGCCTGGAGGGCGCCCCGCAGTTTCTGCCCTCGCAGTCGATCCCCGATGTCGCCTACGCCGACTTCGCCCACTCCCTGGGCCTGACCGGTATCCGCGTGGAGAAGCCGGACGATGTGACCGGCGCCTGGGAGAGCGCCCTCGCCGCCGACCGCCCGTGCGTGCTGGACTTCGTGACCGACCCCGCCGTACCGCCGATCCCGCCGCACTCCACTCTGGAGCAGATCGAGGCCGCCGCGTCCTCCGTCCTCAAGGGCGACAGTGACCGCGCCGCCGTACTCAGGCAGGGGTTCAAGGCCAAGATCCAGGATCTGCTGCCCGGCGGAGGGCACTCGGGCCATTCGTGACGTATCGCTCAGGAACGGGATGTCTGACCGCGCCGGACAGGGGCACCCGTGACCAGGTAAGGAACCGCACGCCCTACCGAATGACCTGAGGTGAACCATGACCGAGGAGATCAAGGACCTGACCCCGAAGTACACCGTTCCCGGTATCCGGCGCGAGGCCGCGGGCCGGCTGATCGGCGTGCTGCGACTGCGGCTCCACTCGCTGAACGATCTCCACCTGACGTTGAAGCACGTGCACTGGAACGTCGTCGGGCCGCACTTCATCGCCGTGCACGAGATGATCGACCCGCAGGTCGACCGGGTGCGCGAGATGGCCGACGACGTGGCCGAGCGCATCGCCGCGCTGGGCGGAGTCGCGCCGGGCACCCCGGGCACGCTGGTCGCCGAGCGCACCTGGGACGACTACTCGATCGGCCGGGCCGACGCCATCGCCCACCTCGGCGCGCTCAACCTCGTCTACACGGGGTTGATCGAGGACGTCCGCGCCGGGATCAAGGAGGCGGGCGAGATCGACCCCGCCACCGAGGACCTGCTG
>Ga0307510_10001642_pt1 | contig 24785 bp, 32 predicted proteins | sample 12_EM_MG_FD_207224 | JGI IMG/M metagenome (GOLD analysis project Ga0307510, IMG submission 207224) | Populus trichocarpa ectomycorrhiza microbial communities from riparian zone in the Pacific Northwest, United States - 12_EM | ecosystem: Host-associated > Plants > Roots > Unclassified | place... | reverse complement strand
TTACTTGCACGTGGGGCGGACGTTGATGCGCTGGATGATGACCACGCGACTCCGCTACATCTGGCGTCTCGCCAAGGCTGCGTCAAAGGTGCACGGCTACTATTGGAGCATGGCGCGAATGTGCATCTCGAGGATAAGAAGGGTAGGACCCCCTTCCAAATTGCGTCGGAGCGAGGTAGAACGAAGATCACGCAGTTGTTGTCGGAGCATTTGCAGACTCAACAAACGATGTGACACAATTTCAGGTTACCATGTTCTCTAAATTACTTAGGATGTCCCATCTCATTTTTGTCGTGTTTTGGCATTTTATACTTGAATACGGTGGCCCCGAAGTCGTAAACTTTGGTACATGTTCCAGGATACGTCCCAATGTGACAAGACAGTCATTCAAGCACTTACTGGCACCGAGCCACCACCATCGACCTACCAGACTGTGAGGAACAAAAGGTGATGCCTTGGGAGTATTAGAAAGCGGCGAAATTAAGATTCTTGGTAAAATCATCTGGAACGTAGCTTATACGACGCAGTGGAGGAACGCTCGAAGGTGGGGCAGGACTTTCAACAATGCGTGGATAGACATATAAAGACAGAAGGACACGACGCGGATACCTAAAGTAGATACTCCCGATGATGGACATCTTCATCAACGCCGGCGATCCCAATACCTGTCCTGTAAATAATATCTTCTGCGGTCGTAATCACAAGAACCGTCCCGGTCCCGTTCACTCTCTCGGTGTGGAGGAGAACGGTCACATTCAGGTTCGTACCGCTCACGAGGTGGCGTCCTCGAAACCGAGTCACTGCGCCGACGATACCGCCCGGTGGGGGGCGGTGATTCGCGACGATTACGGCCGTAACCACTTCGACCGTCGGAGCGTCGATCGTCGTCTCTGCGAGAGCCAGGTGGCGACGCGAACCGGCTATCATCGCGTCTGCGACATGGCGAGTCCCGACGGTGACGAGGCCGTGGAGACGGCATCCGGCTGTCATTTCGTCCGCGACGAGGGAAATCCTGCCTGTATTGACGCGGCCGGGTCCACGAACGACGATACGAGCGCTAGTCGCGAGAGTCATCTGACCCATCCGATTCGCTATCGGAATCGGACAAAGAATCCTCAGAGGATGAGTCCGCGTCTGATGAACTGTCCGAAGACGACGACTCGGCCTCTAACATTGCCCGCCGTTGTTCCATAATCAGGGGGGGCGCATTCTAGGGAACAACACATCAGCTCTGTAATGAACAAAAACTGTTGAATGCTCCGCTCACCTTGAGATGTTCGCGCATCTCTTCCGTAAGCGCACCAAGTCCGACACTCGTAAAGTAATTGATAGAGAAGCGCGTGTTTTTTTGGGTTATCCAACAGGAACATCCCAGTACAGCGTGCCTTGATCTCGGGGTCCGCAAAACGTTCTTTGAGAGTAGCTAGACCCATGCTCTCCGTGCTTCCTGCATCATGATCTTAACAAAAATCCGGCTTGAACTCGTGGTATCATACTCGTTCATCGCAGACGATTTGTTTCGGAACAATGAATTATCTCATACTATGTCTCGAAAGCTTTCTCAACCGACTCGTTCCATACGTGGTCGAGCTTGCAGAAAGGTTCGTTGACAAGGCCAGAGAAAGTCGAGTATGAACGCTCTTGGGAACAACACTTGATGACTATGTTGACTAGCTCGATCTAGAATGCCCCGTAAGCAACACTGAAGATAAGCAAGTAACAAAACTATACCCCTTTGCCCTCATTTAACTGAACTTTCAGTAACTTGTGGACAGTTTCCTCGTAGTGAAGGGCATTCATGATGGTCAGATAAATCACCCGGCGCAGATCGACCAGGTTCGCTTCGGTATGGTCTTCAATACCCTCCTTTTCGGGAACGGCTGAAATATATGTCAATAGGGAAGGAGGTAAGGTACGAGTCTTCCAAGCATACCTTCGTTATCACCCTCGCTCTCCTCTGATCCTGACTCATCATCGGATGAGCCTTCCCCAAGGACGTCGGCCTCGATAGCCTTGTACTTTTCCTCATTTTCGAGGTAACTTGGGTCGAACTTGAAGATATCTGCCCGCAGACTATTTAAAAAGAATACTGGTGTAGCAGATAGGATACATACTGAGGCCTTCTTCGACGACTTTCAAATCCTCCTCTAGCTGGATTTCATGAGCGATTTGCTCTTCTTCCTCCACACGATTGAGTCCCTCTGGCAATACCGGATTATCCTTATACTTGTCCTTGCGCGCCTGCATGAGCACTTCGATCATGTATTGAACCGGATGGCCGATGCTGTCCTTGTTTAATACGGCGCGGAAGCGTTCGAAGGCCGTTGCGTTGACTCTTGGTGAGTTTTCCTGGACGAAAGCTCCGACCTCGCGCGTGAAACCAACGGCAATTTCGATAGAATCGTCGGTAGGCCTCTCAAGGAGGAGGACGAGAATTTGGTGCGCAATCAACTCATGGGCAATGCCTTGGTTGACGGGATGTGCGATGAATGGTGTCGTTGAAAGTGTAAGCTTACATGGCATGAACCCACAATTATCTGACGTACCTTGCCATTCCTCTTAAATGCCCTTCTGAACTGCCTGATCAACCGGTGAAGCAACAAATTCGCCTATCGTGGGCAATTTTGTGTTGATGACCGAAACGAGGGCCGCAAAGACGGGTGTGAAAGGCAAGTTTGCCACCTGCGCCTTCATGATGCTGCGGGCGAAAGCCCACGACCTCTGGTGAGGTTCTCAGAGCTCGGGGATGACATGCATGATCCCACGTTGACCCTGTTGACGATACCGGTGATCGACTTGCGCAAAAAGTCCCAAGAGAGACGCCGGTATTGGGCACTGCTACGATCCTGTGCCGCAGCGGCCTGGAGGACGCGCAGTCGTGCAGGGGCCATGTACACACCGCCGCAGCATGAGGAAGTCAACTTGCCAAATTCTGCCATCGCGTCGAAGTCCGTCTCCTTTTTTGCCTCGCCCTTTTTGCTTTGTGCGTTTCCGAGTTTAACGGCGGCATGCGTGCGGCGAGGTGGCGCTCACACTCAGCTTTGCGAGCGGGTCGACTTCCTCCACCCTCGGAGCGTCCACTAATCTAGGCGGTGGAAGCCGGGGAAAGTGTGACCGGCGCGGTATCGAGGGAGGACCACTGAGAGCAGAGGGAGAGCGAGACCTTGAACTTGTCAGTCGGAACTTGGAAAGCCAAAAAGCGAAGAGAAGCGAGAGCGCACCTTTTGATGTGATACCCATTCGAGGTCGCCGCATCACTACAGCAGTTCCGTGTCTTCGAATCCGTTCCGCCTCAACCATGCTGACTCAGCGGGCAATCTGGTTGCGCTTGTTGATGGAGAGAGAATCAAACACATCAATCGCGCGTCTTCATCCCTTCCCTCCCTCCTTCACTTCAATGTGCATGGAGGGAGCCATTTCGCCTGATTGCCGGTTGTTTGCTTTATTTTTTTTGGACAGGTCGGAGTCAAGGGTACATCCGTCCGCAATGCACGCCTCTGGCGCGACAGAACGCCAGGACGGCAAAGCACCACTCAACCAGATCCAGTGCCGCCCCTAATAATGTAGTCAACAAGGTCTACGAACCCCAAAAGTGTCACCCTTCTCTATATATGACTTTCATTGACTCAAAGGCGCAGGCGGAGGACTCAACTCTGAGTCAACCACGATGACAACGACGATCTGCCTCGGGAGTTCGCAATTACCCGCAACGCCGCCCCATGCCACCTGAACGATGTCGCGATGATGTTGCCGGAGCTGAAGCTCCCTCGTGGTGCGGGTGGTGAGTCGTCCAGTGGGAATACCATGGCGAGGGTAACAGTGGAGTACTTTTGATGGCGCAGCACGACATGACGGAGCGGGAAAGTGCGATACAGTGGTATCTTTAGGGTCAAGGGTCGATCGGACACTCTCAATGGGGGATGATCAAAGATCGGCGATTTTTTTCGCTTACTCTGGTATTTTATTACCCAATGTGTTGACCTGGACACCAGAGATCAACAGCAGTGATAGTCAAGTTGGCTTTATACTACTGTAGTACTGGGGAACCGCTGCGTTTTCAGATGAGTAGCGAACAACGTACTTGTGCAAAGTTCACAACAACTCAGACCTTTTCTGCACCTAGCCGTCAATCTTATCGAACTATATGTTCCCCATTGTTCTACTTTTTTTCCTTCCTCATCGTAACTGCGCGGATGCGCAGGACGAGGATAACTGGACTCTCTGCATTTAGCAACGCATGATGGAGCCTATTGCAGATATAGGCTGATTCCACATTGCCAAGTTGCCGCCACTTGATATCAGCTGAACGCGTCCAGTTCCACTGTTGTCATGAGCCGCGAGTATTGGTCTTCGATCATCGTCCAATTGAATCAGCTTTCAAGGAGGTTTGTCGGCCACACTGATGTGTCCTGTTCTGGCCATTCTGCCAAACGTTGCAAGCCAGCGTTTTGTTTAGTCGACCAATTTATATTATCTACTACAGTAGTCTGACTCTATGGTCCAAGTCAACCCAGCGACTGACCCAACATTTCGCTTCCTACACCACCCCTCAAACCTTCACGTTGAAATGGCAGCGTCTTTTCTTATGGGTATGTCCTGACTGCTTTGTTTTTCCCCTTTCTTTACATTAACGAAATACGGCTGATCAAAATGTGTCTGTGGGTTAGATGTGTGACACGAGCGCGACCACTGCGCGACCGAGCGCAATGCAAAGGAGCGATGGCCGCAACTGCCAGTGGCATTGTCTTCGATCAGCTACCCAACAAAGCTCGACACTCGACAACTCCCAAAAGCGTCGCCTTCCCCGATCACGCGCAATGGATCAAAGTGCCCACGTGGGGGATGCACCATCGTCGTCTAGTGCGACATCACGCCGAGGTGATGACGATAATCATCTTCGCAAAGGTGTTCGGGACATGTCCTGCACTGCATCGCGTCGTGTGAATGACGCCGCAATAATTCCTCCATGACTGAAGAAGGCCCCACCTCAAGGTGTGGTGAAGCAGTTACCAGGTACGACAGTGAACGCGAGCGCAGCGGGAAGGGTTCGATGGCACAGCTTGCTGTGGTGGAGGTGGGGCAAGAAACGCAATACCGCGAAATGAAGGGGCGTCACGGTGAGGTCAAGAAGTAGGGTCGAATGCACTTACGACATGAACCTAATTCGACGGTGGATAATCGATGATCCTTTTTGCTTTACCCTGCGATTTTATAATCCCAGCATCGAACTGCTGTGAGCGATGCGGACATTGAAGATCCTGTGCATAGATATTCAGGAGTTATCATACTGGAGAGCCGTTACCTTTCTCTGATGAGAAGCGAAGCGTCGTGTCTGTTGAGAGCAGCAACTGGTTGAGTGACCGAAACTAGCAACTTTTCCCGTTGTCGTTGTAGGCTTTTTTCCGCCAGTCGTAACTGCGCGTACGCAGGCGGGGAAGGCACGACTCCTGCATGGCCGCGGATCCGGACACTGATCGCTTATCGCACAGGCCTGTACTTCAAAATACGTCAGATGGACCCGTGCTGTTCAAGGGCCCCTGTCGTTCCCTTGGCCGTGAATTCTAATTGATGAAACCCTCATTCTCCGCGCCCGAGCTCTGCTGTGTTAGATATCTTTTCCATTGCAGTATTGCTAACGGAACTCACAGCTGAGCGCTGAGCGTCTATCCTCTATATCGGGCATAGGGCGTGTAACGTGTAACCTGCGCACAGACCAATCCACGTCTAACTTGAACGTGTTTCTTGGGCGCAAGGAATCCCACCCGACCCCCTTCCCAAGTCTTCCCTACTATCACCAGTATCCTCCCACGACGTACGCCATGTCCCAGACACCCGCCGCGATCTCAAACTATCAAGTCATCTTTGACAATGCTCTAGAAGCCTACAAGAAGAAGACCAAACAAGAGCTCCGGTCCCACCCACTACTTCCCAAACTCCAAGTCTGCAACTCTCCCGATGCCGTCCTCACAGTTCTACGAGAGCAAATCCCTGTGTTCGACCAATCTCATAGTACTGGTGGCACCGATGACAAGTTAACCAACTGGCTAAATCCGACTGTCAATGTGCTCTACTCGTTCTCCGAGGCTATCGGTGCGGGTATTGGTCTGGTCAGTCATAAGAGCGTTCGGGATGGCACAGTTCGAGGTCTGATATTTGTCGTTGTATAGGTGTATCCACCTGCTGGAGTTATCTTCACTGGGATAGGTGTTCTTCTTTCAGTGAGCGTCTTTTTGATTCCATTGACTACCCTGACACAGCGCCCTCAAAGGCAGCCAAAGGCGTTTCTGCCAGCCAGGATGCGCTCATCAACGTATTTGAGCGCATTGAGAATTTCTTTCGACGCCTTGAGACCTATGTCCAGGTTCCGCCGACGCCAGGGATGACCGACATGATCGTGAAGATCATGACTGAAGTGCTCTCAATCCTGGCCATCGCGACAAGGGAGATTAGTCAGAGCCAAGCGAGTAAGCCGATCGCTGGGATGAATCACCACTGTCGACTGATTATTGAGCAGAGAAATATTTGAAGAAGGTGATAGGGAGGGCCGATATCGAGGATGCTCTTGCTCGACTCGATCGGTTGACTCAAGAGGAAGTTCGGATGGCAGCTGCGCAAGGTCTGAAGGCCACTCATGCGGTCCATGACGAGGTGAAGTGTATCGACAACAAGGTACAAGGTGTCGACGACAAAGTGCAGCAAGTCGCAGACGACATAGGCGATCAGAAACGTTCGTCATCCACCAACCTCATCTGACTGGCCCTAAAGGCTTAATCGCTCTCACAGGGGACCAGCTACGAAAGGACCTCAGTAACTGGCTCTCGCCCCCAGATCCATCTGTAAATTATAACACTGCGACCGATGCCCGCCACGAAGGCACCGCCCTATGGTTCGTGGCATGTGACGCCTTCAAAGATTGGAAGGTGTCTAATTCATTACTGTGGATTTACGGAAAACGTACGTTCCCTCTCCCCTTCCCTTCGTTTTTGCTAATGGAACTTTATTTCTATAGCTGGTTCGGGAAAGAGTGTCCTCAGGTTTGTCACACCTCAAAATCGTTTGGCCGGGATTGTTGACCTTGCTCCAGTTCATCGATCATCCAGGATCTTGACTGCGTCGTTAGCACGAGTCCAGCCCACGTCGCTTACTTCTTCTTTGATTTCAAGGATACCGGAAAGCAGGATGCCCACGCATTACTTTCGTCTCTCCTTATCCAGCTCAGCCATCAATCTGCTTCTCTGTGCGACATTCTCTCTGCCTGTTATTCAACCCACCTATCTGGCTCCCGACAACCCAGTGACCGCGCCCTCACCCAATGCCTCCAAGACATGATCAGGTTTTCAGCAGGGGTCCCGATCTATCTTATTCTCGACGCGCTTGATGAGTGCCCCAACACGACTGAAATCCCGTCCTCACGTGACAAGGTCCTGGAACTTGTCGAGAAACTCGTGAGCTTGAACCTTCCAAACTTGCACCTGTGCATAACAAGTCGTCCGGAGATCGATATTCGGACCTCCCTTGAACCGTTGACATCGAATCGGGTATCTCTTCATGACCAGAGCGGACAAAAGAAAGACATTGTTGACTATGTGAACTCGGTAGTCTCCTCAGACAAGAACATGCGGAGATGGCGAGAGGAGGACAAGAAGGTAGTCGTTGATGTGCTCTCAAAGAAAGCTGATGGCATGTAAGGACGCCGAATATACGTTCAAAACCACTTTCTGATGCCTCTCACAGGTTTCGTTGGGTATACTGCCAACTGGGAACACTGCGTCACTGTCTCCCGGCCAGCGTGCTGCGAATTCTGGCGGAATTGCCGGAGACATTGGATGCGACATATGAACGGATACTGCAAGAAATCCCCAAGTCAAATCAAGTACATGCTCATCGTCTCCTGCAGTGCCTCACCGTTGCGGTTCGTCCACTTCGTGTGGAGGAGCTAGCTGAGATCCTTGCGGTTGACTTCGACACATCGGAAGGGATTCCAAAGCTGAACGAAGCTTTACGGTGGGAGGATCAAGAACAGGCGGTGCTTTCCGCCTGCTCTAGTTTGATCGCCGTCATCAAGGACGAGGACGAGGACGAGGACGAAGATTCCCGTGTGGTCCAGTTTTCGCATTTCTCGGTCAAAGAGTTCCTGACTTCCGATCGCCTTGCCACGTCGAAGATGGACGCCTCCCGTTATCATCATATCCCCCTCGAGCCGGCACACACGATTATGGCGCAGGCTTGTCTCAGTGTCCTACTCCGATTAGACCCCCACATCGATAAAGCCAGCACCAGTGACTTTCCTCTAGCTCTGTATGCTGCGCAACATTTCGGCGACCATGCGGAGTTTGAGAGGGTTTTGTCGCATATATGGGATGGGGTTGATCATCTCCTCGACGCAGACAAATCACACTTTACTGTATGGTTCCGGATTTACCGAGACCATCGGACCAACGAAGGCCCGGATGTAACTCCCCTGTACTACGTTTCGAGACGTGGATACCGCGGCTTAGTGGATTACCTCATTTCAAAGCGCCCAGAGGATATGAACGTCGGAGGCTATTACGGGACACCATTGCACGCGGCGTTGGAACGGGGACACGCCGATGTCGCACAGTTGCTTCTCAGGCACTGCGTGGACGTGGATATTCGGGGCTATCAGGACCGGACTCCATTGCACCTGGCAGCAGGTCATGGGTTCCTCGGTGTTACTCGCACGCTGGTTGAGCGCAATGCAGACATAAATGCGCGGGATCGTTCTGGCAACACACCACTACACCGGACAATGAACGACTGGCACCTGCAGTCTGAGAGAACTCAAGACTGCCGTCTTGATGTGGTGATATTTTTGCTAGAGCATGGCGCAGACCCAGATGCAAAGAATGATGAGCACCAGACACCACTGCATCACGCTTCCGTCTTCGGATCCGTCAAGGGTGTACAATTGATGCTCGAGCATGGTGCAAATATCAATGCACGAACCCGGGGAGGTCACACACCGCTACACCGAGTCTTGTTCAACTTGGATGACAACTACGATACGTTGGATATGTTTTTGGAGACCATTCGGTGCTTGCTGGAACATGGCGCGGACATTGATGCACTGGATGATGACCACGCGACTCCGCTGCATCTGGCGTCATACTATGGCTGCGTCAAAGGTGCACGGCTACTATTGGAGCATGGCGCTAATGTGCATCTCGAGGATAAAAAGGGCAGGACCCCCTTCCAAGTTGCGTTGGAGGAACGTCAAACGAAGATCACGCAGCTGTTGTCGGAGCATTTGCAGAGTCAGCAAAAGATGTGACACAATTCAGGTTACCATGTTCTCTAAATTACTTAGGACGTTCCATCTTGTTTTACGACGTGTTTTGGCTTTGTATACTTGAATACGGTAGCCCCAAAGTCGTAAACGCGTTCTCATTTGGTACAAGTTCTAGGATGCATCCCAACGTGACAAGACAAGTCATTTAAGTACTTACTGGCACCGAGCCACCACCACCACCAATGACCTGCCGGACTGTGGCGATCAGAGATGATCGATGATGCCTTGGGAGTCTTAGAAAGCGGCCAAATTAAGATCCTTAGTAAAATGATCCTACGGAACGTAGTTTATATGACGCAATGGAAGAACGCTCGACGGCGGAGCAGGATTTTCAAGAATACGGGCTAGCCATAAGACAGAAGGGCACGACGCGGACATGTAAAGTAGATACTCCCGATGAATAGACATCTTCATCAACGCCGACGATCCCTATATCTGTCCCGTGAATCATCTCTTCTGCGGTCGTAATCACGAGAACGGTCTCGGTCCCGTGCGCTCTCTCGGCGTGGCGGAGAACGCGAACGCGAACGAGGTGGCGTCCTCGAGACCGAGTCGCTGCCCCGACGATACCGCCCGGCGGGGGGTGGTGACTCGCGGCGATTACGCCCGTAACCACTTCGACTGTCGGAGCGTCGATCGTCGTCTCTGCGAGACCGAGGTGGAGATGCGGACCGGCTGTCATCGCGTCTGCGCCGTAGCGAGTCACGACGGTGACGGGGCGGTGGAGACGGCGTCCGACTGTCATCTCGACCGCGACGAGGGGAATCCCGCCTGTATTGACGCGGCGGGGTCGGCGAACGACAATACGAGCGCCGGTCACGAGAGTCATCTGATACATTCGTATTCGCTATCGGAATCGGACGAAGAATCCTCAGAGGATGAGTCCGCGTCCGATGAACTGTCCGAAGACGACGACTCGGCCTCTGACATCGCCTGCCGTTGTTCCATAATGAGGCGGGGCGCGTTCTAGGGAACAACACATCAGCTCTGTAATGAACAAACCGCTGAATGCTCAGCTCACCTTGAGATGCTCGCGCATCTCTTCCGTAACACTTGTAGAGTAATTGATAGAGAACCGCGTGTTTTTTGGGTCGTCCAACGGGAACATGCCAGTACACAATGCCTTGATCTCAGGGTCCAAGGAAACGTTCTTTGAGAGTAGGTAGACCCATGCTCTCCATGACTTCCTGCATCATGATCTTGACAAAGATCCGGCTTGAACTTGTCGTATCATCCTCGTTCGTCTTGATCACTTGAAAAACAGCTCAAGAGATGGCATCATTCGCAAAGGAGGTGGCCAAAGAGACGCGCAATGTTACGCAGACGATTTATTTCGTAACGATGAATTGTGTCGTAATGTCTCGAAAGCTTTCTCAAAAGACTCGTTCCATACGCGCTTGAGCTTGCAGAAACGTTCGCTGACGAGCCCATAAAAAGCGGAATATGAACGCTCTTGGGAACAACACTCGATGACCATGTTGACTAGTTCGTTCTAGAGTGCCCTGTGAGTAGCGCTGAAGACAAGCGAATAACAAAATTATACCTCTTCGCCCCTGTAACTGAACTTTCAGCAATTTGTGGACTGCTTCCTCGTAGTTGAGGGCATTCATGATGGTCAGATAAATCACCCGGCGTAGATTGACCGGGTTTGTTTCGGTATGGTCTTCAATACCCTCCTATTCTGGAACAGCTGAAAGATATGGATATGTCAATAGGGAAGGAGGTAAGTACGAGTCTTCCAAGCACACCTCCTTCATCACCCTCGTTATCGCTCTCCTCTGATCCTGACTCATCGTCGGATGAGCTTTCCCCAAGGACGTCAGCCTTGATGGCCTTACACTTTTCCTCATTTTCAACGTAATTTGGGTCGAACTTGAAGATATCTGCCCGCAGACCATTTAAAAGGAATACTGGTGTAGCAGACAGGATACATACTAAGGCCTTCTTCGACTTTCAAATCCTCCTCTAGCTGGGTTTCGTGAGTACATTGCTCTTCTTCCACAAGATCGAGTCCCTCTGCCAATATTGGATTATCCTTGTACTTGTCCTTGCGTACCTGCATGAGTACTTCGATCATGTATTGAACCCGATGACTGATGCTGCCCTCGTTCAATACGGCACGGAAGCGTTCGAGGACTGTCGCGTTGGCTTTTGGAGAGTTTTCTTGGAGGAAAGCTCCGACCTCGCGCGTGAAACCGAGGGCAATTTCGAGAGTGTTGTCCGTAGGTCTTTCAAGAAGGAGGACGAGAATTTGGAGCCCAATCAACTCGTGGGCAACGCCTTGGTTGACGGAATGTGCGATGAATGTCGTCGTTGAATGACAAACCGTCTGGGAAGGTGTATAAGTTTACAGGATATGAAACCACAATTCCCCCACGGACCTTGTCATTCCTTTTAAATGCCCTTCTGAACTGGCTGATCAACCGGTGAAGTAACAATTCGCCTATCATGGGCAGTTTGGTGTTGAGAATCGAAACGAGGGTCGCAAAGACGGGTGTGAAAGGCAAGCTGGCCGCCTGTGCCTTCATGATGCTGCACGCGAAAAGCCCACGACCTCAGATGAGCTCGGGAATGACATGCCTGATGTTGCCCATGTCGACCCTGTTGACGGTACCGGTGATCGACTCGCGCAAAGCATCCCAAGAGAGACGCTGGTATTGGGCACTGTCACTGCTGCGATTCTGTGCCGCGGCGGCCTGGAGGGAGAGCAGCTGTGCAGGAGGCATGTACACACCGCCGGAGCATGAGGGCGTCAAGTTGGAAAATTCTGCCATCGCGTCGAAGTCATTCTCCTTCTCCTTTGCCTCGCCCTTTTTGCTTTCCGCCTTTCCGAGTTCGACGGTGGCCATTCGTGCGGCGAGCTAGCGCTCACGCTCAGTTTCGCGAGAGGGTCGACTTCCTCCACCCTCGGAGCGTCCGCTAATCTACGCGGTGTCGAAGCCGGGGAAAGTGTGACCGGTGTGGCATCGAGGGAGGACCACTGAGAGCAGAGGGAGAGCGAGACCTTGAGCTTGTCAGTCAGAACTTGAAAAGACAAAATGCGAAGAGAAACGAGAGCGCACCTTTTCCTCTTTGTGTGATACCCACTGGAGGTCAGCGCGTCACTGCAGCAGCTCCGTGTCGTGGAATCCGTTCGTCTCGACCATGCTGACTAAGCGGGCAATCTGCAGCCTGAGCCTGCGGCCCTGTCAGACGGTCGAGGCCATCCGCGCCCAATGGCCCAGTGCTGCTCGCACTTTGCGCTTGTTGACGGAGAAACCGGAGAATCACCCAACACATCAATCAGCGCGTTTTCACCCCCATACCCCCCTCCTTCACCCTTCAACGTGAATGGAGGGAGCCATTTTTCACGATTATCATTTGTTTGCCCTATTTTTTTAGACATGCCGCAGTCAAGGCAAGAGTCAAGGATAACCTCCCTCCACCACGCCTCTGGCGCGAGAACGCAAGGAAGGAAAAGTACCGCTCTCAGCCACAGCCGGCGCTGTAGTCAACAAAGTACACGAACCCCAACTATCACCCCTCTTTACGTATTACTTCGATTAGCTCAAAAGCGCAGACGGATGACCCAACACCCCGTCAACCGCGACGACAACGACGATCTGCGTCTGGAGTTCTCAATTAAACGCCGCCCCATTCTACCTGAAAGATTTCATGATGATGTTGCCAGGGCTGAAGCTCCTCCGTGGTGTGGGTGGTGACTGATCCAGTGGGAAGGCCAAAGCAAGGGTAATAGTAGGGCACTTTGGATGGCGCAGTACGACGTGATGAAGGCGGAGCGAGAAAAAGCGATATGGTTAGCTCTAAAGGAGGGTGGGGCCAAGGTAAGGCAATCGGAGACTCAGAAGCAGCGTGTCAATGGGGGATGATCGATGATGGAAGATCAACGATCCTTCTCGTCTAGCCCAATATGTTGATCTGGACACCAATGTGATAGACGAGATGGTTTCATACTAGTACTGGAGAATCGTTACTGTTCTCAGACGGATGTCACGGCGTAGCGAACAGCGTGGTACGTGTGCAGAGTTCACAATGGCGGAAACTCGGACTCTTTCTGCACCTGGCCGTCAATATCATCGAACTATATGTTTTCCCCACTGGCATTGTTCTACTTATTTTGTTTCCTCCTCGTCGTAACTGTGCGGATGCGCAGGACGAGGATAACTTGACTCCTCACACATGATGGGGCCTGTTGCAGATATAGGTCGATTGCACCTTGCCATCACTCATCATATATCATCAGCTGAACTCGTATTGTTGTTGCACTATTGTTCCATCATCGTCCATGCCAGTGTACGGATGCCCCTCTACGTCCAGTACGTGACGATCCTCTCATATCGTGGTTGAGCGTCTCCGAGTCATCTATATTGAGTAACACCCGCGCGGCATCTAAACCCGAAGAACCCACAGACAAACCTCGCCCAATCTCAACCCCGCTTCCCAAAGGCCTTTTCCGTCTTAGTAGTGTCCCATCACCGTGACGAATGCCATGTCCCACACACCCACTGCGACTACCTCGACCTCAAATTATCAAGTTATCTTCGACAATGCCTTAGAAGCCTACAGGAAGAAGACAAAGAAAGATCTCCGTTCCCACCAATTGCTTCCCAAACTCCAAACCTGCAATTCTCCCGATGCTGTCGTTATGCTCCTACGAGACCAAATGCTCGCGATCGACCCATCTCGCAGTACTGATAGGGATGTTGACAGGTTAACTAATTGGCTCAGTCCGACTGTCCATGTACTCTACACATTCTCCAAAATTATTGGTGCCGGTATTAGTCCGGTCAGCAAAAGGCGTTCGAAGTTTACCAGTTCAAGATCTGATATTCGTTGATATACAGGTGTATCCACCCGCTGGGGTGATCTTCACTGGTATAGGCGTTCTTCTTTCAGTGAGAATCTTTTTGATTCCACAACTTCGACTACACTGACAACCCGATCTCTAAGGCGGCCAAGGCCGTTTCTTCCACCCAGGATGCGCTTACCAATGTATTTGAGCGCATCGAGAATTTCTTTCGACGACTTGAGACCTATGTCCAAGTTCCACCGACGCCAGGGATGACCGACATGATCGTGAAGATCATGGTCGAAGTGCTCTCAATCCTAGCCATCGCAACAAGGGAGGTTAGTCAGAGTCGAGCGAGTAAGCTGATCGCTTGTATGAATCGTCACTGTCGACTGATTGTTGTTCAGAGAAATTTCTGAAGAAGGTAGTGGGGAGGACCGACACCGAGGATTCGCTGGCTCGACTCGATCGGCTGACCCAAGAGGAAGTCCGGATGGCAGCCGCACAAGGTCTGAAGGCCACTCATTCGGTCCATGACAAGGTACAAGGTGTCGATGACAAAGTACAGCAAGTCGCAGATGACATAGGCGATCAGAAGCGTTCGTCATCCGATAACCTCATCTGACTGGCGATGAAGTCTCAATTACTCTCACAGGGGATCAGCTACGAAAAGACCTCAGAAGTTGGCTCTCTCCCCCAGATCCATCTGTAAATTATAACACTGCAAGTGATGCTCGCCACCAGGGCACCGCCCTATGGTTCATTGGATGTGACGCCTTCAAGGATTGGAAGGTGTTTAATTCATTGCTGTGGATTTACGGAAAACGTATGTTTCCTCCACCTCTTCTTCGCATTGGCTAATGGTCCTTTATCTCTATAGCTGGGTCGGGGAAGAGTGTTCTCAGGTTCGTCACACCTCAAGGTCGTTTGGCCGGGGTTGCTGATCTCCCCCCAGCTCATCGATCATCCAGGATCTTGACTGCGTCGTTGGCACGGGTTCAGCCCACGTTGCTTACTTCTTCTTTGATTTCAAGGACACCGGAAAGCAGGATGCTCACGCATTACTTTCTTCTCTCCTCGTCCAGCTCAGCCATCAATCTGCTTTTCTCTGCGACATTCTTTCTGCATGTTATTCCATCCACCTATCTGGCTCGCGACAACCCAGTGACCGCGCCCTCACGCAATGCCTCCAAGACATGATCAGGTTTTCAGCAGGAGTCCCGATCTATCTTATTCTCGACGCGCTTGACGAGTGCCCCAATACGACTGGAATACCGTCCTCACGTGACAAAGTCCTAGAACTTGTCGAGAAACTCGTCAACTTGAACTTTCCAAACTTACACCTGTGCATAACAAGTCGTCCGGAGATCGACATTCGGACCTCCCTTGAACCTTTGACGTCGAATCGAATATCCCTTCATGACCAGAGCGGACAAAAGAAAGACATCGTCGACTATGTGAACTCTGTGGTCTACTCGGACAAGAACATGCGGAGATGGCGAGAGGAGGACAAGAAAGTGGTTATTGATGCGCTCTCTGACAGAGCCGATGGCATGTGAGGACGGGTTCATGTTTGTTGAGTCCCAGTTTTTGATGGTTTCACACAGGTTTCGTTGGGTATTCTGCCAACTGGAAACACTGCGTCACTGTCTCCCAGCCAGCGTGCGCCGAATTCTGGCGGAATTGCCAGAGACGTTGGATGCGACATATGAGCGGATACTGCAGGAAATCCCCAAGTCAAATCAAGTACACGCTCATCGTCTCCTGCAGTGCCTCACCGTCACGGTTCGCCCACTTCGTGTGGAGGAGCTAGCTGAGATCCTTGCGGTTGACTTCGACACATCGGAAGGGGTTCCAAAGCTGAACGAAGCTCTGCGGTGGGAGGATCAAGAACAGGCGGTGCTTTCGGCCTGTTCTAGTTTGATCGCCGTCGTCAAGGACGAGGACAAGGATTCGCGTGTGGTCCAGTTTTCGCATTTCTCGGTCAAAGAATTCCTGACGTCGGATCGCCTTGCCACGTCGAAGATAGACGCCTCCCGATATCATCATATTCCCCTCGAGCCGGCACACACGATCATGGCACAGGCTTGTCTCAGTGTCCTACTCCGATTAGACCCCAACATCGAGGAAGCCAGCATCAAGGACTTTCCTCTAGCTCGGTATGCTGCCAAACATTTCGGCGACCATGCGGAGTTTGAGAGGGTTTTGTCACATATCTGGGATGGGGTTGATGATGTCCTCGACGCAGACAAATCACACTTTGCTGTATGGTTCCGGATTCACCGAGGCCATTGGAGCAACGAGCGCCCGGATGTAACTCCCCTATACTACGTTTCGGAACGTGGATACCGCAATTTGGTGGATTTCCTCATTTCAAAGCGTCCAGAGGATACCAACGTCAGAGGTATATACGGAACTCCATTGCACGCCGCGTTGAGAGAGAAACACGCCGATATCGCACAGTTGCTTCTTGGGCACTGCATAGACGTGGATGTTCGGGACTATGAGGACCGGACTCCATTGCACCTGGCAGCGGATCATGGGTTCCTCGGCGTGGCTCGCACGCTGGTTGAGCGCAAAGCTGACATAAATGTGCGGGACACTTTTGGCAACACACCACTACACCGGACGATGTACGGGTGGTACGACCAGTCTGAGAGAACTCAAGACTGCTGTCTTGATGTCGCAAAATTTTTGCTAGAGCATGGTGCGGACCCAGATGCAAAGAAGGACGGCCGGACCCCGCTACATGAGGCTTCATATTACGGATCCGTCAAGGGTGCACAGCTGATCCTCGAACATGGTGCAAATATCCATGCACGGGATGAGGAGGGTCGGACACCACTACACCAAGTCTTGGACGGCTTGTGTGACACCAGCGATGTCTTGGATATGTTTTTGGACACCATGCGCTGCTTACTGGCGCATGGCGCGGACGTTGCTGCACTGGATGATGACCACGCGACTCCGCTGCATCTGGCGTCATTCTGGGGCTGCGCCAAAGGAGCACGGCTACTATTGGAGCATAGCGCGAATGTGCATCTCGAGGATAAAACGGGTAGGACCCCCTTCCAAATTGCATCGGAGCGAGGTGAAACGAAGATAACGCAGTTGTTGTCAGAGCATTTGCAGAGTCAGTAAAAGCTGTGACACGATTCAGGTTACCATATTCTCTAAATTACTTAGGACGTTCCATCTCATTTTGTCGTGTTTTGGCATTTTATACTTGAATACAGTAGCCTCAAAGTCGTAAATCCCGCTGTCATTTGGTACATGCTCCAGATACGTCGCCACCTAACAATACAAGTTCGTTTAGAGACTTACTGGCGAGTCACCGACGACTCCCCAGATTGTGAGGAACAAAGATAATGCCTTGGGAGTCTTAGAAAGTGGCCTAATCAAGATCCCTGGTAAAATCATCTTGCTGAACGTATCCTACATGACACAATGGAGGAACGTCCGAAGGTGGGGCAGGATTTTCAACAATACGGTGATAGACACATAGCACAGAAGGATACGATGCGGACACCTAAAGTATACTCCGAATGAATACACATCTTCATCAATGCCGGCGATCTCTGTCTCTGTTCGTGAATCATCTCTTCCGAGTCTGCGGTCGTAATCACGAGAACGGTCCCGGTCCGGTGCGCTCTCCCGGCGTGGCAGAAAACGCTCACGTTCACGTTCATAACACTCACGAGGTGGCGTCCTCGAGCCCGAGTCGCTGCGCTGACCATACCGTCCGGTGGAAGATGACTCGCGATGATTACGGCCGTAGCCCCTTCGACCGTCGTCGCATCGATCGTCGTCTCTGCGAGCGAGAGGGAGGTGTCGATGGGGACCAGCTATCATCGCGTCAGCAACGTGGCGAGTCCCGACGCTGACCGGGAGGTGGAGATGGCGTCCGGCTGTCTTCTCGGTTGCTGCGAGGGGAACCCCGCCTATAATGACGGGTGGGCAACGAGTGGGCAACCTTCGCTGTCGGAGCCGGACATTGCGGACAAGGTAATTTCAGACCGTTCCCCTTGAACTGCCAGAAATGGGGATTCGACGTGATGTTGTTCTATAACGAAGAGAGAGGCGTAATTGGGAACAATCGGCGGGGACTTGTGAAACATACATATACAGGGAGGAAAAGTTTGTATCCTCACTATCGCTCTCCCATGATCCTGGCGTCGTCAAAGGAGCCGTCACCAAGGACGTCTAACTTGATTGCCCTGTATATTGCCCTGTATTCGGCGTATTTGGGATGAATCTGAAAACATCCTGTTGTTACCTTTGACCCGCAATAGACATCATAAGGTTGATAGTATGGCTATATCATCCGGTAGCACAATATAGCATGTTGTTGAATTTGTAGAAGGACCAATGACTGATACGGTATTGTAATGTGGCGCACACCAGCAAGCGCGTTCCGCGGCTGGGCCCGGCAACTCGGACCCAACCGACACTGAATCTGGAGACTGACCACTGAAATTTACTGAAAGCTGAAAGATGCCTCACGGACGCGCAAACGCAATAGAGGAAACAAAGGTGAGCATTGGTCAGGTCCAGATATCCAACAGCAAACTCCTTGTCGATCTTTAGGCTTCAACTACCCTTAAGGTAACAATGGCACAGGCAACAGTAGTACTAAGCGCATCTGTAACTGTAAGTCCAGGACATCTACAGACGCATGTGCAGTTGCGAAGATATGGGATTCACCCAATCGACGACGGGAGCCTGAGCGCACGGAAGCCTCCACCACCCAAGAAATCGGTGGTGCGAGATTCCAACCCGGGAAATCACTCAACATTTCGCAATGACGGCATCTTATCATGGGTATGCTCTGACTGCTTTGTTTTTCCTTTTTTCTTTTTACATGAAGGCAACATGGCCGATCAAATTTTGTCTGGGGGTGGGATGTGTGCCGCGAGCGCGACCGACCCAGAGCGCAAGGGAAGGAGCGACGGTCGCAGCTGCCAGCGGCGTTGTCTTCTCTTAGGTACCCAACAAAGTTCGACGCTCGACAACTCCCAAGAGCGTCGCCTTCCCTGATCACGCGCAATGCATCAAAATGCTCACGCGAGGGATGCACCGTCGTCGCCGAGCGCAACATCACACCGCGATATGACGATGATCATCTCCCAAAGGAGTTCAGGTCTCGTCCTGCACTGCACGGCGTCATCCGAGTGATCCCGCAATGATTCCTCCATGACTGGAGAAGGCTCCCCCGCAAGGTGTGGCGTGGCAGTTAACAGGTAGGACGGCGGATGCGAGCGCGGCGGGAGGGGAGGGGGTTCGATGGGACAGCGCGCCGTGATGTAGGTGGAGCTAGAAACGCAATATCGTGATCTGAAGGAGCGCGAAATCAAGAAGTGGGACCGAACGTCCTTATGTTGTGAACTTGAAGGCGAGGAGTCGATGGTGGATAATCCTTTTTGCCTTACCCTGGTATTTTGTTATCCCAGTATTGAACGTTGAACGTTGAACCCCTGTGCGCGATGCGGACATCGAAGATCCCGTGATATAGTAGACATTCAGGAGTTATACTGGAGAACCGTTACCATTCTCTGATGAGAATTAAGCATTGTGTCTCTGGTGAGAGTAAGAACTGGCTGAGTGGCCCAGACTAGGCCCAGATCTATAGGGTGGCAACTTTTCTCGTTCAATTTGTCTGCTTGCGCGGATGCACAGGACGGGAAGACTTAACTCCTGCACCCCATGGATCCGGACACTGGCACTTATCGCAGACACGATAGATTGCAACGACATCAGGCCTATACGTCAAGTTATGTCAGTTGGACTCGGGCTGGTTCCGGGCCTGTATTGTTCCCTTGGCGGCTGTGGAATTCTCCCACTGGCAAGCTCTGCTGCGTAATATGTATGTTTCGATTATTGCTGGCGAAACTCACGGCTGAGCGTCTATCCTCTATATCGGGTATGGGCTGTGTAGTGTACCCGCACAGACCAGGCAACCCGCAACCCAAACGTCCTTGTTGAGCGCAAGGAATCCCCGTCCAATCCCTTTTCCCCAAAATTTCTCTACTGTTACCAGTATCCTTCCACGACGAACGCTATGTCCCAGACACCCACAACGACCACCTCAACATCAAATTATCAAGTCATCTTCGACAATGCCCTAAAAGCCTACAAGAAGAAGACTAAGAAGGATATCCGATCCCACCCACTGCTTCCCAAACTCCAAACCTGCAATTCTCCCGATGCCGTCCTTGCGATTCTACGAGAGCAAATCCCTGTGTTCGACCAATCTCACAGTAGTACTAGTGACAAGTTAACCAAGTGGTTGAATCCGACTGTTAATGTGCTCTACGCCTTCTCCGAAGCTATCGGGGCGGGTATTAGTCTGGTCAGTATAAGAGCGTTTGAAGTGCACCAGTTCAAGGTCTGATCTTCGTTCTTGCACAGGTATACCCACCCGCGGGAGTGATATTCACCGGGATAGGTGTTCTGCTCTCAGTAAGTATCTTCTCGATCCCATTGCTTCGACGACTCAAACACCCACTCTCTAAGGCGACCGAGGCCGTCTCTTCCAGCCAGGATGCGCTCGTCAACGTATTTGGGCGCATCGAGCATTTCTTTCGACGGCTTGAGACCTATGTCCAAGTTCCACCGACGCCAGGGATGACCGACATGATCGTGGAGATCATGACCGAAGTGCTCTCAATCTTAGCCATCGCGACAAAGGAGATTAGTCAGAGCCGAGCGAGTAAGCTGATCGTTTATATGAATCGTCACTATCGACCGATCATTGTTCAGAGAAGTATTTGAAGAAGGTGGCCGGGAGGACCGACATTGAGGATGCGCTGGCTCAACTGGACCGGCTGACTGACGAGGAAGCTCGGATGGCAGCTGCACAATGTCTGAAGGCCACGCATGTGGTTCATGACGGGGTGATATGCGTCGACAACCATATTCAGCAGGTCGACGACAGGGTGCAGGGTGTCGGCAGCGATGTGCAACAAGTTGATATGCACGTTCAACACGTCGATGACAAGGTGCAAGGTGTCGGCAGCGATGTGCGACAAGTTGATACCCATGTTCAACAAGTCGATGACAAGATTCAAGGTGTCGACAACAAGGTTCAAGGCGTCGACGACAAGGTACAAGGCGTCGACGACAAGGTACAAGGCGTCGACAGCAAGGTACAAGGTGTCGGTGACAAGGTGCAGCAAGTCGCAGATGACATTGACCATCAGAAGCGTTCGTCATCCAATAACCTCGTCTGACTGGCGATGAGGGCTCAATTGCTCTCACAGGGGATCAGTTACAAAAGGACCTCAGAAACTGGCTCTCTCCCCCAGATCCATCTGTGAATTATAACACAGCAACCGATGCTCGCTACGAAGGTACCGCCCTATGGTTCATTGGGTGTGACGCCTTCAAGGATTGGAAGGTATCTAACTCATTACTGTGGGTTTACGGAAAACGTACGTCCCCTCCGCCCTCTTCTTCGCATTGGCTAATCCACCTTTATTTTTATAGCCGGTTCGGGAAAGAGTGTCCTCAGGTTCGTCACTCCTCAAAATCGTTTGGCCGGGATTGTTGACCTTCCCCCAGTTCATCGATCATCCAGGATCTTGACTGCGTCGTTGGCACGGGTTCAGCCCACGTCGCTTACTTCTTCTTTGATTTCAAGGACACCGGAAAGCAGGATGCCCACGCGTTACTTTCTTCTCTCCTCGTCCAGCTCAGCCATCAATCTGCGCCTCTGTGCGACATTCTCTCTGACTGTTATTCAACCCACCTATCTGGCTCCCGACAACCCAGTGACCGTGCCCTTACACAATGCCTCCAAGACATGATCAGGTGTTCAGCAGGAGTCCCGATCTATCTTATTCTCGACGCGCTTGACGAGTGCCCCAACACGACTGAAATCCCGTCCTCACGTGACAAGGTCCTGGAACTTGTCGAGAAACTCGTCAACTTGAACCTTCCAAACTTGCACCTGTGCATAACAAGTCGTCCAGAGATCGATATTCGGACCTCCCTTGAACCGTTGACATCGAATCGGGTATCTCTTCATGACCAGAGCGGACAAAAGAAAGACATTGTTGACTATGTGAACTCAGTGGTCTCCTCGGACAAGAACATGCGGAGATGGCGAGAGGAGGATAAGAAGGTAGTCGTTGAGGTGCTCTCAAAGAAAGCTGATGGCATGTAAGGACGCCGGATATACCTTCAAAACCACTTTCTGATGCCTTTCACAGGTTTCGTTGGGTATACTGCCAACTGGGAACACTGCGTCACTGTCTCCCAGCCAGCGTGCGGCGAATTCTGGCGGAATTGCCGGAGACATTGGATGCGACATATGAGCGGATACTGCAGGAAATCCCCAAGTCAAATCAAGTACACGCTCATCGTCTCCTGCAGTGCCTCACCGTCGCGGTTCGTCCACTTCGTGTGGAGGAGCTAGCTGAGATCCTTGCGGTTGACTTCAACACATCGGAAGGGATCCCGAAGCTGAATGAAGCTTTACGATGGGAGGACCAAGAACAGGCGGTGCTTTCTGCCTGTTCTAGTTTGATTGCCGTCATCAAGGACGAGGACAAGGATTCGCGTGTTGTCCAGTTTTCGCATTTCTCGGTCAAAGAGTTCCTGACTTCCGATCGCCTTGCCACGTCGAAGATGGACGCCTCCCGTTATCATCATATTCCCCTCGAGCCGGCACACACGATCATGGCACAGGCTTGTCTCAGTGTCCTACTCCGATTAGACCCCCACATCGATGAATTCAGCATCGGGGACTTTCCTCTAGCTCTGTATGCTGGCAAACATTTCGGCGACCATACAGAGTTTGAGAGGGTTTTATCGCATATTCGGGATGGGGTTGATGACCTCCTCGAGGCAGACAAATCACACTTTGCTGTATGGTTCCGGATTCGCCTAGGTCGTTGGAGCTACAAACCCCCGGATGGAACTCCCCTGTACTACGTTTCGGAACGTGGATACCGCGGCTTGGTGGATTACCTCATTTCAAAGCGTCCAGAGGATCTGAACGTCAGAGGACATTACGGGACTCCATTGCACGCGGCGTTGAGTGGGGGACACGCCGAGGTCGCACAGTTGCTTCTCAGGCACTGCGTGGACGTGGATATTCGGGGCTATCAGGACCTGACTCCATTGCACCTGGCAGCACGTCATGGGTTCCTCGGTGTTACTCGCACGCTGGTTGAGCGCAATGCAGACATAAATGCGCGGGATCGTTCTGGCAACACACCACTACACCGGACAATGAGCGACTGGTACCTGCAGTCTGAGAGAACTCAAGACTACTGTCTTGATGTGGTGAAATTTTTGCTAGAGCATGGCGCAGACCTAGATGCAAAGAATGATGAGCACCGGACACCACTGCATCACGCTTCCGTCTTCGGATCCGTCAAGGGTGTACAATTGATGCTCGAGCATGGTGCAAATATCAATGCACGAACCCGGGGAGGTCACACACCGCTACACCGAGTCTTGTACAACTTGGATGACAGCTATGATACGTTGGATATGTTTTTGGATACCATGCGATGCTTCCTGGCTCATGGCGCGGACGTTGATGCACTGGATGATGACCACGCGACTCCGCTGCATCTGGCGTCACACTATGGCTGCGTCAAAGGTGCGCGGCTACTATTGGAGCATGGTACGAATGTGCATCTCGAGGATAAAGAGGGTAGGACCCCCTTCCAAGTTGCGTCGGAGCGAGATCACAAGGAGATCACGCAGTTGTTGTCGGAGCATTTGCAGAGTCAGCAAAAGATGTGACACAATTCAGGTTACCATGTTCTCTAAATTACTTAGGACGTTCCATCTTGTTTTATGACGTGTTTGGCATTGTATACTTGAATACGGTAGCCCCAAAGTCGTAAACGCGTTCTTATTTGGTACATGTTCCAGGATGCATCCCAACGTGACAAGACAAGTCATTTAAGTACTTACTGGCACCGAGCCACCACCAACGACCTGCCGGACTGTGAGAAACAAACATGATGCCTTGCGAGCCTTAGAAAGAGGCCAAATCAAGATCCTTGGTAAATGATCCTACGGAACGTATCTTATATGCCACAATAGAGGAGGTGGGGCAGGATTTTCAAGAATACGGGCTAGACATAAGACAGAAGGGCATGACGCGGACACGTAAAGTAGATACTCCCGATGAATAGACATCTTCATCAACGCCGACGATCCCTGTATCTGTCCCGTGAATCATCTCTTCTGCGGTCGTAATCACGAGAACGGTCCCGGTCCCGTGCGCTCTCTCGGCGTGGCGGAGAACGCGAACGCGAACGAGGTGGCGTCCTCGAGACCGAGTCGCTGCGCCGACGAGACCGCCCGGCGGGGGGTGGTGACTCGCGACGATTACGCCCGTAACCACTTCGACCGTCGGGCCGTCGATCGTCGTCTCTGCGAGACCGAGGTGGAGATGCGGACCGGCTGTCATCGCGTCTGCGCCGTGGCGAGTCACGACGGTGACGAGGCGGTGGAGACGGCGTCCGACTGTCATCTCGTCCGCGACGAGGGGAATCCGGCCTGTATTGACGCGGCGAGGTTGATGAACGACGATATGCGCGGCGGTCGCGAGAGTCATCTGACGCATCCGATTTGCCATCGGAATCGGACGAAGAATCCTCAGAGGATGAGTCCGCGTCCGATGAACTGTCCGAAGACGACGACTCGGCCTCTAGCATTGCCCGC
>Ga0307510_10001641_pt1 | contig 24811 bp, 23 predicted proteins | sample 12_EM_MG_FD_207224 | JGI IMG/M metagenome (GOLD analysis project Ga0307510, IMG submission 207224) | Populus trichocarpa ectomycorrhiza microbial communities from riparian zone in the Pacific Northwest, United States - 12_EM | ecosystem: Host-associated > Plants > Roots > Unclassified | place... | reverse complement strand
TTTTGGGGTGAAGCGGAAGTTGGATCTCGAAGCCTGCTAACTGCGGCTTTTGGCGCACAGCGGACATTGGTCTGAGCGCCCATGTCGGCTAAGCGGCAATTTCGGACTCATACACCTCAACAAAATTCGTCCTATTCGCCACCTCGTTACCGCGGCTGAGCATCGGATGCGCTATGATCGCGACCGCGGTTTCGAATTACGCCGGCAGGCCTGCCGACGTTTGGTCGAACGCAGATTCCTGGCTGGCGAAGCCGAGCCAAGCCGTGCAGTATCGGCGCGATTGACAGTCATCGCGCGGCGGACCGTCACATGCTGTCACACCACGAACGCAGGTTCCTGTCGGCGCAACGGGTCGGGCATCTTGCCACGGCCGATGGCGGGGCCATTCCACACGTCGTGCCAGTGTGTTTTACGATTTCGCAAGGCACCCTTTACATCACCATCGACGAGAAGCCGAAGCGCGTGGCTGGAGCAGCACTCAAGCGCGTCCGCAACATCGAGCGCAACCCGATGGTCGCCATCGTGGTTGATCGGTACGACGAAGACTGGACCCGGCTTGGCTGGGTGATGTTGCGTGGACGGGCCGAGATCCTGCGCGCCGGCACCGAGCACGATCACGCGCAGGAGCTGCTACGCTCCCGGTACCGCCAGTTGGCGGCGATGCAGATCGCCGATCGGCCCGTCATCGCGGTCCGCCTGGAGCGGGTGAAGAGCTGGGGCGACCTGTCCGTGGGCGCGGACGAGGCCGACCATGATGGTCAAGCCTAGACGCTGTTGCGACCGTCACGTGCGGTCGCGTAGGATGGAGCCTGGCCGCAACCGGGGAGTATGGGACATGCATGTCGGGCTTACGATGTTTCCGACGGATTACGCGATTCCACCGCACGACCTTGCCGTGGCGGCGGAGGCGCGAGGTTACGATTCATTGTGGTTGCCGGAGCACAGTCACATTCCCACCAGTCGCAAATCGCCGTGGCCCGGCGGCGCCGAGCTGCCGAAGTATTATTACGATACCTACGATCCGTTCCTCTCGCTGGCCGCTGCCGCCGCGGTGACGAAAACCATCAAGCTTGCGACGGGGATCTGTCTTGTCGTCGAGCGCGATCCAATCCACACCGCCAAGGAGGTATCGACCGTCGACCAGCTTTCCTCGGGCCGGTTCATTTTTGGCGTTGGCGGGGGTTGGAACGAAGAGGAGATGGCCAATCACGGCACTGCGTTTGCAACCCGCTTCAAGCTGATGGGTGAGCGGATCCAGGCGATGAAGCAAATCTGGACGCAGTCGACGGCGGCATTCGACGGCGAATTGGTCAAGTTCGAACCCATGATGCAGTGGCCCAAACCGGTTCAAAAACCTCACCCGCCCATCGTTGTTGGGGGCGCATTTCCCCACGCAGCAAAACGGGCGATCGCCTATGGCGACGGCTGGATTCCCATCGGCGGGCGTGCGCTGGATCCGCTCGAGGTGCTGCCGCAATTCCGACAAATGGCAAAGGACGCCGGCCGAGATCCCGCGTCGCTCTCCTTCAACGTCTTCGGGGCGCCCCGAGACCTGGAGGTGCTGAAACGCTACCGTGACGCCGGCGTTGATCGGGTCGTCCTCATGCTTCCGCCCAAGCCCCGAGACGAGATTTTGCCCATGCTGGATGAAAGCGCGGCCCTCGTGACGGCGCTCTGAAGAGTCTGTGAGTCCATCACTCGACGGAACCAAAACTCTGGACTGCAGCGGCCGCCGTCCCCGCAATGAACTCTCGCCGTTGCCGCCCTTTTTAACGAGCACGCCAACCCTCGCGGCTGGGCACTAAGGGACCTTCGCTTCAACAGGCATTTTAAGGGGCATGGCCCAGCCCCGAAAGCATGACCCGGCGGAGTCCGCTTTGAGCGAGCGAATGACTTTAGTCCCGACTGATCATTCAGGCTTTCCCCACGAGCGTGCTCACTACGACCGCTTCTGGCGCGAAGCGGCCGTTCATCGTAACAGTTTTCTCTTCCGATACAGAAGAATGAGTAGAAATGGAGTCGATGCTGATTGATCGGGTTTTCATACGGAATCGCTTGCCTAAAACTCACGGATCATTTCGGCAATCAGACTGGCCAGACGAAGCCGGCGCCTAGAGCGATAAGAATCAACTGAAAAGCGGCCAGCTATGAGCAAAATTGCTCAGCCATCGGACGCGGCACCAGCTATAAGATCCACCAGTTGGGCCTGCGGATCACCGTAATCCCGATTTGGAGGCGAGATGACGCAGGCCCGCGAGCCGCACGATGGATTGCGCGGCAAGTTTCTGCGCCAATTCCATGCTGCTCTGGTCAGCCGCGCGGTCGGCATCATCGAGATAGATGTTGGACAATTGTTCTGCGCGACGCAGCGCACGGCTTTTGAGCTGTTCGATCTCCTCAAATTTCGTGCCGGTTTCGTTTCCATCGGCCGCTGTCGGAAAAGGTGCGGGCAGGGGAGCTGGATCGAGGGTCAAGAGCTGTTCGCGCTGGACCGGATCCAGCCGTTGCGACCAGGCCCTCATGTCCCTGAGGAGAAGACTCTCCAACAGCGCCGCCGAGCCAGGTTCGTTGAACCTCTCGTCGTTCTTCGCTGCATCCTCGCCGTTGATTTTTCGTTCGGTGCGCCAGGCGAGCCGCCGCTCGCGGCGCAACGAATTACCGTCGGATAGCGCCTCATGCGCCAGTTGCTCAGCAGTCCGGCGCACCAAAGGATCTTCGGCAAGCGCGATGACATAAGTCCAGAACACGAAGGCGCGCTGGCGGTGGAGGACCGCAAGCGCCCATGCGGCGTAGGGCGTCGACAGGCTGGAATTCCTGATGTCGGCGATTTCTGCGGCGGGAACGAGATCGATCGGTGCCCAGTGTAGATCGGACGCGTCGGGACGTTTGCCGCAGGCGGCGGAAAGATTGTCGCAGCGATTGCGCTCGCGTGTCGCGAGGACCTCGAAGATGGGGCGCACCGGCAGCAGACGCTCATCCGTCTGCCTGGCGAGCGCGCCGTATTGCTGTGCGGCTTTTTGCGCTTGGTCAAACGCAATTGCATAAAGTTCGTTTAGGCTTCGCACCGGAGCTGGCGGCACTGCGGTCAGAAGTGGTTCTTTGCGCATGTCCGGTTCTCTCTCGCGATAAGTTTGAACCAATCAGACTGCTGGCTGTTTGATCCAGCGCAACCGGCGATCTTCTTTGGTGATCTACCAATGCTTGAGCTTGCGATCCAGAACAACGGCGTTCTGCTGAAATCTGGAAGAAGCATTTGCGAAAGCCCGTCAACATCTATGTCCTTTTGGGAGCTCTGGCCATTCTCGGCTGGATTACCACGGTTGGAGAGGCGTGCGCCGCAGGCCGGCTGAGCGATTACCTTGGCAAGGCCGAGCCGTCCGAAATGGTTGCTGGTGCCAATCGCTTTGGGCCGCAGCAGGGCGATCCCGCGATTGCGCCGGCCTACAAGGATGATCAGCTCCTCGGCTTCGTCTACCTGAACTCCGATTTCGCCAACGCCACGGGCTACTCTGGAAAGCCCATCCAGATCCTGGTCGGTATCGATCCCAAAGGTGTGCTGACCGGTCTGAAACTCGTTGAGCACAAAGAGCCCATTGTGCTGCTCGGCATTCCGGAGAAACGCGTTCTGGAGGCCGTCAACAAGTTGATCGGCGCCGACATGGACCGGGTCGCGCGCGGAGCCGCACCCGCCCCGCAGGTCGATATCGTCAGTGGCGCCACAGTCACCGTCCTTGTGATAGGCGACAGCATCGTTCGCTCCGCGACCAAGCTCATCAAGAGTGGTCGGCTCGGCGGTCAGGGCAACGCGATCGCCAGCGCGGCACCGAAGGCTTCAAAGGCGATCGATCCCGGCAAGCGCGATATTCGCGACTGGCAGAGCCTGGTCGGTGACGGTTCCGTTCGCCGCTTGATCCTTTCCGTTGACGACGTGAACAAAGCCTTCGAAAAATCCGGCAGCACCGCAGCGGCAGCGCACCCGGAAGAGGGCGATCCGGGCGACACCTTCATCGACCTCTACGTCGCTGACGTTGCCGTGCCGACCATCGGCCGCAGCCTGCTCGGCGAGGACGGGTTCAACCTCCTGGCCGGCCGGCTCAAGCCTGGCCAGCAGGCGCTCGTTGTCGCGGGATCGGGTCGTTATTCCTTCAAGGGGGCTGCCTACGTCCGCGGCGGAATATTCGACCGCGTTGAATTGATCCAGGACGCCAACAGTATCCGCTTCCGCGATCGCAACCACACAAGGTTGGGAAACCTCTTCGCCGATGGTGCGCCGGCCTTTCCCGAAATTGCGCTGTTCGTGCTGCCGCCGGAATTCACCTTCGACCCGACCGAACCGTGGGTGCTGCAACTGCTGGTCCAGCGGGTGGTCGGCACCAAGGAAAAAGCCTGGCTGACGTTCGATCTCGGCTACAAGCTGCCGGACGCTTACATGAAAACGGAGCCGATGCCTCCGGTGCGACAGCAGGCCGCCACGTCTCCCGCGGCGCCGTCGGCAGCCCCCGCGGGAGCGTCGCACGACCCCAAGACGTCCTTCGCCGCCGAAGACGAGCCGCTGTGGATCAAGATCTGGCGTGGCGACGTCGTCAAGATCAGCACGACGATTGCAGCACTCGGCGCGCTCACTTTGATCTTCTTCTTCCAGAATGCCTTGGTTCGCCGCCCTCGGCTCTACACGTCGGTCCGTCGTGGCTATTTGTTGTTCATTTTGGTCTGGCTCGGCTGGTATGCGAACGCCCAGCTCTCGGTGGTTAACGTCCTGACCTTCGCCAACTCGTTGCTGACCGGCTTCAGTTGGGAATACTTCCTGTCAGCACCGCTGATTTTCCTGCTTTGGGCCTCGATCGCCGCCGGCCTTCTGTTCTGGGGGCGCGGGCCATTTTGCGGCTGGCTCTGCCCGTTTGGAGCGCTGCAGGAATTGCTCAACATCATCGCTCAGGCGGTGAAGATCCCGCAATACAGGCTGCCATGGGGCCTGCACGAGCGGCTGTGGCCGATCAAGTACATCATCTTTCTCGGCCTGTTCGGCATGTCGCTGTACTCGACCGCCTTCGCCGAGCAATTGGCCGAAGTGGAGCCCTTCAAGACCGCCATTGTCCTGAAGTTCGCGCGCGAATGGCCGTACGTCATTTATGCTTTGACGACGTTGTCCGCCGGCCTGTTCGTCGAACGGTTCTTCTGCCGCTACATGTGTCCGCTTGGCGCTGCGCTCGCCATTCCCGGCCGGATCCGGATGTTCGAGTGGCTGCGCCGCTGGCCCGAATGCGGCACGCCCTGCCAGCGCTGCGCCAAGGAATGCCCGGTGCAGGCGATTCACCCCGAGGGTCACATCAACGTCAATGAGTGCATCTACTGCATGCATTGCCAGGAACTGTATTTCGACGACCACCGCTGCCCGCACATGATCCAGGTGCGGCTGAAGCGAGAGAAGCGCGACGCGCTGTCGTCGCCCTCGATGCGCAGCGGCGGCAAAGGCCCGAACACCATCATCACTGCCGGCGGCAAGCCCATCAAGCTGCCGACCGCCGATGCCATCACCCCACCTGCAACTTGAGAACCTAGGAGGCTATTATGGGCGACAACGAAAATGGCAAGAATGTCAGCCGACGCACTTTGCTGGGAACGACCGCGGCAGCCGCAAGTGTCGGCCTGGCCGGCGGCATGGCTCTTGGTACGGATGGCTTGATCACGGCCGCCGACGCACAGACCAAGACCGTGGCGCCGAAGGCACCCGCCGCGCGGCCCGCGGTTCTGCAGAAGGCCGAAGTGGCGCCCGGTGAACTCGACGAATACTACACCTTCTTTTCCAGCGGCCAGTGCGGTGAAATGCGTATCGTCGGACTTCCCTCGATGCGCGAATTGATGCGCGTGCCCGTGTTCAACCGCTGCAGCGCCACCGGCTGGGGCATGACCAACGAAAGCCTGAAGGTGCTGACCGAGGGGCTGCTGCCCGAAACCCGCGAATTCCTCAAGACCCGCGGCGGCACCTACATGAATGGCGATCTCCACCATCCGCATCTTTCCTTTACCGACGGCACCTATGACGGCCGCTACGCCTTCATGAATGACAAGGCCAATACCCGCGTCGCGCGGGTGCGGCTCGACGTCATGAAATGCGACAAGATCATTCAGCTTCCGAACCAGCACTCGGTGCACGGCCTGCGGGTGCAGAAATATCCGCGCACCGGCTATGTGTTCGCCAATGGCGAGGATGGTGTGCCGTTGCCCAATAACGGCAAGGTCCTTGACGATCCGAAGGCGTATCGCGCGATTTTCTCGGCGATCGACGGCGATACCATGAAGGTCGCCTGGCAGGTAATTGTCGACGGCAACCTCGACAACGTCGATGCCGACTACCAGGGTAAATATGCCTTCGCGACCTGCTACAATTCGGAAGAGGGCGTCACGCTCGCCGACATGACCGCCAGCGAGCAGGACTGGGCTGTCATCTTCAACCTCAAGCGGATCGAAGAGGCGGTAAAGAAGGGCGACTTCAAGGAAATGAACGGCGTGCCCGTGGTCGACGGCCGCAAGGGCTCGGCCTATACGCGCTATGTTCCGATTTCCAACAATCCGCACGGTATCAACACCGCGCCCGACGGCATTCATGTCGTCGTGGCTGGAAAACTCTCGCCGACGGTCACGGTAATGGACGTCAGGCTGTTCGACCAATTGTTCGACGACAAGATCAAGCCACGTGACGTCGTGGTCGCGGAACCCGAGGTCGGCCTCGGACCTCTGCACACGGCCTATGACGGGAAGGGCAACGCCTACACGACGTTGTTCCTCGACAGCCAGATCTGTAAATGGAACATCGATCTCGCCAAGCGTGCTTTCAAGGGCGAGAAAGTCGATCCGATCATCCAGAAGCTTGATGTGCATTATCAGCCCGGCCACAACCACTCTTCGATGGGGCAGACCAAGGAAGCGGACGGAAAGTGGCTGATCTCGCTGAACAAGTTCTCCAAGGATCGCTTTCTCAATGTGGGGCCGCTGAAACCCGAGAACGACCAACTGATCGATATCTCCGGCGATAAGATGAAGCTGGTCCACGACGGTCCGAGCTTTGCCGAGCCCCATGACGCCACCATTGTTCACCGCTCCAAAATCAACCCGATTTCGATCTGGGATCGTGCCGATCCGATGTTTGCGGATGCGGTCAAGCAGGCCAAGGCCGATAGCATCAATCTCGAAGCCGATTCCAAGGTTATCAGGGACGGCACCAATGTCCGCGTCTACATGACCTCGACCGCGCCGGCGTTCGGCCTGGAGGAGTTCAAGGTCAAGCAGGGCGATCAGGTCACGGTCTACATCACCAATATCGACGCGGTGGAGGACCTGACCCACGGCTTCGCGATCACAAATTACGGGATCAACATGGAAGTCGCGCCGATGGCGACGGCCTCGGTGTCGTTCTCGGCGGATAAGGCCGGCGTCTACTGGTACTATTGTTCGTGGTTCTGCCATGCCATGCATATGGAGATGAAGGGCCGCATGTTTGTCGAACCCAAGCCGTCGGCTTGAGACGGCAACGACCCGTGCGCTCCTTCTTACGCATCCTTCCGGCGGCGATCTTCGCCGCCGGAGTCCCGGGCTCCACGGTTGCGGAGACGCTGAAGGCTGCCCCGGAGCAGCCGCTGCAGGCGCTGCTGGACCGGGCGCAGGACGGTGATGTCATCGAACTGGCACCTGGCGAATACAAGGGCGCGCTCAGGATCGAGCGGCGCATCGTATTGAGCGGGCGGCCGGGTGCCGTACTCGACGGCGGCGGCGTCGGCAATGTCGTTACCGTGACGGCGCCGGACGTCACGGTCCGTGGCGTAACCATCCGGGGGTCGGGCCACGATCTGCAGACCATGGATTCCGGAGTGTTTCTGAAGAAGACCGCGGAACGCGCGCTGGTCGAAAACAACCGCTTCGAAGGCAATCTGTTCGGAATTTATGTCCATGGCGCGACGGGCTCGCGCGTCCTCCACAACATCATCGAAGGTGTGCAGGGCGGGCGCCGCCAGGAGGCCGGCAACGGCGTGTCGTTGTGGAATGCACCCGACGTTACCATCGCCGACAATAGTTTCCGCTACGGCCGTGACGGCATCTTCACGATCTCCAGCCGCAAGGACCGATTCATCAACAATCGCTTCGAGCAGGTGCGGTTCGCGGTGCATTACATGTACACCAACGACAGCGAAGTCAGCGGCAACGTATCGGTCGGCAATCACGTCGGCTACGCCATCATGTATTCGAACCGGCTGAGCATCCGCGGCAACACCAGCGATCGCGACCGCGACTACGGCATGTTGTTCAACTACGCCAACTACGCTGAAATCGACGGCAATTGGGTGGCCGGCGGTTCGCTCGATAATATTGCAAGCAGCCGGGACGAAGGCCCGGACGAAGAGCGCGGCATGGTGCCGGAGGCAAAGCCAGCACCGGGCCTTCGCACCGGGCCGGAAAAATGCGTCTTCATCTATAACACTAACCACAACAAATTCCGCAACAACTGGTTCGAGCGCTGCGGCATTGGCGTGCATTTCACCGCCGGCTCCGAGGGCAATGAGATCACCGGCAACGCGTTTGTCGGCAACCGCAACCAGGTGAAATATGTCGGCACCCGCGACCTCGACTGGTCGAAGGGCGGCCGCGGCAATTACTGGAGTGATAATCCCGCATTCGATCTCAATGGCGATGGGATCGCCGACACCGCCTACCGCCCCAACGATCTGGTCGACCGCGTATTGTGGACCGCGCCGGCGGCGAAGGTGCTGATCAATAGTCCCGCGGTGCAGGTCCTGCGCTGGGCGCAGGCCCAATTTCCTGCGCTCTATCCCGGTGGCGTCGTCGATACCCATCCCCTGATCGCGCCACCGCCGAAGCCATCAGCCAACCGGAGCCTGCGATGAGTGTCACCGTCGCCGTGAATGGCGTGGAGAAGAGCTTCGGCGCGGTGAAGGCGCTGCGCAGCGTCTCGTTCGACCTCGGTCCGGGACGGCTCAGTGCGCTGGTCGGTCACAACGGCGCCGGCAAGACCACGTTGATCAAATTGATGCTCGGTCTCATTCACGCCGACCGCGGCGCGGTCCGCGTTTTGGACGAGGATCCCGCGGCCGGCGAATTTTCGGCGCGCAGGCGGCTCGGTTATTTGCCGGAGAATGTTGCATTCAACGCCGCCCTGACGGGGCGCGAAACGCTGGCATTCTATGCGCGGCTGAAGCAGATCAAGCCCGCCTCGGCATGGTCTCTACTTGACCGCGTCGGCTTGATGGATGCCGCCGATCGCAGGGTCGGGACCTATTCCAAGGGTATGCGGCAACGTCTGGGTCTGGCCCAGGCCCTGCTGGGGCGGCCGCGCGTGCTGCTGCTGGACGAACCGACAACCGGGCTCGACCCCGCGCTGCGCCAGACCTTCTACGAAATCCTGAACGAATTGCGGGATGACGGTGCCACCGTCCTGATCTCCTCGCACGCGCTCAACGAGCTTGAGGATCGCGCCGAACATGTCCTGATTATGAACCGTGGGCTCCTGGTCGCGCAGGGCACGCTGGCGGAACTGCGCTCGATCTCACAACTGCCGATCCGGGTCTCGCTCGACCTCGCGCCTGGTGCCAATGGCGCACTGCCAGCGTGGATGAACGGTACGAGTGTCGCGACGCCGCAGGGGCGCGTCATGCTGGTGCCGGATGAAGCCCGCAAGATGGATTTGCTCCGCGTTGCGGCCGCTGATCCCAGCGTCACCAACATCGAGATCGTGGCGCCGACGCTCGACGATCTCTACGCCCATTTTCTTCGGGAGAATGCCGCGTGAGGAACATCGTCATCATCGCGGCCAAGGAAATCAAGGAAGGGTTGCGCAACCGCTGGGTCCTGGCAACCACGCTGCTGCTGGCAGCGCTTTCGCTCTCCCTCACATTCCTCGGCAGTGCGCCGACAGGCAACGTCGGCGCCGGTGCGCTGGATGTAGTTGTGGTCAGCCTTTCCAGCCTCACGATCTTTCTGTTGCCGCTGATCGCGCTCTTGATTTCGCATGACGCCGTGGTCGGCGAGATGGAGCGCGGCACCATGATCCTGCTGCTCAGCTACCCGGTCGGTCGCTATCAGGTGATTCTCGGAAAATTCTGCGGGCATGTCATGATCCTCGCGTTCGCCACCATCATCGGCTATGGCGCCGCCGCCGCCGCGCTCGCCATCACCGGCGCCTCGGTGCTGGCGGCAAGCTGGTATGCTTTCGCCGCCATGCTCGGGACCTCGATCCTGCTCGGCGCGGTCTTTGTTGCGATCGGATATCTGATCAGCAGCCTGGTCCGCGATCGCGGCACCGCGGCAGGCCTTTCGGTGGGCATCTGGCTGCTGATGGTGCTGCTATTCGACATGGCGCTGCTCGGCATTCTGGTCGTCGATCAGGGACGCATCATCTCTGCGCCCGTCCTCGAAGGACTGCTTTTTCTCAATCCCACCGACCTCTACCGGCTGACCAATCTGACTGGGTTCAATGTCAGCCAGTTTTCGGGCATGGCCGGGCTTGCCGGGACCGCGAGCGTAGGGATCAGCGCGCTGTTGCTGGGCCTGCTCGTCTGGATCGCCGCGCCACTCGGACTTGCGACCGTATTCTTTGCGCGGAGGGAACTATGATCCTGCGGATCCTCTGTGCTGTTGTCGTGGCCGTCTTCCTCGCCGGATGCAATCAGGATGCAGCCAATTCAGTCATTCCGCCTCCGGTCGCGCTCAACAGCGATGCGATGGGCGTGTTTTGCGGGATGAATCTGACCGAGCATCCCGGCCCGAAGGGCCAGATCATCACGGCGAGCCGGATCGATCCGTTCTGGTTTACCTCGGTGCGCGACACCTTGGCTTTCACCTTGATGCCCGACCAGCCCCGCGACATCCGGGCGATCTATGTCTCGGACATGGCGCGCGCGACAAGCTGGGAGGATCCGGGGGCTGCGAACTGGATCGATGCGCACAAGGCGTTCTTCGTGATCGAAAGTCGCAAGCAGGGCGGCATGGGCGCCGCCGAGGCCGTACCTTTTGGAAATCGCGAGGCCGCCGACGCGTTTGCCGCGGTCAATGGCGGCCGGGTTGTGACATTCACGCAAATTCCGGGCGCCTATGTGCTCGGCAGCGACGCGCCCGGTGACCAGAGCGAACGGGGTCGTCCGGACGTGCGGCTCAATTGACGAGGGACCAGCCGATGTTCAATAAAAGCCTCACCCGCCGCCGCCTGATCGTTATTTCGGCGAGCATAGCCGGGTCGGCATTTCTGACCGGTGGTCGAACGGCTCAGGCCGGCGATCCCGTGCGGTGGCACGGATCGGCCCTCGGTGCGCAGGTGTCGATCGAGATCTACCACCCGGACCGGGCCGAGGCCGAACGGCTGGTCGCGCGCTGTGTGGTGGATGTGCGGCGGTTGGAGCAGCAATTCAGTCTCTACCGCGCCGACTCTGCGATCTCGACCCTCAACCGCACCGGCATTCTTGTTTCTCCCGACGCTGACATGGTGGCGCTGCTGAAGGCGTCGCTGCTGTTTGCCGGGATCACCGGCGGCGCATTTGATCCGACGGTGCAGCCGCTGTGGCAGCTTTATGCGGATCATTTCACGTCCGAGAGGCCGGACAGCAACGGGCCTTCACCGCAGAAGTTGGCCGGAGCACTGGCAAAGGTTGGCTACGCCGGCCTGCGCGTGAGCGAAGACCGTATCGCACTGGCCCGACGTGGCGCAGCCATCACACTGAACGGCATCGCGCAGGGCTACGCTACAGACCGCGTCGTCGAGCGGCTGCGCAAAGCGGGCCTGTCGACGACTCTGGTGAATATGGGCGAGATACGGGCGATCGATGCAAGGCCCGAGGGCAGGCCGTGGCGCGTCGGCCTCGCCGATCCCGAGCGGCCGGGCGTAGTCACCGAAACCATTGACCTTATCGATCGTGCTGTCGCGACATCGGCGGGTGCGGGATTTCGTTTCGACGCCTCGGGGCGCTTTACCCATCTGTTCGATCCGGCGACGGGCCGCAGTCCGTCGCGCTACAGCACGGTGAGTGTCATTGCGCCGACCGCTACCGAAGCGGATGCGCTTTCGACCGCGTTCAGTCTGATGTCGTTGTCGAGAATTCAGGACATCGTGGCCGTGCGAGCGAATGTGCAGGCTCGGATCACCGATCGCGGTGGAACTTTGATCGTGTACGGCGCTTGAGAGAGACCAGCCGGTGATCTTCGCGGTCAGATCCGCCGCTTCCCTCCACAACACGAGAACTTCCGGTCCCGCAAGGGACTATCACAACAGGAGAACAAGATGCGAAGATTTGCTTTCATTGCACTTTTAACGATCGCGGGCGCAGGCGAAGTAAGAGCCCAGGATGCCGGCGCTGGCGAGAAGGTGTTCGGCGTGTGCAAGACTTGTCACCAGATCGGCGAGACCGCGAAGAATGCTGTTGGGCCGGCCCTCAACGGCCTCATCGGCCGTAAGGCGGGCAGCATGGCCGGCTATTCATATTCGGCGGCCAACAAGGACTCCGGGATTACCTGGGACGAGGCGACCTTCCGCGAATACATCAAGGACCCGAAAGCGAAGGTACCGGGCACGAAGATGATTTATGCCGGTTTGAAGGACGAGCAGAAGACCGGGGACCTCGTCGCATTTCTCAAGCAGTTCGATGTCGATGGGAAAAAGAAATAGTAAGTGCAACCTTAGCTATACGTCTGCCACCGTTCGCCTCGACGAATGAGACTTCCCCGCCTGGAAATATGAACTCGCGCTTCAGCGGCGCCGTCAAAGTAACGGCGCGGGCGATTACCGATTTCTCGCCAGTGGTTCTGGGTTTGGGCACCAATGGTAACTGACCTCAATGATTTCAATGGTCTGGCCCAGACTACGAATCTGGGGGCGGAGTTCGGTCACACCGCGCCCCCGACGACAAATGCTCAGTCAGATCCCGAATGGCTACTTCTGGCGCGCGCAAGTGACCACCGCGATGCCGGTGGTCGTCGGTTAGAGCTCGATCTGCTCGGAGATGTTTAGAGCGTCATCCCACCTCAATCCCGAGGTATCGGACGGTGCTCTCCAGCTTCGTATGGCCGAGGAGGAGTTGCACTGCGCGCAGGTTGCCGGTTTTGCGATAAATCTGGGCGGCCTTCGTACGCCGCATCGAATGCGTTCCGTAAGAGTTCGATTCTAAGCCGATGCTTTCAACCCAGCGATGCACCAGTCGGACGTATTGACGTACTGATATGTGAGGACTTGCATGAAGTCGACTTGGGAAAAGATATCGGGAACCCATTGTGCGGAGCATTGGCAACAAGGCTTCAACAGAATTTCTCGATTGCTCTGTGATCTCGAACTGGACTGGCCGACCTGTCTTCTTTTGGACGATCGTTGCTCGATGCCGCACCGTTAGTCCAGAGCAAACGTCGTCCAATCTCAGTTTGACTAAGTCGCAGGCGCGAAGCTTGCTGTCGATCGCTAGGTTAAAGATCACAAGGTCACGCATTGACCTCGCAATTTCTAGACGGACTCGGATAGACCATACGTGCTTGGGCTCAAGAGGTTTCTTTTGGCCGACGAGCAATCCTTTATTCCAAGGTTGTTGGCAACGATCGACGGGGCGTGCAGGCATACGCAATCCTCCGCCATCCCGCCCTCCGCGTCGCTCAATCGCGAGCGAATGACCTTAGTGCCGACTGAGAATTAAGGCTTTTCCCCACATGCGTGCTCACGGCCGGCCGCTTTTGGCAAAGCGGCCGTTCGCCAAATCTAATTTCTGGTGCGATATTGTCGTGTGACTCGGCTGCACGGTTAGTGGCGATTTGCCCCTTGCCTACCGACCCTGGGTGGCTCGAGCACGACCTCCTTCAAGCGATCACCATTGGCGATGACGACCACAAAGTTGAGTTTGCCATCCTGCTTCATCAGGCCTCCGGCTAGAGCGCTTCCCGCTGCAGCTTTCTCGGCGATGCGTACGGCGTCCGACAGCTCTTGCTCAACTGACTTCAGGGCAATGATGTTGCCCAAATCCTCTCGGTCGAGCTCCCTCAGCGCCGACGAAATTTCCTTTTCAGTAACGCTTCCGGTGTTCGCGTCTATAACATTTTCCCAAATTCGCTCATTTCCTACTGTCCGCACTCGATAAATGGCAGGACCGGAAATCTCAAAGCTAACATCCGCGGCCCTTGAACCGTCATGTAGATGCTCGGCAATCGCTACCGCCTGACTGAGTGATATTTTTATTGTGCGAAATTGCTCGAGCAGGCGACGAATCACCGCCTCATCGGCATCGCCTCGCGCGGCTACGCCTCTATTTATGGCGTCCAAAGGTGTGTGGGTGACATCGGCTATCGCGCCCGTAGCAGCAAGCGTGGCGGACAAAACGATAATCGCTAACAATCGCTTCTTCGACATGAGGTAATCCAGTGGCTTTCCGTGAAAACTGTCCGGTGGTCTTATGGGTGTGTGCGAGGTCCATGACGGCCTATCGACACGAACCTTGGCCGTGGCTCAGTGAAGCGCACCGTTCGAGAGTGGTATCGAAACTCGGATGCCGAGCAGGTCGCCGCCGCTTCTCGGAGCGAGTCTGAGCGAAATTGCGCTGTGGTTCCGAGGTAGGCCCGACTGACCTCATGCTCGAGCCGGCTCGATCGGAAACTCCCGGACCTAACTGCGCCAACGTTTCACGGACATGCATCGGGATTGCGGGGCTACCGTCACTCGCATCGGCTTGCTTGGACATTGACGCGGGCTGTCGTATAGCATCGGCCACATCGGAGCTGAGCGGCGAGGGGACTGCAATCTCCCTGTCCGGGAGAATGGGCAGGAAACCCGGCTGGCTGGTCTCGATGACAACTGCTTCCGGTCCCTTCAGCTCGGAGGTGATCCGGATCGGCGGAAGCGCGGAATGCGATTCGATGAGCTTGCTGGGCAGGGGCGCGGGCAGCAGGGAATTGGCTGCAAAGAGCAGCACGAGCAACGCTCCGCCGACCCACAGAAAGTAACCTCGCACGGGAGCTTGCGTATCGACTGAGCCGCGCGCACGCTTTGACAAAACGGATGTTCTGCTCACAGCGCCCGGCTCCCGCGCTGAAGTCCCTTCGGGGCGATCCAGAACCGCCCGCCGGCGAACGCGTGCAGCCCGGCAAGCAACGATATCGTAACGCCCAGCAGCAAGCTCAGGCCCACGAGAGACAGAGCCACGACCAGGTTCAGGGATGCGAGCGCAAGCCCCGGCCACGGATTTTCCTTCGCGAGCGACCACAAAAGTGTTGACATTCTTCGTCTCCTAAATATACTAAACCGTATAGTTCATATACATCTCGAACTGCGGGATGTGTCAAGAGCGAAGACTCACAAGCTCGTGTTCATACTGTTTGAAGGCGGGGAAGCGGAGCGCGACGCTGCGTTTCCCGTTCGAAAGAGCCATGCTTCAGCGGAAGAAAGGATTCTGTATGTTCAAGTACACATTAGTCGTCATGCTGGCGGCTTTGTTCGGCAATGGGACTGCCATTGCGCAGGAGAACCGCGGCACTGCCGAACAGAGGGCCGCATGTGCGCTTGACGCCTTCCGGCTGTGCCTTAGCTACATCCCCGACGCCACCAATGTGGAGGCCTGTCTTAGGCAAAGAAAATCGGACCTGAGCGACGCTTGCAGGGCCGTTTTCGATCACGCTGCGGAAGCTGCTTCGGTCAGGAAAATAGGATCGCCCCGGTACCGCGGCGCGAGAGATGAGGAATGATCGCATGAACACGATTTATGCTCCCGCTTTCGCCGCGTTTGGGGGCTCGGCCTTCGGAGCGATCTCCACGATCGTGACTGGATGGGTGAGCCGGCGCCGCCGGCTTCGCGAGCGTCATTATGCCCGGTCGATTTCCAAACGCGAGCGGCTCTATCGAAGCTTCATCGAGGAAGCCTCCCGAGTCTATGCCGACGCGCTCGTCAGCGACAAATCGGAGATTCCGCAATTGGTCAACCTGTATGCGCTTATAGGGCGGATGAGGATTCTGTCCAGCGATCAAGTGGTACAGGCCGCGGAGCGGGCAGGTCGCCTGATCATCGAAACCTACCTGTCACCAAACCGCGAATTTGGCGATCTGCCTGAGTTCATGGAGGAAATGGATCCTTTGCGTGGCTTCGGCGAAGCCTGCCGACGTGAACTGCATTCTATCCCATCTCACTGAGGTTCGGAGCGATGCAGGAACGCATACCTCAGGCCGGATCGCCGTGCATTCATCAGCGGATCGTACAAGCAGCGATCCGGTTGCACCGCCAAATCGGCTTCAGGAAGACTACCGTCGCTGATATCGCTCGCGGAGCGTCTATGTCGCCCGCCAACGTCTACCGTTTCTTCGCTTCAAAGCAGGCGATCGAAGAGGCGGTCGTGGCGGATTTGTTCGAACAGGTCTCCGCGGCCGCAACGCTTGCGGCTCTCTTGAGCGGCTCGGCTCTGGAGCGTCTAACGGCCGCTTTGAGCGCAATCTCGCAGCTGCACGAACATCGGCTGGAGAACGACAGCAAACTACACGAATTGGTCGCTGCAGCAGTGAGCGAGAACTGGGAAGTCGCGCTGTCTTACGCAGACCGGATACGAGGGCTTGTTCGCGCGATCATTGCTGGCGGACAGGCGAGCGGCGAACTGCGACCGGGAAGTCCGTTGGCGATGACCTGCTGCCTGCTTGAAGCGATGGACGGATATCTCAATCCGTCGCGGATCAACACGGCTACCGTTCGGCCCGCGTTTAACGAGATGATGGATTTCTGCACAGGGGCCCTGCATCACGTACCGTGGGGGCAGTCGATCGACCTGGCCGCCGACCTACGTCCCAAAGCCGTGGCGCAAGGATAGCGAGCGGGGTGTGGCTGATTCACGGCCTCCAGTCTGCCTCGCAAGCCGCAAGAAAGAAATTGACCCGTTCGTGCAGGAACGTCGGCAGCTCCTTTCTGAGATCCTTCAGGTCCTCACCCATCAGAGATCTCATAAGCATCGGAAGCAGGATGAGATCCATGAACATCTGCGCGGTGGCCACGCTCCGCTTTGCGCTGAAAGGTCCTTTAGGTGAGCGCGCAACCCTCTGCGTTGCCTCGTTCAAGAGCTGCGATACTGCCCCAGCGGCACGGTCGCGCGCCGCGTCGTGAACATTTCGGCTCAACTCGGGAAATCGCCGCGCCTCGGCGATCGTCGCGCGCGTGAGGTCCAACGTGTCCTCGACGAATCGCTCCACGATCTCGATGCCAAGATTGGTGAGCTTTTCCTGGATGGTGCGGCCTGCCGGCGTGAACCCCTCGAAATCTGTCAATCCGTTGATGGTCCGGGCCACCACGGCCACGAACAGCGCCTCCTTGCCGGGGAAATGAGCATAGATGGTCGGTTTGCTCGCAGGGGCCAACTCAGAGATGTCGTCAATGCTGGCACTCCGAAATCCTTTCTCGAGAAAGAGCTGCTGGGCTGCATCGAGAATCCGCGCCTGGACGTCGCCGGCAAGGCCCTTGGGCGGTCTGCCGCGTTTCGGGCTTTTGTTCTTCGCCATCAGTGTCTCCTAATCACGAGTTTGTGCGCGCGTAGATCCCACTTGACACGCCAGGGAGGGAAATGCAATGAAAAGAAAATATACGGTATAGTTTACTTTAGCCCGTCGAGGACCGACGCTGATTGCCAGGCCGCGACAGCCCATCCGGATGACCGGCCCGCCGCTACATGCGCGTTCGGCCACGCTCATCCGGACAACCAGAGGAGATCACCGTGAGTGTGTGCAGACCGGACTCGGCAATCGTGGAGCAGGGCATTCTGCTGCGCGAATTGAATCACCGGATCAATAGTGGGCTCGCCTCGGCGATCAACCTGGTCTCGGCCGCGGCGGTCCGGGTTGAGGGGGCGGAGGCCAAGCGCGCCTTAAGCGACATGGTCGAACTGTTGCATGGTTATGCCGATGTGCAGCAGGCGCTCGCAATGCCCAGGGGCAAGGCGCTGATCGACGCCGCGAGATACATCCGCATGATGGGCTGCGCCATGCGCCGTTCGTTGTTGGATCGAATGAACATCCGGTTGGAACTTGCCACCGAATCTCTTCCGCTCCAACCAGAGCGATGCCGGCGGCTGGGATTGATCGTCCATGGGCTCGTAAGCGAGGCCGCGAAGCATGCGTGCTTCGAGGCGCGGACCGGAGAAATCAAGGTCAAGCTGACACGAATCGGCGCGGTGGTGAATTGCGTCGTCCTGGACAATGGGTCGCGGTCGATACGGGGCGCCGCGGGACGCGGAGTCCGGATCAGCAATGATCTTGCCAAGGGCCTCGGCGGCCGGATCGAGCACGGCTTCGGCACGGATTTCACATCCGTCGTCCTATCGTTTCCGCTGACAGAGCGTGAGCGACAGGCGAACTGGGCGATGGCGAAGCGTCGCATCATCCGGTCGCCTAGCCGGTCAAAAGTCAGCCCATCCGATGCCTCGGCGCTTTACCCGGGCACGAAGCGCCCGGATCGGGGCAGCCGGCCCGTTGCAACTCGACCGGATTCGAATCGCGCTCGCGGAGCCCAACCGATCGCTGCCCGTCCAGCGCCGGATGTGCTGCGGGAGTTGTTGTCACCTGGTCACGTGTCATGAAACATCACCCTGCCAACCAAACTGAAATCGGTCAAACCGCCCGCAAAGGCAAGCTGACGGGGTCCGGCGTCCTAGCGGCCGCGCTTGCCGCAATCGCGCTGAGTGGCTGCGACGATCATACCGCTGCTCCCAATACGCGAGCGGCGATCGTGCGCACGGAGATCGTGCAGCCGCGCGACCGACAAGCCTCCGTCACCCTGACCGGCGAAATTCAGGCCCGTTTTCGCGCTGACCTCTCGTTCCGCGTCAGCGGACGTGTGCTTGCACGTTATGTCGATGTCGGCGCCCGCGTCCAGGCTGGTGAGGTCCTTGCTCTGCTCGATCCCGCCGAGCAGCAGGCCGACCTCGATGCCGCGACTGCAGCGGTCATAGCCGCGGAATCTCAGCTACGCGTGGCCAGGGCGACCTTCGAGCGGCAAAAGGCGCTGATCGCAAGCGGTTTCACCACGCGGACGGTTTACGATCAGGCGCAGGAAGGTTTGCGAACCGCGGAAGGTGCGCTTGAAGCAGCAAAAGCGGAGTTGGGGACGTCGAAGGACGCCCTTGGCTATACCGCGCTGCGCGCCGAAGCAGCAGGCGTGGTCATAGCGCGCAATCTAGAAGTCGGCCAGGTCGTACAGGCTGCGCAGCCGGTTTTCTCACTAGCGCAGGACGGGGAACGCGATGCCGTGTTCGACATCTACGAATCCCTCTTGTTTGGCGATCTCGATGACAGCCGCGTATCGCTGGCGCTTGTCTCCGACACAGGCGTGACGGCGAGCGGGCATGTCAGGGAAGTCTCGCCAGCGATTGACGCGAAGAGCGCGACCATCCGCGTCAAGGTTGCGATTCATGATCCATCGGCCGCGATGACGCTTGGAAGCGCCGTTGCAGGCACCGTCAAAGCGAAAGCCCAGCAGCAGATCGCATTGCCCTGGAGTGCATTGGCGGCAACGGGATCGAAGCCCGCGGTCTGGATCGTCGATCCGGCGACCAAAACGGCTGCTCTCAAGCCGGTGACGATCGGTGGTTATGAAGCCCGTGAAGTGCTGATCAAGGCGGGTCTCAAGCCGGGCGAGCGCGTCGTGATCGATGGCGGCAAGCTGCTGAGCGTTGGCCAGGCCGTGACATATGAGGGAGACCCGTCATGAAGAGACGCGCCATGATTGCAACCGGCACGTTTGTGTCCGCGCTGACGCTGGCTGGATGTCAGCAGGACGCGAAAGCGCCTGAGCCTGTGCGACCCGTGCTGTCGATGGTCCTTGAGCCGAGCCGCACGGACGGCATGAGCGCCGTAGGCGTTGTCGAGCCGCAGTACAAGACCAATCTCGCGTTCCGCGTTTTGGGTCGTCTGACGGAGCGTCCCGTCTCCGTTGGTGACCTCGTCAGCGATGGACAAACTGTCGGTATCATCGATCCCACGGCTCTGGAGCTTGCGGTGCGCTCGGCCAGGGCTGAGCTGACGAAGGCCGAGGCGCAGCTGGCGACTGCAACAGCGACGGAGCAGCGGCAGCGAACCCTCATCACAACCGACGCCACGACAAGGCAGACACTGGACAATGCCGAGCAGACGCGAGCCGGCGCCGCTGCGTCGGTGGCGCACGCACAGGCCAACTTGATCAAGGCGATCGAGCAACGGGGCTATGCACAGATCAAGGCCGATTTCGCCGGCGTCGTTACCGCGGTGGGCGCAGAAGTCGGACAGGTGGTCTCTCCCGGCCAAAATGTCGTGACGGTTGCGAGGCCCGATATCCGGGAGGCGGTGGTTGATATCGGGGAGGAGTTCCCGGTGCCGCTTGAAATTGGCTTGCCATTCACGGTCGGCTTGCAGCTACTCCCCGCCGTTCAGGCCGAAGGCAAGGTTCGCGAGGTCGCCCCGCAGGCAGACCCCGCGACGCGCCTGCGGCGAGTGCGCATCGCCCTGAACAATCCCCCGGAAAGCTTCCGCTTGGGCACGACCGTTACGGCGAAGCTTGGCAAAGCACAAAGTCCGACGTTGCGCGTCCCCGCCTCATCGGTGCTCGCCAAGGATGGCGCGAATTTCGTCTGGGTCGTCGATCAGCCTGCGAGCACCGTGTCGCTGCACAAGGTCGATCTCGCCGGGGACCCCGCAGGTGCCCGCGTCGCCGGCGGGCTTGCCCCCGGTGCGCGCATCGTGACCGCCGGAATCCACAGCCTCAAGCAAGGACAACAAATCCGTATCGAACAGGATCAGAAGCCATGAAATCGTTCAACCTTTCCGACTGGGCGCTCCGCCATCGTTCGCTCGTCTGGTATTTTATGATCGCCTTCATGGCGGCAGGCCTGTTTGCCTATCTTCAGCTTGGTCGTCAGGAAGATCCCGACTTCACCATCAAGACCATGGTGATCCAGGCGCAGTGGCCGGGCGCTTCGCCCGAAGACATGACGCGCCAGGTCACCGACAGGATCGAAAAGAAGCTCGAGGAGCTGGAATCGCTCGACTACACCAAGAGTGTGACGGTCGCGGGCCAGACCACCGTATTCGTCTATCTGCGAGACACGACAAAGGCGGCTGACGTCAAGCCGACCTGGGTTCGCGTCCGCAACATGATCGCGGATATCAAGGGCGAATTCCCGCAAGGGGTGATCGGGCCGGGGTTCAACGATCGTTTCGGCGACGTGTTCGGTAACATCTACGCCTTCACCAGCGACGGCTTGACCCAGCGACAGCTGCGCGACGAGGTCGAGGGTATCCGCGCCAAGGTCCTGACCGTGCCTGACGTGGGTAAGGCCGACATCTTGGGAACGCAGGACGAGGTGATCTACCTCGAATTCTCTACCCGGAAGATCGCGGCCCTTGGCCTCGACGTCCGCTCGATCATGGCCTCCCTGCAGGGACAAAACGCGGTTGCGCCGTCCGGGGTGTTCCAGGAGGGGGCCGAGCGGATCAGCGTGCGGGTGAACGGCCGGTTCACGTCGGAGGCAAGCCTGAACGCGGTCAATCTCCGTATCAACGACCGCTTCTTTCCGCTGACTGACGTCGCGACCATCACGCGCGGTTATGCCGATCCGGCCAAGACCTTGTTCAGGTACAACGGCCAGCCCGCCATCGGGCTTGCCATCGGCATGAAGTCCGGCGCAAACCTGCTCCACTTCGGCGAGGCGCTGAAGGAGCAAATGACGAAGGTCATTGCCGACCTGCCGATCGGCGTCGGCGTTCATCTGGTCGCCGATCAACCGGTTGTCGTCGAGCATGCCGTGTCGGGCTTCACCGAAGCGCTGTTTGAGGCCGTGGTCATCGTTCTCGCCATCAGCTTTCTCAGCTTGGGCATGCGCGCCGGACTCGTCGTCGCAATCGCGATCCCGCTGGTTCTCGCCATTACCTTCGTGGTGATGGCCTATGCCGGCATTTCATTGCAGCGAATTTCGCTGGGTGCATTGATCATCGCGCTGGGCCTTCTGGTCGATGACGCCATGATTGCCGCCGAAATGATGGTGGCCCGGCTGGAGGTCGGAGATCCCCTGGAAAAGGCCGCGACCCACGTCTATACGTCGACCGCTTTCCCCATGCTGACGGGCACGCTGGTCACCGTCGCGGGATTCATCCCGATTGGGCTGAACAGCAGCAATGCCGGTGAATTTACCTTCACCCTGTTCGTGGTGATTGCGGTCTCCCTGATCGTGTCGTGGATCGTCGCGGTGCTGTTCACCCCGCTGCTCGGCGTCACCATCCTGCCCGCAAAGATGAAGGGGCACCACGGAGAGAAGGGCCGGCTGGCGCAGATGTTCGCCCGCCTGCTGCTCGTCTGCATGCATCACCGCTGGATCACCGTCGGCGTGACGGTTGCAGCCTTCTTCGTCGCGTTGTTCGGTATGACATTCGTGCAGCAGCAGTTCTTTCCTTCATCGGACCGTGACGAGCTCGTGATCGACTGGAATTTGCCGCAAAATGCCTCGATTGCAGACACCAATGCGCAGATGGCGCGCTTCGAGCGCGAGCAGCTGCAGGGCAATGGCTCCGTGGAGCATTGGTCGACTTATGTCGGCACAGGCGCGCCGCGGTTCGTGCTGTCGTTCGACGTGCAGACGGCCAATGCATGGTTTGGCCAACAGGTGGTTGTGACCAAGGGCGGCATAAAGGCGCGCGACCTCGTCAAGGCGCAATTCGAGGAATATCTGAGGAAGACGTTCCCAGGCACCGACACCTACGTCAAGTTGCTCGAGGTCGGCCCGCCCGTGGGACGTCCCGTGCAATACCGCGTGAGCGGGCCAGACATCGCGAAGGTCAGGGATCTCTCGCAGCAACTCGCTGGCATCGTCCGGAGCAGCCCCGATCTCGGCAACGTCGTGTTCGACTGGATGGAGCCTGCGCGCGTCGTCAAGGTCGACGTTCTCCAGGACAAGGCGCGCCAGCTCGGCGTGACGTCGGAAGACATCGCCTCGGCAGTGAACTCGGTGCTCGAGGGCACCCCGATCACACAGGTTCGCGACAGCATCTATCTCGTCAATGTCACGGGACGCGCCACCGCGGTCGATCGCAGCTCGATCGATACGCTCCGGGATCTGCAGTTGATCGGGCAAGGCGGGCAGTCGGTGCCGCTCGGGGCCGTGGCCAATCTGCACTACGAAATCGAGCAGCCGACGATCTGGCGCCGCGCGCGGATTCCCACGATCACGCTGAAGGCTGGCATCGTCACCAACGTCCAGCCGAAGACAATAATGGATCAGTTGGCGCCGAGAGTGGCGGAGTTCGGCAAGGAACTGCCGGCGGGTTATTCGGTGGCGATCGGCGGCTCCGTCGAGGAGAGCGCCAAGAGCCAGTCGCCGATCGTGGCGGTCGTTCCGCTGATGCTGTTCGTCATGGCCACGGTCCTGATGATCCAGCTGCAGAGCTTCCATCGCCTGTTCCTGGTGTTTGCGGTCGCGCCGCTTGCTGTGATCGGCGTGGTCATGGCCATGCTGCCAAGCGGCTCGCCGCTTGGGTTCGTTGCCATCCTCGGCGTGCTGGCGCTGATCGGCATTCTGGTCCGAAACTCGGTGATCCTGATCGTGCAGATCGAGGATCTGAGGAAGGAGGGGCGCCCGGCCTGGGATGCCGTTGTGGAAGCGACTGAGCATCGCATGCGGCCGATCCTGCTGACGGCCGCCGCCGCAAGTCTCGCGCTGATTCCGATCGCGCGCGAGATTTTCTGGGGCCCGATGGCCTACGCGATGATGGGCGGCATCATCGTCGGCACGCTGCTGACGCTCTTGTTCCTGCCGGCGCTCTATGTGGCGTGGTTTCGGATCCACCCTGTTCACGACGATGGCGGGCCAGTGCGTGAGGCCGTAGATCCGGCGCACGACACCCATTCGTCGAACCCGACTCTCGCGCCGGCAGCGCCGGTGCCGGTCCTCGAGACGCAAATCTGAAACGGAGACTATAATGTCCAGGAAGACACTCTTGACGCTGTCCGTCAGCGTGACGCTCGCAACGATTTCATTGGCTCCGACTGCGGTGTTTGCGCAATTCCCCGGTCCGCCTCCCATGGGGCCGGGCGGTCCTCCGCCGATCGCGGCCGGCGGCGGTCCCCCGGCGTTCGGAGGTCCATCTTCCATGGGGCCTGGTGGCGCTGCCCATGCCGGCCTCGGCGGTCCGGCTCCCCGGCTGGGCGCCGGCGCTGGTCCTCGCGGCGATCTAGGGGCGCTTGGCGTCCGTGCCGGCGGTCGTGACGGACCCGCGGTTGCACGCTTGGTTCAGGCTCGCTCCGCATCGGTCAGGCACGGCCGTTCCGGAAGCTTTAGCCATGGCTATGGCGGGCGGCGATACGGTTATGGTGCAGCCTACGCCGCTGGAGCCTATGCCGGCTATGCCTATGGCAACTCGAGCGGTGACAATTATTCCGATAGCGACTGCTACTACGCCTACAGTCACCACCAACGCGTTCTGGTTTGCAACTAACAATCACGAACTCCGGACTTTGGCGTTGCGTCAGCGTGCCCAGTTGGTTGGGACAACAACGTCTGGCGAACGTGGGACTTAATCAGTTCCAGCACGAGCTTGTGAACGAGCTCGCTTGACAACGTCATTAATACACTATACCGTATAGTTTGTTAATTCGAAGACCGCTACGACCGCGCGCTGGACAGAACGAACGCGGGTTTGAGCAATCGCAAATTAAGGGCACCGAACCATGAACTTTCAGCCTCGATCCCACCTCACGACCGCCGACCGGCGCCCGCCATTCGATTGTATAGCGTTGCTCTTACAGGGCGGCGGCGCTCTGGGGGCTTACCAGGGAGGCGTTTACGAGGCCCT
>Ga0307510_10001640_pt1 | contig 24815 bp, 18 predicted proteins | sample 12_EM_MG_FD_207224 | JGI IMG/M metagenome (GOLD analysis project Ga0307510, IMG submission 207224) | Populus trichocarpa ectomycorrhiza microbial communities from riparian zone in the Pacific Northwest, United States - 12_EM | ecosystem: Host-associated > Plants > Roots > Unclassified | place... | reverse complement strand
GAGAAATTTGGTTAGCCGTGGACAAGGCTTGGAGAATGGGCGATGCAGATTGTGGCGTAGCAATATCTCTCTGCTCACTACCGTTGTCTGAAGGACGAGAATGTGTAAGTGCCGAGGTAATAGGTAAAAGAAAGTGTTGAAGAAATCACCTGGTTCACAGGGTACACTCAAAGGAGTGAGGATTACAGGGACGGCGTCGGATTGCGAAAGCGTATGAAATGTCGCTGGAGGAGCCCGAGAGGTCTGATCCATTTCGTTGATGGGTACATCGGTCGTCGGATGGTGGGAGCGCACAATGTTTGTAGTGAGCGAGGCAGTAGGCGGCGATGACTGGCAAGAGGAATAGGACACTTCGGTTACAACAAGCCGGTTGGTGTCGAGAGCAACCGTCTCAATAGATTCATGAATGGATGAAAGTGTGACTGGGTTAAGCTCAGGAGCGATATGTTCGGGAGTGGTGTTTGGGGATAGGGATGGGAATTCCTGTGAGTGAAGAGGAACTGAGAGGGATGGGGGCGCGGAGGGATTATGGGGACGGTCAAGTCGAGGGAGAAGAGGGACGGTCGAGTCTGAGTCACGGGTGTGAATGGTGCAGCGCGGGTACGAGGACGAGATACGTAAGCGGAGGTCACCATCTGGGGTGGATCCATCGAAGAGAGTCGGGGCACAATCGGTGCCTTGATGTAATGCGATGTAAAGATGGCGAATCCCAGGGAGAATATCCCCAGGTTCATCCATGTCCCACGCTTCTTGAACGATTTCATTCCACAAAGAACAGAATTCGTTTTGAAGTCCGGGAAGCGTGTCGAGTATGTCAAATTTGGAAATCGATGGTAACATTTCCCACTTGTAGGGGTCTATGCTGATGACTCGGCGAGCCGCACAGATCAGAATAGCCAGCATCACGCTGTCGTCACCATGGGCGATGTGGCCGCGAAGGATATCCTCTGGTAGCCCAAATACGTCTTGAGTGAATGCGATCCAACGGTCGTTGCGTTCCCGTACATATGGGAGCATCTTGGCAGCTGTGTATCGCGCAAGCTCAGAGAGATCGCTGTCATTGTTCTTACACCATGGCTCTAGGATCTCCGCTGTATGAATTAATGGCGGTACTTGGTCGAAACGCAGACTTGAGAGACGCCAAAAGATCTCAGATGGACCGTCATCATCACATATCTCCTTTATGGCCTTCATGCAGATGTCCAGCCGATGAGTCTTGACTGTGTCATCGACCGAGTTGGATAATAAATTACGGGCCAAGAATCCTCCCCACGCGTCGGAGAACCTTGAAAGGAACGCATCTGGGAGAGGTCGTTCGAGGTCCCTCACCGCCCGTGAGTGAAAGAATCCAGGGATGTGCTCGAAGAAATTTTCAAGTGTGTCGTCGTCTCCCAAAGTGCTTATTGTCCACTTCAAGATACCCAGGTCGATCGCTGGTGGCATTTTGGAGATACGTTCTTCAGCTGAGTCTTGTGAATGGCCCCGAGCCCAATTCCACGAAGAATTGAAGGGATGGATCATGTAGTTTAAAGCACGTTTCCCAATTCGCTCGATTTCCTCCTCCAGCAGCGCGGCAGCAAAGTATTTGAGCTCGGATAGGGACCTGGATAGGCAAGCGCCACATACTCGCCGAATAATATAAAAGAACGGAATAAGAGCAATGAAACAAATGATAAGTATGGCTCCAAGGTAGACGAGAAAGAACCAAGAAAAGTATATGAAACACACGACAAGAGCCCAAATGACGAAGCGAGTGATCGCGTGGGCCATGGGAGAAAGTGGTGTGTTGTACGGGCTGTCGGGCCGAAAAAGTGGCATGAATGTGAAAAATACATAAACCGCTGAGAAGAGGCCAATAGCCACGATTATAGAGAGATAGACGCTATGGTTAATATTCTGCATATAAACGATGAGACCCGAAAAGAACAGGAAGAGTGAGAGGTGTATCAAGAACGGCAATGCTTCGACAACCCAGTTAAGGTGCATCTTGTCCACACCACCAGCAAAGAATGCCCGACTTCGCGCGCGCTTCTCTGGGCTGCATTGTGTCGGCTGCGTGGCCGTGATATATTGACGTGCCCATTGTTGCAGAGATATTGCTAATAGCGCGCAGACAAGACTGATAATCAAGCTCAGGGACCAAAGTGAATTCACCCAGACAGAATATCTCGGGGGTGAGAACGGAGGAGGTTGGGCGATAGGAGAAGGGACGGATGTAGCGTTCGGGTCGGCGAGAACCTGATAGATATTCCCAAGGTAGAATGCGGAAGTATCCTGAGAATTCGGTCTGAGGTCCTGGACGGATACGGCAAGTAGTCCGGCGACTGCAGCGGAGAATAAACCGGTCTAGAGTGATCCAGTTCATGTGCGTAGTAGTATGAATATTAACTCAAGGGCTCACAAAGATTAGGACGCCATCTGCGTCCTTTTGCCAGCGCTCAGCAACCTGATCGTCTTCATCCTTCGTCATCTTTGAATACATGGAAAATATCGGCCCGGAGCTATCACCGAAGTTGGACTCTTCTTTCGGTGGCAGCGAGGATGGCTAGTTTCGGGGTGATTGGGGTAGTTCGGAGTCGTCATCTAGTTTACGTGTTGGTGAGTCAGCGAGGGCAAGGACAGGCAACAGTAACAATACCCGTGACGTCCTGAATGATGTTCCCCCTCTCGGGGTCGGTAGGTCTGCCCGTGTCTTGGGACATTGAAGGAAGTGCTGCGACAGTATTGAGGTGGAGTACCCGCGGGGCAGCGGGGAGTGATGTTGTTTATACCCAGAAGGAGTCATGCCATGCATGATTGGGGGCTGGGAGTCGGAGCACGTTTCCTAAAATTAATGGACACATGGGGATCAATGTCCCAGGGCATGAGGGCGGAGAGGAGCTGTAAGGGAAGGGGGAAAATGTTGGCTGAATCCCGCATGGGATATTCAAGTTGTCACTTGCACATGTTCAAACTCAACTCAATAGTGGCTCAGAATCTCGGCAATTCCCGGTGCAAGTTTGCACTACTGTAGTACTGTAGTATACATGGGGCAAACGGGAAGGGAAATTCTGAGTAGGATACGGTACATTTGAAATCTGATGCACCCTCCCTCCATCCAAACGATGGGATGGGTGTCAGGGCTGGTCAAAGATCGCACGGCAGACCCACTTACCCACAGTAACCCTGCCAGTGGTCACCACCACCTTTCCTCCCATTTTCCCTGTACGCACTAGACTCGAATATCAGACTCCCTGTCTAGAATTAAAAGTAAGGTTCTCCTAGCTAGCTCAATGAAATAGAGGAAATCGCGGCGAATTGCGGCTAATGGAGACGAAACGCCTTGCACATCCCAGTCTTGATACCCGGAATTATTAATTACCCCTGACATTTAAAAGTCTTATAGGAACGGGGATGATCATACAGTGGTCCTAAAATAGACCATTCCCAGTGTACCCTCTGAGTTTCTTATCTAAATGGCCTTGAAGAATAAACGTATTAATAAACGCTATGTTCATATCATAGTCATGTGATGGCCCTGATGGACGTATCATAAGTCTTCACACGTCCCCAATCCATCACGATCACGTTCACATTCCCAATCCATCACGCATGCATGCCCAATCCATCAGAGAATCCGATCAGCATACGCCATGTTTCGTCGCATGGGTGTTCACGCATATGAATCCCGGCTTGACAGAGATTCCCGTTAATAGTTTACACGTTGCAGTAAAACACCACGTAGTGTGAAACCCCGCTTGCCTGCTACCTGACGCCTGACCCCCAACGCGTGGCGGTCGGGCGACAGACGCGTATAGTGGATAGTGGAATTGATTTCAACTACTGTAGCCATATTTGTGACGTTGTCAGAAAACGGTCTGCGACCATTCGATATCGTCCACTCGCACCGCCTCACTCCCCTTTTGCTGACGAGTCGTGCTACCACCTTTGGCGCCCCCGGTCTCTCTGCAAACCCTTCTGGTCCTCCTTGACTCGCGCCTTGCCCTTCTCAGCATGCCCGCCCTCTGTTGATACCCTCTTTTGGTACTTTATCTCATTTTTGGTGTTGTTCTGGTCCCTGTACGATACCGACGCCTGACCGATCTGTCTTTTTATCGTCCTGCATAAACTTCCCATCTTTTCAGTTACTGGTATTACTCCCTTTAGTACATTTTCCCTTATTGTCTTGTCGCTGGCATGTCCCCTGGTAGCTTAGACACCGGATTATCGACTCCCAGACAGCGGTGCGCATCTATATCAATCCGTCCTTGACTCCCTTATGGGCTAGGGGATCCAACCTCGGGCCTCAATTCTCTTCATTTTTCTGTTTGATTCGCTCCGCAATGGCCTCTCGTCGATTCGAGCCTTGGGCCACCGTTTGACGCTACCGTATCGTACCTCGCTTCAACACCCTTGCGTCGACTATCTCTGCCTCTCTTCTCGGAGCCCCACTCAGCTTGGCCTTTGAGCTACGCGCATTTACTGTTGTCCTCGCCCCTCGCGTCTCTCATCATCTCCTTCCTGGCCTCTCTTTCTCCCTTCCTTCCCGAACTCACGGGTGTGACCCCCGTTGCACCTTTCACTCTATTGGTCTAGGTAAAACAAAACAGACATAACACATATTCAAAACTTGAACGTAATCCACCCAATTCATATCATATCCATCAAGAATGTCAACGAATCGTATTCCCCCCTCTCTGCTGTAGATAACTAGCGCTATCTATGTCAACGGTCATTGAATATTGAACCCTGACAGAAAGCTAATGAGGAAGCGCTTACAAATATTAATTACCGCGGCAGCCCATTCCAGTCATCCAAGCGGGCCCCGAGAGCAGGGGCGTGTTCATCGATATCGGGGCTCAACGGCAGTGGTTCGTTTTCATGACCAGAGACCCCCGTCAGAATAGAATGAACCATGTCACGTCTATTGCCCCGCGTACTGAGGGCACCACTACTCATGGCAATATTTGCGTCCAAAACTATGGCGATCTGCGGAGAAATGTCGGAGTGGGCTCCCGTAGGGAACGACGGTGGAGGTCCTAGTGGATGGGAGATGTGATCAGGTGGGAAGAAAGCGGGATCTGTGTAGAGCTGGCTTTCTGAGGGGAGTTGGTGAGGAAAGGTATTGTGAGGTTCTTTGAGTAGGGTGAAAGGAAGGGGCCGGGGGGTCGAGTCTGGATAGTGAGATGCTACGTTGCACGACGGATACGACTCTGGGTTGTCCAGGACAGGGTCATCAGACGGGGTGGAAGCGTCGAAGGCAGTTGGGGCGTCATCGGTGTCTTGATGTAAAGCGACGTAAAAATGGCGAATCCCGGCTAGAATCAGGACGTGGTCGGGTGTCGTACTCGCTTTCAGAACAATATCATTCCATAAAGCGCAAAATTCGTTTCGAAGTCCAGGACTGGTATTGTGTATGTCGAATTTGGAAATCGAAGGCAGTATCTCCCATGTCCTGAGTTCGGTGCGAATGATACGGCGCGCTGCGTGGTTTAAAATGGCCAACAGTACGCTATCATCACCAAGGGAGATGTAGCCACGAAGGATATGTTCCGGCAAGCCATACATGTCGTGGGTGGATGTAACCCAACGGTCATCGCGTTCCCGTACATACGGGAGCATCTTCGCAACCGTGTATCGTGCAAGGCTAGACGTAGTTGTGTCACTGCTGGAGGTCCAAGGGGCTAGAAACTGCACTGCCTGAATTGAAGGCGCCACTTGATCAAACCGCAAGCTGGAGAGGTGGGGAAAGATTCTATCCGTATCAGAATAGTTGGATATCACCTTTATGGCATTTATGGAGGTGACGAGCCGACGGGTCTTGGTTTCTTCGTCGACTGAGTTGGACAACAAGCTGCGGGTCACGAATCCTCCCCACGAGTCAAGGAACCTCGTAAGGAACACGTCTGGAAGAGGTCTTTGGATGTTCTTGACCATCTGCGAGCTGAAGAAGCCAGGGATGAGCTCGAAGAACCTTTCGCGTGCGTCGTCTTCGCCCAGAGCGCTTATCGTCCAGTCCAAAATACCGAGGTCGATCTCTGATGTCCGATTACGAATAATTTCTTCCGCTGCCTTTCCCGAATTCCCGATTCGATCTCCCCAGTGAGAGATAACGTCAACAATAGAACTGAGGAGACGGTACAAACGATCTACGGCCCGACCGTACCAGTGCCGATGATCATCGCTATCATACCAGTCCCTGAGTCTGTGATATTCCCTCGGCCTAGTCCATGAGCAAATGGAGATCCAAATGAGAATGAAATGAGAGCGAAGGAAGTCATATATCATTAAGCCAACGAGTGCAAGGCAGTCAAGGACAGAGACGATCCCAACGGTGAACCAAAGGAATGCGCCAAAAAGGAGAGAGACTTGTGCAGATAGCGGTGTATAAAATGGGCTGTCGGGGCGGAACATTGGCATGAAGGTGATGAATGCATACACTATCGAGAAGACTCCAACCCACGAAATGACGGGGATGGCAGTGTAGTGGCTGACATTCATCAGGAATATGATAAGGCCTGCAAAGAAGAGGAAAACGGCGAGATGTATCAAAGCCGGTAATCCTTCCGCTGCCGAGGTTACGCTCATCTTGTCCGCACCGTGAGCAAAGAACGCACGCATCCTTGCTCGCTTTTCTGGGCTGCACCGTGCTGGCTGAGTGACTTTGGAATATTTACGTGCCCATTGCTGTAACGAGGTTGCCAACAGTGCGCAGGTAAGACTAATCACCAAGCTCAGAAACCAAAGTGAATTCACAATGACGGCGTATCTCGGAGGAGAAAATCGGGGTGGTTTGGCAACAGTGGAAGTAATGGAGGCGAGTGATACAGTGACGTTCGGGTCAGCTAGAATTTGGTAGATTTGTCCAAGATAGAATGCGGATGTATCCTGGGTACTCGGCCTGAGATCCGGGAAGGACAGGGCGAGTAGTGCGGCGACGGCAGCAGAGAACAAACCGGTCTACAGGTTTCCAATTTGTGTGCGTAGTGGTATGAATATCGAAAAGGGACGCACGAAGATGAGGATGCCATCAGCATCCTTTTGCCAACTGTCCACCATCTCGTCGTCTTCTTCCTTTGCGATCTTGGAATACATGGAAAAGAGGGGACCAGAGCTGTCACCGAAGTTGGATTCTCCTTCCTGCGGCCGCGGTGTTGGCTGATTCGATGCTGACTGAGGTCGTGCCGGGTGGTCATCTACTCGCCACGTTGGTAACTTTACAAAGGAAATGACAGACAATAGGAAAAATACCGGCGACAGATTGAATATAGTCCCCTCTTTCTGGGTCAGTTAGTCTGCGTATAGCTTGGGACATTGAAACAAGGGTCAGGAAATATGGGGGGTACTGTGTAGAGGGCTTTGACGGGCGGACGCCTCGGAAAGGCCGTTGGTCCACGGTAAATATGAGGCATACGGATCATCAATAGAGTAGCATGGATCGGAGGCATGCGTTTCGTCACCACAGTCGTACTGGTCATGCATGAATTAATCCATCATTTCACCACTCCATCAGTGTCATCGGACTTTGAACTGATCAATAGTAGAAGACGCGGCTTACGGGATGAATAAGGCGATTTGAAATCCCAGTTTGGTATGTGTGCCAGGTGATTCTAACGGCATTCAAGCACCCTCCCACATAAGCCTCAGTTGTCCACCTGTCCCGGTCGAGCGTCAAAGTTTGGCGTTCTGCATTGCTGCTCATATTCTCTTTACAACGTTGTGAGTCGTCCAACGCTATAGATATCGTAGTATGAATGCATACATAAGAAAACTGTCATCTGGGTTTTCGGGTTTCAAAGTTCTTCTAATTTCATCATCATTTATCTCATTATTTAGTCCATTTGATCGAAATTAAGCCCCGTTGTAGCCCTGGGGCGGTCACCTGAAGACACCCAAACAGACCCACGAATCACCATTGTAGGACCTTGATTTGTCCAGTTTACAGACCATCACGATGATGATAACTGACGCTTGCCTATTGAGTGCACAGTGTAGTAGCGTCCGATTCCCATTTATCGGATTCCTACTCCGGGTTTGTGTCAAACTTCTCTTTATATGCTTCCCATTTTTCCAGCTTGTCTCGACAATACAGAGCCGCAGTTTACGTCAATGGTGTTGCAGCTGCACCTATCTTTCTTATCTTCTCTCATCCCAACTATTCTCCTTCTTCCTCCTTTCCCCTTGCCTAACCACTTTCAGCTGCGTTTACACCTCATCTGAGTCACATTTCGGTCTAGCCCCGTCCCAGTCTGTCTACCCCTCGGGTGACCTCGGATCAGTGGCGTTGATATTCACATGCCTCTGTGCTCCACGTTCGACCACCTGTCCCACAAAGCAATTGTAAATGCCCAGACTGTATGTAGGAGGGACAAGTGAGCGGCTCGTTATCCTTCCTTGTCACAACACAATAGGGGCATTCAGTAAAAAACTCTTTCATCAAACGTGCAGAGGCACCGATCACGGATTCTTTTCGTGAGGGCGCAAGCCTTGTTCAGATAGGATACAGTCCGTACACGGACAGTAGAAACTAGGGCCATGCTGAGCTATGGACATGTCAGTGGAATGATGATACGGTGCAAGCCCAAGAGCACAATGACGATATCGGTAGAAGGTATTGCTTCGAAGGGGGTTGGTGAAATCTAGCGGCGATGAGAGAGTCGAGCAAGTACGGGCACTTCAATGGCACCACCAGTGTAGCCGAGCGTCTGCGTATTTGGAAATTGGTTACCTTGAGCATACCCTTGATCAGACAAAATAGTGCGCGCCTCGTGGTTGCACTTTACTTCCCAACGCGCTGTGAAAATGAAAATAATTCTGTCCCTTATGGCTATGCTGTACCTTCTTTTGTCCACACTGCGAGGCGGCGTCTATTTTAACAAGGGCGGAGTTTCAATCTTTTTCTTTTGGAACGAACAAGCCTTGTGCGTGGTTTCCCGCCCATCGATATCGATATGAAATCAATGCAAGTGGGTAAGTTCGAGGTAGGTCCTCCACCCCTTCCTCATTGGATCCTCACCGAAGTCCGAACAATTTCGAAATGCGAGCAGCAGTGGGTTCCGTGATGCTACTTCGGGAAAACCGACCTTAGGTGGACGCTGGAAAAGTGGAGTCCCCAGTTTGCTGCATGGCCACCTCTAGTGTGTGTGGCCTACTACTTCTGTATTTGTGTAGAGAAAAAAAGACAGACGTAACACATATTCAATATGGAATTCACCCTGTGAACATAACCTGGCTCTGCCAGGAGGGTCGACGAGTCGCAATCACCCCTCTCAGGCTCAGCTGCATTAGACTAGCGCCATCTATATATCGACGATCATTGAGACCTGACAGAAACTTGAAGCTGAGTTAGGTGAGGGGGAAGTACTGGGAAGTGCTTACGAAGGTCGATCACTGCAATAGCCCATTCTAGTCATCCTGATGTTCCCCAAGAGCGGGGATGGGTTCATCGATATCGGGGGTTGATGGCGCTGTTTCATTTTCATGACGGGAAATCCTCATCGGAGTAGAATGAGGCACGTCGCGTCTATTACCCTGTGTACCGAGGGCACCACTACTCGTGGTAATGTGGGCGTCAGAAACTAAGATGATACGCGAAGAAATGTCGGAGTGGGCTGTTGTAGGGGATGGGGACAGATATCGAAGTGGATGGGAGATACGACCCAGTGAGACGAGAGCGGATTCTATGAACGAAGGGCGTTCCGCGGGAACGACCCCGGCGTGAAGAGCAGATGACGATGGGGAGCCAGATAAATTAGGTGGAAGGACGCCGGTTGATTGTTCGATTGATTGTCCAGTGGAACCAATGGTAGGATGGATTTGGTTACCCCCGGACGAGATTTGAGTGACGCCTGATGCAGAATATGGCGCGACTATGCCCTGCTGCTGGTTGCTGATCCCTAGTAGACGAGAAAACGTAAGGGACGACATAATAGGTTAAAATGTGTTGACGACGTCACCTGACCGGCGCACAGAAATATAAGGAGGACGAGATACAGTTGAAGGAGCGACGGTGACTGGAACAGGACCGGGATGCGGAAGAGTGTGCAAAGTCTCGGTGCCGGCTGGAGAGGCCCCTCTGCCAGTGGCCAGTATGACACGCATCGGCTGCTCGGCATACACAACGTCGGCAGTAGAAAGCGACGACTGGTGTGAGTGATGAGAGGCCTTTCTCGAAATAAGTGGGCTTAGATCGTGAGCCATCGCCTCTGTATATTCATGGATGGAGGGGTCTGCAATCACATTGGGCTGCGGAGAGGGGGGTTCGGGAAGGGCCGTAGGAGGTGTGAATGCGAGTCCCTGTGAGCGAGCATAGGCGTGATCTGCAGATGAAGGGGGTCCTTGGGCGATGTTTACTTCATCAGTGCGTTGTGCGGTTGCGCTATCGCCGGGATAGGGTTGGCTTTCTGCGTGAAATGGGTGAGGAATGTCACGATGAGATTCATCGAATTGTGTGGGAGGGGGGGCGGTCGTGTCTGCGTGATGAGTAGGGATGTTGCACAATGGATAGACCCTTAGATTTTCCAGATCAGGGTCGTCAGAAGAGGTAGAGGCATCGAAGGCAGTTGGGGCGGCGTCTGTTCCTTGATGTAAAGCGATGTACAAATGGCGAATCCCACTGAGAATACGGATGTGAGGATACGGTGCAGCTCTTGCTCTTCGTATGATATCGTTCCACAAAGCGCAAAATTCGATTCGAAGTCCAGGGTGCGTATTAAGTATGTTAAATTTGGAAATTGACGGTAGCAGCTCCCACTTCCAGGGCTCGGTTCGAATGACATGGCGGGACGCGTGGATCAAAATGGCCAGGAATATGCTATCGCCACCGCGGGAGATGTTGTCACGAAGAATCTGCTCCGGAAGTCCGTATACGTCCTTGGTGAATGCAATCCAACGGTCATCGCGTTTCTGTACATACGGAAGCATCTTGGCAGCCGCGTATCGCGCAAGCTCAGACACAGTTGTGTCACTGCTGGCGCACCAGGGCGCTAGAATCTGCACTGCCTGAATCGATGGTGTTATCTGATCGAACCGGAGGTTGGAGAGGTGGGAATATATTCTATCCGTATCGTCATAATGCCATATTTCCTTTATGGCATTCATGGATATGACGAGCCGGCGGATCTTGATCTCTTCGCTGATTGAGTTGGACAACAAGTTGCGGGTCATGAATCCTCCCCACGAGTCGAGGAACCTCGAAAGAAACATTTCTGGGAGAGGTCGTTGGATGTTCTTGACCATTTGCGAGTTGAAGAAGCCAGGGATGACCTCAAAGAACCTTTCGAGTGTGTCGTCTTCGCCCAGCGCGCTTATCGTCCAGTCCAAGATACCGAGGTCGATCTCTGATGACCGATTACGGGCAATTTCCTCGGCTCCCTTTCCAGAATTCTCAATTCGATCTCCACAGCGAGAAATAACGTCGACGATGGAACTGAGGAGGCGGTACAAACGATCTACGGCCCGACCGTACCAGTGCCGATGAGTATCGCTATCATACCAGTCCCTGAGTCTGTGATATTCTCCCGGCACAGTCCATGAGCAAATGGTGACCCAAACGCGAATGGAACACGAGCGAAGGAAGTCATAAATCATGGCAGCAACGAGGGAAAGGCAGTAAAGGAAGTAGACTATCCCAACGGTGAGCCGGAGAAGGAAGCCAGACATAAGGGAGACCTGTGCAGATAGCGGTGTATAATATGGACTGTCGGGCCGGAACATCGGCATGAAGGTGATGAATGCGTACAACATCGAGAAGAGCCCAATCCACGAGATGACGGAGATGGAGATGCTGTAGTTGACATTCAGCAGGAATATGACAAGGCCTGCAAAGAAGAGGAAAACGGCGAGATGTATCAAAGCTGGCAATCCTTCCACTATCAAGGGAAGGTTTGTGTTGTCCACACCGCGGGCAAAGAACGCCCGCATTCTTGCTCGCTTCTCTGGGCTGCACCTTGCCGGCTGAGTGACTCTGGCATATCGACGTGCCCATTGCTGTAACAAGGTTGCCATCAGTGCGCAGGTAAGACTAATCACCAAGCTCATAAACCAAAGTGAATTCACCCAGACGGCGAATCTCGGAGGGGAAAACGGGGGTGGTTGGGCAATGGAGGAAGTAATAGACGCGAGTGATAAGGTAACATTCGGGTCTGCGAGAATCTGATAGATATTGCCAAGGTAGAACGCGGAAGTATCTTGAGAATTCGGCCTGAGATCCGGGACTGACAGGGCAAGCAGTGCGGCAACGGCAGCAGAGAACAGACCGGTCTGCAGATTTCCAATTTATGTGCGCAGTGGTATGAATATCGGAAAGGGACGCACGAAGATGAGGATGCCATCAGCATCCTTTTGCCAACTGTCCGCCATCTCGTCGTCTTCTTCCTTTGCTATCTTGGAATACATGGAAAAGAGGGGACCAGAGCTGTCACCGAAGTTGGATTCTCCTTGTTGTGGCCGCGGTGTTGGCTGATTTGTTGTTGGCTGGGGTTGTCCTAAGTGGTCATCTAGTGTACACGCTGGTGAATTTATGGCGGAAATGATAGGCAACAGGAAAAATACCAGCGACAGCTTGAATATAGTCCCCCCTTTCGGGGTCAGTCGGTCTGCGTGTAGCTTGGGACATTGAAAAGTGTCAAGAAATATGGAGGATACGGCAAGGAGAGTTGTGAGGGAGGCACGCCTTGGAAAGGCCGGTGGCACACGGTAAACATGAGGCAGGATGCATCAGGGTTATCGTTATTCATCGATATTCATCAGTCATCGGACTTTGAATCCATCGATACTAGAAGATGCGGCTCATTGGTAAAGGGTATCCATGGTATCCAGCCAGGACGAATGTGTTGTGTTGTTCTTATATCGACGTATGCAATCTGCAGCCAAGGACGTCGGGAAGAGGTACTTAGTAACCCTTTGCCACATGTGCGTTCAAAAAGCAGGGTATTTTCTTGAGCAACACTTCAGGTGTGCCATCTTTGTCCAGAGAACCTACTGTATTGTCCAGGTCAGGATGCAGAGGTCCTCGACGACTGTTCAAGAATAATGTTTTCCATAGCCATTCCTTTTTTTTCCATAATCAAGATCCCCAATGATAAAAATCCCAGAAGATGTATCTGAATAGCCTCAGCAGAAAGTTTACGGGAAACCAACCTAGCATCTGGCATCATGCTAAGATGATCCACCAGGCTCTCTCGATGCGGCGCCATAGAGTGCAACTGTTGCAACGCCTGGCCCTGCGAAAATAGGTTGTCTCAGGATAAAAAGCATATACCAAGCGGTGTAAAAGAAGGACAAGTTGGCAAATAAGGAGCCATAATAGGCGAGTAAAAGGAAAAGGAATACAAATACAAGACAGGAGATGATGAATAGAATGTGGTTTAGAAAGTGGTGTATAGTACGGGCTGTTGTGCCAAAGCATTTCCATGAACGTGACACATACATACATCACTGAGAAGAGCCCGATACACCATGTCACGGAGAGGGAAACAGTCTGATTGACCCCACACAGAACAATGACAAGTCCGGAAAAGAAGAGGAATATGAAGAGATGTAGTAAAGCTGGCAATGCTTCCAGTGTCCTGGAAAGGCCCATCTTGTCAATACCATCAGCAATGAAAGCACGCATTTGCGCTCGCTTGCCTATGCTGTACCGTGCTGGTTGGGTAAGCCGAACGTATTGACGTGTCCATTATTGCAACAATGTCGCTAATAGTGCACCAGTAAGACTAGTAACCAAGCTCAGAAATCAGAGTGAGTTCACCCAGATGGCGTATTTAGGAGGAGAGAACGTCGGTGGTCAAACGACAGGAGAAAGGATGTTTGTGGGTAGCACGTTGATCCCCGGGTTGGCGAGAATACAATAGATATTCCCAAGATAGAATCCGGAGTTCGCTTGAGGACTCTGCCTCAGGTCCTGGACGGACACAGCGAGGAGTGTGGCGACGGCGGCAGAGAATCAACCAGTCTACAATGGTCAGGTTTCTGCGACTAATAGTCTAGATAACGAAACGAGGACCCACGAAAATGAGGATGTAGTCGGAGTCACAGCACTTGGCTGTGCTATTGTCCTCTCCTGCGAATTTTGAATACATGGAGTTATATTGAGCCAGAGATGTCTCCCAAGTCAGATTCCTCCGGCGGCGGACACGTTGGCTGATTCGGTGTTGCCTGAGATAGTCCGGGTGATCACCTACTTCGCACGTTGGTGAATTTACGAAGAAAACGATGAGCAAAGGCTAAAACACTTACCACGGCTTTGAATGTCGCCATCTGTCTGTTTTCAGCTTGGGACATGTAAAAAAACGTGTTGCGCGAAGGTAGCAGATGGTTTCAAATGACGAAGGCATGGGGCTTATGTAATGTACTTCGGGATGCCAAACAGTCGCCATTTGCCGGATTACAACACTATAGAGGATGAAAATGAGGGGATGAACTAAGTTATCAAGCACTGCCCTTCGTTTCTTGTACACGGTTCCTACTTCACGTCTGAAGCAAGCCGGAAAGGATAATACAGGACACCACTTTAATTCATGAGGCCGAACAAAGTGGATAGATGGATTTTACAGATTGAGGGTCTTCGATAACCACGATACGACCACCTTGTAGTCGTCCCCTCTCCCCCCTTCACCAGAAGCGAAGGCATCAATAAAATCCTCGTGGACGCCTCCAGGCAAGACAAACACCGTCGTGTCCTGCACCTCCTCCAAGATCACCGCAGCACTTGCTTGGATCTGGTCAAGGGGCATCTCGTGTTCTCCCGCAGTAACAAGCACGCGCGGGAATACGCGTCCGAGCCCCGTCCACCAGTCCCGAGGCGCCAAGCCCGGCTCAAAATGGTAGCGCAACGCATCCGTGACGCCTGGTCGGACAGCATCCGCTAACAGCTGGTACGTATGCACGGGGATGACGTCCCGCGCACTATTGCGGACATATGAGGGCGCGTTCGTGCCGAATTCTACCCAGGGCGAGATGAGTAGCAGACCACCGAAGGGCTGCTGGGACTCGGAGGAAGACGGGCCAGCATCAGCGCCTCGTGGATCGGGTCTCGGCGGCAGTGGCAGTGATGGATGGGGATGCAGGAGTAGGGACGCGAGCTGGAGCGCGAGGTTTCCGCCCGCCGAGTCGCCCGCGATAATGATGTTGGATGGGGACATGCCTTTGTTCAGCAGGTGTTGAACAGCTGCAGTCGCTTGGCGCAGCTGGGTTGGGAAAGGATATTCAGGTGCGAGGGCTATGGTCAAACGATCCATGGGAGGGTCATCAACTTCACGCTTGTCAGAACAACGCACAGTAGTTGAGGAAGGCGATTCCGATGGCCCCCTTGCAATCCCATTGGAGGGACGCAAGCATCCTAAAGGTGTCCTCCCGAGCTGGAAAAACAAATCCTCCACCTGAAGGGCCCACCATCCTCCATGTTCAGATCAACGTAATTCGAGCCGGAGAAAAAATGGGGTACGCACCATGGAAATACAGGATGACGCGGTCCTCCCTCCGTGGACCAATCCAGTGCAGTTTTGCACCCTCGGGAAGCTCGTCCGTGAGCAGCTCCGCATGGTTCTTGCGCGCCCAAGCTGCGTAGGCTTGTGCGGTCGTCACGCCGATCACGGACTTGAGCTCCCAGGCGGTCCACGCCCTCGCCTGCATAATGTATCGGGCCGTCGCCATGTGTGCCGCGCGGCGCCACGAGCGACCTTCATTCTCGTGGAAAACCCCAAGCACAATCGCAAAAGCTGTAGTCGTTATGAGAGGTTACGAGGTGCAGGGGTGTAGGCGTCTGGTACGTACGCAAAACTAGGAAGTGTGGCGCGATTCGTAACACTTGCCAGAGGGAAAGCGGAGGGAAGGTATCTCGGCGGTAATCATCTTCTGAAACCATGCCAGTCCGCGTCTGGGAATGACAATCGGTTGTATAGTCCCCGGGTCGTAGTTTTGTGTGTGGAAGTGAACTCGTTAGCGCTACATCACAAATGTTACCACGGTGGTCCTCTGAATGTGTTGCTGCGGACAACTCCGGCCAAAGCGTTTCACCAGGTCAACCGGTCAACCGGTCAACAAATGACAAATGCCGCCGCGGGCGGGCCATGGACAGAGTCGGCGGGATGCGGCCCGGAAATAATCGATTATTATTATAATTAATATTAATTAATAATCTACCAATCAACCAACCTTCGCAGGGATTCGCGTCAGACTTGCCAGCCATCCGAGTCACTGCACGACGCGTAACCTATTTACCACCCAACTCAGCACCTTTAGAATTAACTATCCGTAATATCTGCTAGTACAAATCAGAGTCTACGGTCCAATTGGTGTAAAGATATCAAGATTCTGAATCCTTCCCAGCCGTTAACAGCTCAAGAATTGCTGACTCCATGACTGGATCCTCAATTGCAGTCCCCCTCTGTGGCAAGAATTACTGTCGAATGTACCCAACGTCATAAGAAGCTGTAGGGGCAGAAGACTAATATTTCATTGCTACTGTGAGGACAAGTTGTCCTAGACATACCAGAAGGACAGCAAAGTAGGTTAGCGCATATGTGTGAGGGTCCGAGGGACGAGCGTAGGCATCGATGGCATCACCGACAAGGAAACATATGGAAGCCATGGAATGATGGATCCCGCAAGTTGGAGGATGCACTTGTGGCCAAAGTGAGCCAACTTTGGCAGAAGAAAATCTTGTGCGTTGGACAGGCAAACGAGGGAACATCCATGTTTATTGTGTCTCGATGTCGCATCGTGAAAGTGAACAAGGCGCGATATATACAGTACCCATGAGCATACTCGGTTCGGCTCTACAAAATAGTACAAATGTTGCGAATGGACGCGTACGTTCGTCACGTGCACAGCCACGGGTGTCTCGTGCCCTAGCAACTATTCTCGGGCCTGGGCCCTTGGTTCAATCACGCGCGCACGTCTTGCTATTCCGTGTGCGACCCGACCCTTGGAATTGGCCAGAATGCCCAGAATGCCCAGCATTCCCAGCATGACAGCGGACAAGCGCTGGCCACATCCCTTATCGCTATAAAAGACCACTTGTTATGGGATTTGCAATGAACGGGGCTCTTTCCAACTTCATCACTCAGGCGAAATGTTTGCACTTCTTGCTGTCCTCGCCAACGCGGCGATCGCTGTGGCGTCCGCGCAGGATTATGGGGTGTTCAACGCGTCGGCAGTCCTGTTTGGTAACAGTAATTCAGCAACCTCGAACTGCGGTACATCTGGACCGCCATCCTGCACCATTGATCTACCCCCCGAAGATTCTTGTTGTGTCGAGTACCCAGGGGTGCGTCACGCCCAACCCTAGTCACTTGGCGCTCGAAACTAACGCACGTTTTAGGGGTTGCTGCTCCAAACGCAGGTATGTCCATTGACAGAACGACGAACCGGGTTCCATGAATTGAACATGAGCGCGGGTTGTGTCAGTTCTGGGATTGGAATGCCCAGCCCACCATTGGCCCTCGTGACAGCTGGACAATTCATGGTTCGTCACCTGTCCTTTTGTTTTCGGTCCGCTTATCAGGGTCTGAAGGTCTTTGGCCGGACAGGTATGTATGGTCGTTCTCAGAAACGGACGACTCTCTGATCGCGGTTCTTCCGCAGGTGTGATGGCACTTGGGACGAATACTGCGACCCTCGCCGTAACTATCGTAACATCGGTGATGTATGTCCTGTATATTTGTCCTGTTCCCTTCTGATGTGACGCGTGGATTTAGCTCCTGGATGACCAAGGCGCCCATGACACTAGGTCATTTTTGGAAAAATATATGACCAATCTCGACCACGAAACTGAGGAATTCTGGGAGGTATGACCTGTAATAAATTTCATGTCTCAGCTGACGGCGTTCCAGTATGAGTGGAAGAAGCATGGAACTTGTTATAGCACATTGAAGCCTTCTTGCCTTCCTTCCGGCAGCCCCTGGGGAGCCGAGGCTGTCGCGTACTTCCAGCGGATGGTTGAACTGTTCAAGAAGCTGCCTACTTATGAGTGGCTTAAGTCGGCAGGCATCACCCCTAGCGCCCACAAGACGTATGATCTAGACGACGTGATTAGGGCGATAAAGGAGGCCTCTGGGGTCCGTTGCACACCCTTTCTAGCTCTACCGTCGAACCAATCGAGTCTGTTCGTAGGTTACTCCGGCCATTTGGTGCAAACGCAGCTCGATCGAGATCAGTTATTATTTCTACCTCAGAGGATCACTCCTTGATGGAGAGTTCATCCCTATCGGTGAGAGGAACGACCCGTGATGTAAGAAGTGCTATTCTCATGAGGACTCCAGACTCCCCGCTCGACAGCAAATGTCCTTCAGGTCAAGTCACGTATCCTCCCAAATAATCCCGCTGAATTCAGCGCCGTAAGTCATGGTCCTCCCGTGACGCACCTCTTGGCGTGTCTCGTGTTTCCTCCGATTGACATTTCGTTGACGTACGTTTTCGCACGCCCAGGCCTCTTGAGAATCACTCGGAGGACCGTACTTCCGTAGATATGATGCCTCTTCCTTTATTGTCTGCGCCCCCGTGTGCTAAAGGTGACTCAGTGTAAGAACTCTTAATTTATAGCCTATTTCAAGTTTTGTCGGTCTCTGTTGAAAATGATTCATCAACCAATGTACGGGTTTAACCCCGATTCATCTCATCTTTGCCCCCAACACTGTCGGAGTCGGAGGTTTTACCCTGAACCGTTTTTGCCGCCAAGTCAAGTTGGCGGGATGCGGCCCTGCAATAATCCACCAATCACCGGCAATCAGCCTTCAGCCTGCCTTGGACTTGCCAGCCATCACTGCACGACGCGTACCACAATGGCCATTAAGCCTTACCACTACAACTGACTATCTGTGATATCTACAAATCAGGGCCAATGGTCCAATTGGTATAAAGATCTCATAATTCTGCACCCTTCCCAGCCTTTAACAGCTCAAGAATTGGTCCTCCTCTGTGGCAAAAAATCCTGTCGAATTTATCCAACGTCATAATAAGTTGTAGTGGGCGAAGACTGTGAGGACAAGTTCCCCTAGGCATACCAGAAGGATAGCCAAGCAAGTTAGTGCGTACGTGTGAGGTACGAGCGTAGGCATCGACGATATCACTGACGAGGAAATCTATGGAAACCATGGAATGATGGATCCCGCAAGTTGGAGGATGCACTTGTGGCCAAAGGTCTCAGCGAGACAACTTTTGCAGAAGAAAACCTTGTGCGTGGATAGGCAAATGAGGAAACATCCATGTTTATTGTGTCTCGATGTCGCATCGTGAAAGTGAACAAGGCGCAATATATACTGTTGTAGTGTCGCAATCAACGACACTGTACAGCATTGTTGGGTTTAATGTGGATCCGGCAACACCCGTAGTTGACTTATGTCACTAACTTCGGCTCTACAAATGTTGCGAATGGACATGCACGTTCGTCACATGCACAGCCACGGGTGTCTCGCAACCTCAGCAGCGCCTATTCTCAGGCCCGGCCCTTGATTCAATCACGCGCGCACGTCTTTGTCTTCCGTGTGCAACCCGACCCTTGGGATTGCCCAGACAGAACGCCCAGAATGCCCAGCATTCCCGGCATGACAGCGGACAAGCGCTGTTGACGTCCTTTTTCGCTATAAAAGACCACTAGTTATGGGATTTACAAAGGACGGAGCTCTTTCCAACATCATCACTCGGGCGAAATGTTTGCACTTCTTGCCGTCCTCGCCAACGCGGCGATCGCTGTGGTGTCCGCGCAGGATTCTAGGGTGTTCAACACGTCGGCAGTCTTCATTGGTAACGGTAATTCAGCAACCTCAAACTGTGGAACATCTGGGCCGCCATCCTGCAGCATCGATCGACCTCCCAAAGATTCCTGTTGTAGGGAGTACCCAGGGGTGCGTCACGCCCAACCCTAGTCCCTGGGAACTCAAGACTAATACGCGTTTAAGGGGTTGCTGGTCCAAACACAGGTACGTACATTGACAGAGCGACGAGCCGAATTCTATGAAATGAACATGAGTGCGGGTTGTGACAGTTCTGGGATACCCACCCCAGCATTGGCCCTCGTGACAGCTGGACAATTCACGGTTCGTCAATCGTCATCTGTCCTCTTGTTTTCGTGTTTTGGTTGCTCATCAGGCTCTGCAGGTCTTTGGCCGGACAAGCATGTATAGCCGTTCTCAGAAACGGACAACTCTCTTACCGTGGTTCTTCCGCAGCTGCGATGGCACCTATGACAAAAACTGCGACCCTCCCCGTAACTATCGTGACATCGGTGATGTACGTTCTGTGGATTTGTCCTGTTCCCTTCTGATGTGACGCGTGGATTCAGCTCCTGGATGACCAAGGCGCTCATGCCACCAGGTCATTTTTGGAAAAATATATGATCAATCTCAAGCACCAAACCGAGGAATTCTGGGAGGTATGGCCTGCAATAAAATTTATGTCTTAACTGACGGTGTTCCAGCATGAGTGGAAGAACCATGGGACTTGTTATAACACCTTGCAACCTTCTTGCCTTCCTTCTGGCAGCCCCCGGGGAGCCGAGGCTGTCGCGTACTTCGGGCGGCTGGTTGAGCTGTTCAAGAAGCTGCCTACTTTCAAGTGGCTCGAGGAGGCAGGCATCACTCCCAGAACCCGCGAGTATGATCTAGACGATGTGATTAGGGCGATAAGCAATGCCTCTGGGGTCCGTTGCACACCCCTCCTAGCTCGACCGTCGAACTAATCGAGTCTGTTCGTAGATCACTCCGGCCATTAATTGCAAAGGCAACTCGCTCGAGATCAGCTATTATTTCTACCTCAGAGGGTCCCTCCTTGATGGAGAGTTCGTCCCTATCGGTGAGAGGAATGATCTGTAATGTAAGAAATGCTATGCTCATGAGAACCCCAGACTCCCCACGCGACAGCGAATGTCGTTCAGGTCGAGTCAAGTATCTCCCCAAATAATTTCGCTGAACTCGGCACCGTAAGTCATGGTCCTCCCGCGACGTACGTCTTGGCGTGTCTCGTGTTCTTCCGATTGACACCGGTTGACGTACATTTTCGCACGCCCAGGCCTCTTGAGAATCACTCAGAGGACCGTGCTTCCGTAGATAATGAGGTCTTGTGCTTCATTATCTGCGCCCCCGTGTGCTAAAGGTGACTCAGCGTAAGGACTCTTTTGTTTATACAGTAGCTTATTTCAAGTTTTGTCGGACTCTGTTGAAAATAAATCATCAAGCAATGTACGGGTTTAACCCCGATTCATCTTATCTTTGCCCCAAAACTGTCGGAGCTGGAGGTTTTTCCCTGAACGGCGTGTCATTCATGATTTGCATGCCGCCTGACAAAGTCCACATCACGCCACCGTTGCTTCTGTGCGCCTGATGTTCCCTCCTGAACATTATGCGTCCTTGATGGCCACGCGTGGTAACGTGGGTTGAGGAGAAAACAAAAGACCAGATTTAGAGACCATTCTGTATCAGTCCTTGCAGGGGCAGCGCCGCCAAGCCATTCCACAGTGCTACTATTTAGTGGTTGTCTTTGTCTTCCGAACACTGTCAATCACGCTTGGGCTTGGCGACCCTGAATTCTTCAGCGTACGGATAGCACCCCTTTCTGAGGAATATAGCGCCTGTCAATGTGGGGCTCCAAAGAAGGCTTATGAGCAGCGCCGTCCTCAATCGCCATCATATTTGAACATTGTTTGACAGCTAGAACCTTGGTTTGTCATTTATTACTTGGCACAAAATCCGGCAGATTACACCATTTCTGGCATAATGAGTACAACATTGCCCTGGCATTGGAATGTGTGGGAATGTTCATGCTCTTTCTCTGAGTTTCTCTTGAGAAAAAACTCCAAAAGAAGAGTTCGACTATCTTTACTTCACCGGCAATCTATCAGACCAGTTTTTTATGGAATTTCTTTTCGCCCAATACGTCCAAATATTTACTTAAATTATTTGTTCAAAATACTGTCCAGGACGAAACGTAGAAGCACTTTCGTAGGAGGTCAATCCATGTCACTGCACCCTCAAGTGCGATTGGAGGTTTAATATCAATCCTCCGTGCACACACGGCCCTAGTCTATCTAACTTCCGCCTCGGAATGCTCTAGACAGGAACCCCACCATCGCATCATGTTCTTTCCCGGATCGGCCCTTTCCCGTGGCAAATTGGAGGATCACCTCGTCGCGTACTGCCCCTGGCTCGGCTATCGTCACTGTGTCCTTGACATGGTGTCACGATGCCGTGTCTATTGGGAGAGGCGTTAGGACGGAAGTAGTTGAAAGAAATATAAAGCTCGGGAAAAATAGACGGGTCATGAGGTCTAGGAATGAAGTACGATTATACGAGTCAAAGTAAAACGAATAGACGTGAAAGGGGTACAGCGAAATGAGCAAGGCCGTGCGTCTAACGTGCGCCTAGGAGTGAATCAAGACTTCAGACAATAGGGCGCAGGCACCCCGAACGTGTTGAGCTGTACATGACTCCAAGGCGTAACCTAAATCAGTGCCATCCACATCAACAATTGACCAAACAGCAAGCCGATAAGGAAGAGCTTACAAAAATCCATGACCATAATAGCCAATTCTAGTCATGTTTGTAGTCCCCGAAAGTCGAGGGATGTTCAGGAACATCAGCGTTCAGTGACACTGGTTGCTTCTCACGTCGAGAGACCTCCATCGGAACAGAATGTGTCGTGCTGTTGGTATTGTCCCGTGTCCTGAGGCCATTACTGCTTGTGGTAACGGGAGCATCCAATACTAAGGTAGTCTGCGAAGAAATGTCGGAGAGGTCTGTGGGAAGATATGAATACAAAGACCCTAGTGGGTGCGAGATATGACCAGATCGGACGAGGGCGGATTCTACGGACGAAGAGGGTTCTACGGGAGTGACAACGCTGTGAACAGCAGGGGTCACCGTGGGCGACGACTCGGGCAGGGGGGCAGATGCAGCAGTAGGAGGGACGCCGTTTGATTTTTCGCTCGTTTGTGAAGTGGCACCGACGTTCGAGAACGGAGGGCTTTGGTTAGTCGCATACAAGATTTGGGTGATGTCTGGTGCAGAATGTAGCGCTGCTGTACCCTGCTGCTCGACGTTGTCTGGAGGATGAGAAGGCATAAGGGTCGAGGGTATAGGCGGCAGGGTGTCAGGAACATCACCTGGTTGTTGGACAGACAGAGAAGGCGGGCGGGGTGCAGTGACTCGGAAAGGATTGGCGGTGACCGAAACAGGAGCGGGAGGCGGAAGGAGAAAAGTCCCTGCAGATGCCCAAGAAGTCTGCCCCGTTTCGTTGACAGGTGACTTGGGTATTTGCTCATCGCTGCCCACGGTGGTTGCAGCAACGTCAGTGGTAGACAGCGATGACTGACGTGAGAGAGAGGATACAGGGAGTCCTGTGGTGACATTCACTTCATTGGCTTGTTGTGCAGTTGTACCGCTGTCAGGTGTGATCTGGCTTTCTGAACTGGATATATGATGAGGGCTATCATGGGAATCGCCAGGTTTGTAGGGAGGAGGGAGTGTCGAGTCTGGGTGATGAATGGCTATGTCGCACAACGGGTACGCGTGTGGATCGTTCAGAATGGTGTCAGAAGGAGTGGCAGCGTCGAATTCAGTCGGGGCAGCATGAGTGCCGTGATGCAAAGCGATGTATAAATGACGGATCCCATGAAGAACCTGAACATGCGGATCCTTTTTGTCTCTTGCCTTTCGAACGATCTCATTCCATATGGCGCAAAACTCGTTTTGTAGTCCAGGAAGCGTATTGAGTATGTCAAATTTGGAGATTGACGGCAACATCTCCCACTTCCAGGGTTCGGTGTGAATGACTTGACGAGCTGTGTGGTTAAAAATGGCCAATAATACGCTGTGGTCACCATGGGCGACGTGGCCGCGAAGGATGTGCTCTGGCAAGCCAAATACATCCTCAGCGAATGTAATCCAGCGGTCATCGCGTTCCCGTACATACGGAAGCATCTTGGCAACCGTGTATCGAGCAAGACCTGAAGTGTTAGGGTCACCACTCGTGTACCAAGGTGCTAGAATCTGCGCTGCCTGGATTGATGGTGGCATGTGATCGAAGCGGAGGCTTGAGAGGTGGCGTAAGATATTCGACGGACCATTATCATCGCATATCTCCTTTATGACGTTCATGGAGAGACCAAGCCGTCGAGTCCTGATGTCATCGCTGACCGAGTTGGACAGTAAGTTGCGGGCCAAGAACCCTCCCCACGAGGCGACGAACTTTGAACGAAACATGTGTGCGGGAAGTTTCTTGAGATCCGTCACCATCGGTGAGTTGAAAAATCCGGGGATGGCATCGAAGAATTTTTCGAGCGCGTCGTCTTCTCCCATCGCGCCTATGGTCCAGTCTAGGATGCCGAGGTCGATCTCCGATGACCGATTCGAGATAATTTCTTCGGCTGCCTGTCCTATATTCATTATCCGAAGAGCCTCGCTCATAAGGACGTCAACCCAGTGACTATAGGACCTTCTAATGCGACGTCTAAACAGCAAGGACCAATCTGGCCTATAGTCTAACCAATCTCTCAGCCTGTGACGGTCGCCTGGCCCAGCACATGAGCAAATGGTGATCAAAACGGGAGTGAACCAAGTGCGAAGCCTGGCACATAAGGCCACGGCAATAATCGCACAACAATAGAAGACGAAGATGAACCCAAGAATGGCCACTAGCGCGAAGGCAGAGATGAAGGAGATTGGTGTAGAAAGCGGCGTGAAGTATGGGCTGTCAGGCTGAAACAATGGCATGAAGGTAATGCATCCATATAATATCGCGAATGACCCGAGCCACCAGATTATAGAGAGGTAGACGGTGTTGTTAACATTCACCAAGAAAATGACCAGGCCGGTAAAGAAGAGGAACACGGAGAGATGTACCAA
>Ga0307510_10001639_pt1 | contig 24820 bp, 21 predicted proteins | sample 12_EM_MG_FD_207224 | JGI IMG/M metagenome (GOLD analysis project Ga0307510, IMG submission 207224) | Populus trichocarpa ectomycorrhiza microbial communities from riparian zone in the Pacific Northwest, United States - 12_EM | ecosystem: Host-associated > Plants > Roots > Unclassified | place... | reverse complement strand
GTTGGCGAAGCTCACGCCAATGGCCATGCCTTCCGGCAGGTTATGCAGTGTGATTGCCAGCACGAACAACCAGACACGATTGATGCGCTGCGCATCCGGCCCCCGGCGTCCGCTTTTCTCATGTTCGTGAGGGACGAAACGATCAAGCCCGACCATCAGCGCAACGCCCAATCCCAATCCTGCAACGACGACGCAGGCTGCAAGCAACGGGTTACCGCAAAGCGCCTGAGCCGCTTCTATACCGGGCAGAATCAGCGAAAACGAACTGGCGGCCAGCATCATCCCGGCGGCGAAGCCGAGCATGATGTCTTGGGTTCGGGCGGCGATGTCTCGTAACGCAATCGCTACGACAGCGCCCATTGCCGTCGCAGCGAAGCCGGTCATGCCACCGATAAAGGCGAAGTACAGATTCTGTTTGTTGGCCCCGACGAAGGCGCCATACCCGCTGATCAGCAGGAAGATTGTCACCCCGATCAGAATTGACCAGAAGACGCGCCCGCCCCATCCAGACCTTGAGAAACGAGCGAACCAGGAGCGTGCTGGTGCGGCTGATGAGGTCAACGGCTCGGACATGGGAACTCCTGTTATGTTGATTCGATCTTTTCAGCGGATGCGGATAACCAACGTACATGACCTCAGTGGTAATCGTCTCCAGCGACTGCGCGCAGGTAGGCGACGTCTGCTTGCCTTCGCAGGTCGCGCCACTCGTCCCAACTGAGTATGCCCAAGCGATCCATTTCATCCGACTGGCGCAGCAGTTCGTCGTGATAGGCGTCTGGGCAGTCCATTCGCAATTCAAGGTTTTCCAGTGCACGTTGCCAGGCCGCCAAAGCGAGTAGTTTGGTTTCTTGTGCGAATGTCAGTTGATTTTTGAACGCGTTCATTTCGCCCACCCCGAATATTTCCCGGTTGAGCGACCGATTTCGGGTTAGGTTCAAAATGTCTGACGAAAAGCGGATGACTGAAAGCTTTCTGCTGACGTGGCCACCAATCAATACAGCTCGGGGATGGGGGTTACGGTATTTGGCAATCGCCCCGCCACTCAATTCAGTGGTCGGGGCGATGCGGTTTCTTCCGTCAGGCGTTATCAGGAAGCATCAATCCAGATGGTTTTGATCTCTGTGTATTGGTCGTGCGCCCAGATCGACTTATCGCGTCCGCCAAACCCCGACTCTTTGTAGCCGCCGAATGGCGTAGAGGCGTCGCCCTCACCGAAGCAGTTCACCGTGACAATCCCGGCGCGAATCCCGCGTGAGAGTTTCAGGGCATGGCGCAGGTTGCCGGTGTAAGCCGATGCAGCCAGGCCGTAGGCCGTGTCGTTGGCCAGCTCAATGGCTTCGTCAACGCTCTGGAACGTGGTGACGCTTAGCACCGGGCCGAAGATTTCTTCCTGGAACAGGCGACTATCGCGGCTCACGCCATCAACGATGGTGGGTTCGACGAAAATTTCCTGGCGGGTTTTGCCGCCCACCAGTACGCGCAGGTTTTCGTCGCGGGCCACATCAAGGTAGGAGCGCACCTTGTCGAAATGCGCCTTGCTGATCATCGAGCCCAGGCGGTTTTCCGGGTCCAGTGGGTCGCCCATTTTCCAGTCGCCCAGATGCACCTGCACACGCTGCAACAGTTCATCCTTGACGTCGGCGTGGACGATCAGGCGCGAAGAGGCCGAGCAGTTTTCACCCATATTCCAGAACGCGCCGTTGACCACATGCTGGGCGACGAGGTCGATATCTTCGACATCATTCATCACCACGGCAGGGTTCTTGCCGCCACATTCCAGCACGATGCGTTTCAGGTTCGATTCGCTGGAATATTTGAGAAACAGCCGCCCGGTATCGGTTGAACCAGTGAAGCTGACCATGGCCACATCCGGATGACGACCCAGCGGTTCACCGGCTTCTTTCCCGCCCCCAGGCACGACGTTGAAGACACCGGCGGGAATCCCCGCCTGATGCGCCAGTTCGGCGACGCGCAACGTGCTCAAGGTGGTTTCCTTGGCCGGTTTGACCACGATCGAACAGCCTGCGGCCAGCGACGGGCCGATTTTCCAGGCGAGCATCAGCAGCGGGAAGTTCCACGGCAACACCAGGCCGACAACGCCAATCGGTTCACGCACCACCATGGTCACCGCACCCGAGCCGACGGGGGCCGTAGCGTCGTAGATCTTGTCGATCAGCTCGGCATGCCAACGCAACGTATGAATCGTCTCTGGCACATCGATGTTCTGGCATTCACGAATCGGCTTGCCACTGTCCAGGCTTTCCAGCACTGCCAGCTCATGGGCGTTGTCCTCCAGCAATTGGGCAAAGCGCTGCAATACCGATTTGCGTGCGGACGGCGCCAGTGAATGCCAGCGTGCGTCATCGAAGGCTTCCTTGGCCGCTGCAACGGCGACATCGACGTCCTCGGCATTGCACGCGGCAATCTCGGTCAATACCTGTTCGGTGGCCGGGTTGGTCGTGGTAAATGTCTTGCCCGATCTGGAGGCGCAAAACTGGCCGCTGATAAACGCTTGGTTGCGAAATTCGAGCTTCGCAGCCAGTTCGAGGTATTGCTCTTTACTCAGCAGGTCTGCCATTTCAAGCCACCTCGACGATACGCGCGACGTTCTTCTGCAGGGTTTTGATCACGCTTTCCAGCGCTTGCTTCTCGGCAGGCTCCAGCGGTTGCAGTGGCGCCCGCACACCGCCAGCACGCAGGCCACTGAGTTCGCTACCGTGTTTGATCGACTGCACGAACTTGCCGCTCTCGAGGAAATCCATCAATGGCAACATCGCCGACATGATCCGCCGGCCCTTATCGAAATTTTTCTCGAGGACACAGGCTTCGTAGAGCGCAATGTGTTCACGCGGGATGAAGTTCGAGCCGGCGCATACCCAGCTGCGCGCGCCCCAGGCGAAAAACTCCAGCGCCTGATCATCCCAGCCACAGGACAACTGGATCGACGGATGAGCGTGAGCCAGACGGTGCAGGCGACTCATCTCACCCGAACTTTCCTTGATCGCGGCGATGTTCTTGCAGCCGGCAATCGCCTCGAAAAACTCGTCGCCCATTGCCACGCCCATCCGCGACGGATAGTTGTACAGCATGATCGGTAGCCCGGCCGCCTTGTCCACGGCCAGCACATGGGCGGCAATTTCCTTTTGCGTCGGCAAGGCATACGGTGGTGAACCGACCAGGATGGCGTCCGCTTTCAGGGACTTGGCCTTTTCGGCGAAGTACACCGAGTCTTCGGTACGAATGCCGCCGGTGCCGATGACCAGAGGCAAACGTCCGCGAATAACCTCTTTGGCTCGCTCGGCGACGGCCACGCGCTCCTCGGCGGTGTGCGCGTAATACTCGCCGGTGGAGCCGCCAATAACGATGCCGTGAACCTTGGACTCGATCAGATATTCGAGCACGTCGGAGAACGCCGAATAGTCGATCTGGCCATCAGCGGACAACGGGGTAATCGCAGGGGTAAAAATTCCGTCAAAGTTCATAGCGTTTTCTCCAGTGGTTCAATGTTCAATCCGTGCGCCCGACGGCATGCCGGGCAGACCGTGATTATTGGCGGCGCAAGCCTTCAGGACGGCAGCAGAGCGACGAGGCTTCAGCGACCGGTCAACGCAGACTCAGCTTTCTCTCCCGGCGCGGTACTGCCCCCACTTGAGGTTCATGTTCACCCCAAGCGAAAGGAACGGTTCTGGCGGGTTGCTGTTGGGTCCTGGCGCCTGCAACAGGAAATCAATCAGTGGGTCACGCTGCCCCGCCAGCCAGTCAGCGAGCAACTTGCCGGTGACGGTTCCGCGCGTGACACCCAGACCGTTGCATCCCAGTGCGGCATAAACGTTAGGCGCCAGTTCACCGAAGAAACCGTTGTGGTTGCGTGACATGGCCAAGGCGCCGCCCCAGGTGTAGTCGAACGTCACGTCCGGCAACATCGGGAAACGCTGATCGAATGAAGCCTTGTGCCGGCGCACGAAACGCTCGTTGTATTTACTGTTGCTGCGACCATCCGGGTTGAAGGTGAAACTGTTGCGGATCAGCAAACGGTTGTCCGGGGTTCGGCGCACCGTGGTGCCGAACGGATCCGCCGGAATGGCGCCCCAGAACGGTTTGCCGCCCAGCCGTGCCTGTTCTTCTTCGGTCAGCGGCCGGGTGATGCTCGCGTAGGTGTAGATCGGCAACATGCGCCCTTGCAGGAAACCGAAGCGCATGCCGAACGAGTTGTTCGCCAGAATCAGTTTGTCGGCATTGATGCTGCCGTGGGCATGTTTGAGCAGCGTCTTGGTGCCGTACTCCACTTCCAGAATCGGCGTGCGCTCATACAGCGTGACGTTCGATGGCAAGTTGTCGGCGAGGCCTTTTACCAGTCCGGACGGTTGCAATAACACTGCGCCCGGCGTGAACAACGCCTTGCGGTAAAACCGCGTGCCCAAATGTTCGGGCAACTCATCGGCATCAATCATCTGAAAAGGCTGATCGAGTTTTTCCAGGCCCCGGCGATAGGCATCGAGTACAGCGATACCGCGGTTCTCTACCGCTGCCTGATATTTGCCGCAGGCTTTCATCTGGCATTCGATGCGGTATTGATTGACCAGCTCGCGAAGTATCGATTGGCCGGCCAGATTGAGTTTCAAACTGGTGCGTGCCAGTGCGATGTCACCGATGTAATCCTCAGCGCCAATATCATGGGGAAGATCAATGGCAAAACCGGCATTACGCCCCGACGGGCCCAGTCCGACTTCCTGCGCTTCGATAAGCACCACTTCATCGTCGGGAAAATTCAACGCCAGTTGCCGCGCGCACGCCAGTCCCGTGAAGCCGGCACCGATGATCACCCAGCGGGCTGAACGGTGCCCACGGTGAGCCGGCTCGGGACTGCGTGGCTTGCTCAAATGAAACCAGCCACAACTATCATCATCGGCGGGTAATGAACTGACTTTCATAGTGTTAAACCGTTAATCGTTGAAGTTGCAAAACGCACGCGCACAAAGCAAACGCACGCAGTGGCGTTGATCCGGAAACTTGCAAAACTGGCACTTGCGCAAACAGTGACGATTGACTGTTTGTTTTAAAAACCGGCCGCCACGGCATAACGTCCGCTACTGGCATAGTCGTTGGCGTAGTAGTAATCCCTGAAGGTCATGGGCGGTAAGCCAAACAGATCCTTGAAGCGTTTATAGAAGTGCGGATAGCTGACAAACCCGGTGGCCAGTGCCACATCCGTCAACGAACGATCACTTTGCACAATCAGTTGCCGAGCCCGAGTCAAACGCAGTTCCAGGTAGTATCGATTGGGTGCGGCATTGAGATAGCGGGCAAACCTTCTTTCCAATTGCCGGCGAGACACGCCAACCTGGCTGGCGATTGCGTCAATTTCCAACGGTTCCTCAATGTTTTTTTCCATCAAGTCGAGCGCGATGTTCAAAGGCTTGGGAATCGCTGAACAGCGCAGACTGTCGGCAGTCTTCGGTTGAAGATGTCCAGACTGGTGAACCCTTTTTATTTCATCAACCAGTGGCGCATCGTTGCGCGCGCCCAGTTCCTGCATGATCGCCAGGGTCATATCCAGCGCCGAATGAGCGTTGGCGCAAGTGGCTCGGCGCTGTGCGCAAATAAACTCGCGAGTCGAAACGTTCAACTGCGGGAAATATTCATTGATCAGACCGCAGCTGTCGCTGTGACAAGCAAACTCCCCAGTCTCGAGCAAACCGGCATCGGCCAGATAAAACGCGGCATTCCAGCAACCGGCAACGATCCCTTTGCTCGCGGACTTCTTCAGTACTCGGCGCAGCACTGGCTGCGTGGCAAGCCTCACACGCTGACCTCCGACGACAATCACTGCATCATGACTGAAGCCTTCCGCCACCAGCCTTTGCGAGACCAGTGACACGCCGATATCACTTTCAACCAGCCCGCCCTGCAGTGAGTAGGTCGATACCGTGTAAATCGTCTCAGCGTTGATCAGGTTTCCAGTGGCAAAGGCATCCATCGCCGTTGAAAGGGTCGTCAACGAAAAATGATCGAGCAGAATAAAAGCCACCCGCACCACCCGTTCATGGCCCGACATCAAGGTGGAATGGCGAAAGCCGATGTTCTGTTGTTTCAACGGACTCTGGAACGTTTCCATCTTGCCTCACCCGCTCACCTTCACTTGAAACGACAACCCGTTGGTTTGGCGACTGGCACGGCCCGCCGCCAACCCGTGTTCGAACCGATTACTTCGCTGCCGCCCGTGCGTCACTCAACCAGCCGTCATAGGCTTGCTGGTTGGCCTTGATCCATTCCGCGGCATGACGTTTGATGTCGGCCAGCGACTTTTCACCGTTCTGCATGCGCAGATTTTGCCCACTTTCAGCGGCGGTCGGGATGCTGACTTCAGAGAGGAATTTGCGCGCCACCGGGTTCTTCTCGGCGAACTCTTTGTTCATCACGGCGTTGACCGTGTCCACCGGGAAGCCGAGGTTCTTGCCATCATGGAAGGTGTCCTTGCTTTCCTGGCCATCCGGCAGCGAGGTGAACGGCACCGGCAACCAGACCACGTCACGCCCTTCCACCAATACGCTGGCGATCCACTGCGGAACCCAGGTAAAGAACAGCACTGGCTTGCCTTGCTGAAAGCGTGCAATGGTGTCCGCCATCAACGCGAAGTACGAGCCGCGGTTGTCGACCACGGTGGGCCCCAGACCGTAGGCTTTCATGTGGTGTTCAACCATGATCTCGCAGCCCCAGCCCGGGTTGCAGCCGGTCAGGTCAGCCTTACCGTCACCGTTGCTGTCAAAGAGCTTGGCGATTTCGGGTTTCTTCAGGTCCGACAGATCCTTGATCTGATAAGCCTCGGCAGTCTTCTTGTCGATCATGTAGCCCTGCAGCACGCCCTTCATGATTTGCCCGACCTTGACCATCACGTCATCGCCGCCGGCCTTTTCATAAAACGCTTGGTGCAGGTGTTCCCATTCATGCACGGTGAAGTCCGCATCGCCGTAAGACAGCGCGAGAAACATCGCCGGGTAGTCGACTTCTTTTGGCTGTTTGACGTCGTAGCCCAGTTCCTTGAGGCCGGCGATCACCACTTCACCACGGAAGCGCTCTTCGGCGATGGTCGGGAAGATCGGCGTAATCGAAACGCCGGCACCGGGTTTGTTGGCGTCGGCCGCGTAGGCCGCCGAGCACAACAAGGTGCCAAACACTGAAGCCACGAGGCTCGCAACCACGCTTTTCTTGAGATTTGTCAGTTTCATGTTTCACCACGCTTGGAATTTTTAATGGGGTGAGCAGGCCAACTCAATTCGTCACTGGACGTGCAACGTTCTTCTTTTTCTTCAGTTTCATGACCAGCCCCACAGGGCCGCTTTCATACCAGCGCTGACCGGAGGCCAGATCGCTGCTGCGCTCACCCATTGCCTGGGTCAGTCGATCAAGGAATACCGCGAGCAGCACCAGCCCGGCACCGCCGACGCTGGCCAGGCCCATGTCGAGGCGGCCGATGCCGCTCAACACCATCAAGCCGAGACCGCCCACCGAAATCATCGAGGCGACCACAACCATCGATAGCGACAGCATCAAGGTCTGATTGAGGCCGGCCATCATCGTTGGCGCCGCCAACGGCAACTGCACCTTCATCAGCATTTGCGTGGCCGTGCAGCCGAATGCGCGGGCGGCTTCCACCTTGTCCGCTGGGACTTGGCGAATACCAAGGTTGGTCAGCCGCACCAGTGGCGCGACGGAAAAGATGATGGTGACGATCACACCGGGTACGTTGCCGATGCCAAAGAGCATCACCACCGGCACCAGATAGACGAACGCCGGCAGTGTCTGCATCGCATCCAGCACCGGGCGGATGATCATTTCCGTGCGATCACTGCGTGCACACAAGATGCCCAGCGGTATGCCGATCACTGCGCAGAACAACAGCGACGTCAGCACCAGGGCCAGCGTGACCATCGCATCGCTCCACACACCGATCAGTCCAAGCCCGGTGAGGGTTGCGACGCTGAAGATCGCGATGCGCTTGCCGCCGATCTGCCAACTGATCAGTCCGGCGATGATGATGAACACCGTGGGCGGAACCGATAGCAGTCCCCACTGCACACCGTCGAGCACTTGATCGACCGGCCAACGGATCGAGCGAAACACTTCCCTGAAGTTATGCACCAGATATTTAAGGGCGGTTTCCACCCAGGATCCCAAGGGAATATTTAAACTTTGGAAAGGATCTAGAAAGTTGAAGTCTGACATGGTGCTACCTCGCCCTCAGAAGCGGTAAATCAATTCTGATTATTCGCAGTTCAGCTATTACACAGACAGCTCAGAAGATGGCCTTGCGAAATCGAACCTTTATAAAGTCCAACTTCATCCACCACCGGCATGGGAGTTGCCGAGGCCGCAACCAGATGAAAGATGTCGCGAAGAGACGCTTCCGCTTTAATCGGCGTTTGCCCGCCCGGTATATAAGCGACATTGCAATCCTGTTGCGCGATATCACCCGCTTTCAGAATGCGACTGGTGTCGAAACCATTAAAGAAATCACGCACATATTTATTCACTGGGTTGCACAGAAGTTCACGCGGCGTGCCGATTTGCACCACGCGCCCGCCTTCCATGATCGCAATGCGGTGACCGATGCGAACCGCTTCTTCAATATCGTGGGAGATAAAAATGATGGTGCGATCCTGCTCGGCCTGCAGCTTGATCAGTTCGCCCTGCATCTCGCTGCGAATCATCGGATCAAGTGCCGAGAACGCTTCGTCCATCAGCAGAATGGCGGGATCATTGGCCAGCGCGCGGGCCAGGCCGACACGTTGCTGCATGCCGCCGGAGAGTTGGTGAGGAAAGCTGAACTCCTGCCCTGCCAGGCCAACCTGCTCCAGCGCGCCCATCGCGCGGCAATAGCGTTCTTTCTCGCTGACACCGCTGATTTCCAGACCGAAGCTAACGTTGTCGATGACGCTCATGTGCGGCATCAATGCAAACGACTGGAAGACCATGCCCATGTCTTTGCGACGAACCTGTAATAAGTCCTTGTCGCCCAGGCCGGTGATTTCCTTGCCATTGAGAAAGATCTGCCCGGACGTCGGCTCGATCAGCCGGTTGAACAATCGGACCATGGTCGATTTGCCCGAACCGGACAAACCCATGATCACGAAAATCTCACCGCGGCGAACAGAGAAGTTGGCATCAAAAACACCAATCGCCTGACCGGTCTTTTTGAACACTTCAGCTTTTGATGCGCCTTCTTTAACCATTTTCATGGCAAGTGCTGGCTGCGTACCGAAGACTTTGAAAACATTCTTTACGCAAATGATCTCGTCGGAACTTGTCATACCTTGCCTCCTTCGCATCGTGCATCTTTCGCATTAAGCGACAGGCAAACGAGCAAAAATAATTGTAAGCGGCAGCGGTAATGAATAGATGTCTTCACGACGGGCTTCCTTTTATTATTTTTGAGGTCCCAGGAAAAAGGGATGTTTCAAATCTATTAGCATCACCCCGCTTAATCCAACTACATTTACAGGGGCAATTCGATAACGTCGGGTTATCGGTTGCGACGACAGCCATTGCCGAGTGCCGCGTCAGCACCATGAGCGACCGGGTCTATCCCCGCAGCGACGCTCGCGTAGCCCTCCCCGCACGGTTCCGTTACCCTCCTCGCGCTTCGTTGGGGAGCTGTATCGTTAGGAGAGTGTACGAATGAGCAAGCATGTCGACCCTGACACCATCCTGCTGAAAATGCCGTCCTTGAGGGCTGTGAAGGCATTTGTCGCCGCCGCCAAATACGAAAGCTTCACCCGTGCGGCCGAGGCATTGTGCGTTTCTCAAGCTGCCATCAGCCGGCAGATCCGTGAGCTGGAAAGCTATCTGGGCGCGCAACTGTTTACCCGGGTCGGCCGGGCGGTGGAGCTGACGGCGGCCGGAGCGGTGTTCTTCGATGCCGCGCAACTTTCGTTCGTCAACATCGCCCAAGCCGCCGAACGCATCCGCAGCAGTCAGTCGACCAAGAAGGTCCTCACCGTCTGTTGCTCGCCAGCCTTTTCCGCACTGTGGCTGTCGAACCATCTGCAGGAGTTCTTCGCCCAGTGCCCGGACATCGAACTCAACCTGATCACCACGCAGAACTTTCTGACCATGGAGCCCGGTGTACAGCCGGACATCTTCATCACCAAGATTTCGCGCATCCGTGATGGTTATAGAAGCTATCCGTTGTGCCACGACGTGATTTACCCGGTGTGCACCCCGCAGTATCTGGAAAATCACCCGGAGATTGCGACGATCGAAGGCGTGCGCGATTCGGCCCTGCTCAACCTGAGTCCCTATGGCCGCTCGCAAGTCGCCGAACATGTCGACTGGGGCGTGTGGCTGGCATTTCAGGCCATCGATATCGACGACCGCCCGGCCAACAGTCCGCAGATCTTCAACGCAAACGACTACAACCTGCTCATCAGCATGGTCCTGACCCATCAGGGCATTGCGCTGGGCTGGAATCACCTGGTCACAGGATTGGTACAGCAAGGCTTGCTGGTGCGACCGATCGAGCAACAGGTGCAATTGCGCAACAGCTGGCACTACCTGAGCTGTCGCGAAAGCTCTGAAAACGAAGACGAATTGCGGCGTTTTCGCGAATGGATTCTGGCGAAGTTTCCCCGCCGTTAATTCAGTCCGCACGGGCGTCGGCTGATTTGGTTATCAATAGCCCGCCGAAAATGTTGCTAGAGCGGCACCCTCCCCCTGGCTCATTGTTGAGCTGCGCCGGCCATGATCGGCCCGGCTCAACTCACAGGAAGGGATTGTTGAATGTCACTCTTCGAATTCTGTCGCGACTTTGATTTCCTCGATGCCCCGTTCAAGACCCGTGCAATTGTGCAGGACAGTCTGCTGGATATCGTCGGCGTCATGGCCGGCGCGGCCAGCAATGACACCAGTATCGCGATGCGGCGTTTTGCCGAACAGCATTACCCGGCGGGCGCCTACAGCAGTCGCCTGATCTTTGCCGGGCAGCGCGTCAACGTACTCGGTGCGGCTTGGGCCGGAGGTTTCAGCGCTGACAGCCTCGACGCCCACGAAGGCCACTTCAAATCCAAGGGGCACGCCGGAGCGACCGTTGTTCCCGCCGTGCTTGCCCTCGCCGATGCGCTGCATCATCAAGGCCAGTCGATCAGCGGCCATGCGCTACTGAGCGCACTGTGCATCGGTTATGAAACGGCGCTGCGGGCCGGTTCCGCCTTGATGGCGACCTCGCCGACTTATCACGCATCGGGTGGTTTTTCCGCGCTGGGCGTGGTCTGTGCCGGCGCGCGTTTGCTGGGCTTCGATGAGCCGACATTTCGCCATGCCTTGGGCATCGCCGAATACTTCAGTGCACGCTGTCCGATGATGCGCGTGGTGCAAGCGCCGACCATGCTGCGCGATGCCCACGGTGCAGGCGCATTTGCGGGTTTAAACGCCCTGCTCATGGCCCGGGAAGGCATCACCGGTGCACCGGCAGAAACGGTTGAAGACGTCACCGTCGCCGAATACTGGAACGACATCGGTGCACGCTGGGAGATCGACAGTCAGTACTTCAAACCCTGGCCAGTTTGCCGCTGGGCACAACCGGCGCTGACCGCCATGCTCGATTTGCTGCGGGAAAACCCTGAGCTTGATACGGATTCGATTGAAACCGTTCGCGTGGAAACGTTCTACGAGTCGATGTGTTTACAGGGCCATACGCCGAGTGATGCCGACCAGGCGCAGTACGCCTTGGCCTTCCCGCTGGCAGCACTGATTGTCCGGGGCAAGGTCGGCCCGGAGGAAGTCACCGGGGCGGCTATTTTTGCTGAAGATATTCTGGCGTTGAGCCGCCGTATCGAAATCGTCGAAGCCGCCGATATCTCGGCCAGATTCCCCGCCGAAATCCTCTCCCGATTGACCATTACCCTGAAGAACGGCGGCGTGCTGGTGAGTCCGGTCACCGCCGCGCGGGGCGATCCCGAAACGGCTTTGAGTGCTGAAGAGCTGAGCCAGAAATTTGATCTGTTCGCCAGCGGTCTCGGTGTAGAGCGCAGTGCCGAGGTGAAAACAGCGATCAAACACATCGCTCAATCCAGTTGCGCCATTACTGCTTTGGAACTGATTTTTCACGCAGTCCCACCACTCCAGTCAGGCCTGCATCGATAACGCCAACGCATGAATTGCCCACAGCAAATGTCGTTTGTGACGTCAGTCCTGGGCCATATAGGCTGAGAACCATGTCGCCTATGGGAGGATAAAAATGAACAATAAAGAAAGCGTTTTTGACCTGATCGCACAGCGTAAAGCCTGGCACTCGCTGCCTGGCGCTCTCTACAGCAATGAAAGCGTTTACCGTCAGGACCTTGAGCAGATCTGGCACAAGGACTGGATCTTCGCCGGCCACACCTTTGAAATCACCAAGCCAGGGCAGTATTTCACCCTGCAGATCGGGGACTATCCCGTTGCCGTGGTACGCGGTAAAGACGGCGAGGTCCGGGCATTCCATAACGCCTGCCGTCACCGTGGCGCGAAAATCTGTGAGGCCGATCACGGCAAAGTGGCGAAGATGGTTTGCCCGTATCACAAGTGGACGTATGAGCTGGATGGCAACCTGTTGTTCGCCGGCAACATGGGCCAGGATTTCGACAAATCCCAATACAGTCTGAAAAGCGTTCACTGCGAGATCGTCGATACCTACATTTATGTCTGCGTGGCCGCCAAGGCTCCTGATTTCGAAGGTTTCCGCAAAGCCGTCAGCCCTTTCATCGCGCCGCACTATCTTGAAAACTGCAAAGTAGCGTTCGAGTCGAACATCATCGAGAAAGGCAACTGGAAACTGGTCTTCGAAAACAATCGCGAGTGCTATCACTGCGACGGGTCGCACCCGGAGTTGCTGCATTCGTTCGTCGATAACCTGTCGGTGGGCGGCGTCAGTGGCGAAGATGATCCAGAGCTGTCGGCTTACTGGTCCAAGTGCGAGAGCGCCGGACTGCCAAGCCGTTTGGTGATGGATATCAATGGTCAGTTCCGCATGACCCGTATTCCGCTGTCATCCGGCGCCGTCAGCTACACCATGGATGGCAAACCTGCCGTTGCCGGGCGTCTGGACAAGACAACTGAAGCGGACATCGGCGCGCTGCTGTACTTCCACTACCCCTCCACCTGGAATCACTTCCTCGGTGACCACGCGTTGAGCTTCCGGGTGCTGCCGATCAGCGCCACTGAAACCCTGGTCACCACCAAATGGCTGGTACCCGACAGCGCAGTGGAAGGCGTGGATTACGATCTCGAACGGCTGACCAAAGTCTGGATTGCCACCAACGATCAGGACCGCACGCTGGTCGAAGGCACCCAGCGCGGTGTGACCTCGCCGTCGTACGAGCCGGGGCCTTATTCGGAAACCGCCGAGACTGGCGTTTGTCAGTTCGATGACTGGTATTGCGCGACCATGATGGATCGGCTCAAAGGCCCCATCCCTTTGAAGTCTGTTGGCTGATCCGTTCTCCTCACCAGTTCCATCCCTCTTCCCTTCAGCATCCCGACGGATGCTGGAAGGGACTCTTGTGTCTCGAAAAGCTGTTGTTCCGGTTCGTCGCCAAAAAAGCCGGGAGACACCGATAAGGATATCCGCATCAATGAACGCCTCGACATCATCCCTGGCAGCTTATGCAAACTACGGCGAGCGCGTGTCGACGCGCATCGTATTTTTGATCACCGGCATTGTCATGTCGGCTTGGGCGCCACTCGTTCCGTTGGTGAAAGCCCGTACCGGACTGGACGACGGCGGACTGGGCCTGTTGTTGCTGGGATTCGGTATCGGTTCGATCGTCGCCATGCCGTTTGCCGGTTATCTGACTGCACGTTTTGGCTGCAAACCGGTGATCATCTGCTCGACTGTCGCGTTGTGTTCGGTGCTGCCGATGCTGAGCCATCTGACGTGGCTGCCGGGGCTGGCGCTTGCCGTACTGGGGTTCGGCGCCAGCATGGGCATGCTCGATTGCGCGATCAATATCCAGTCGATCATTGTTGAAAAGCACAGCGGCGAAACCCTGCAATCCGGGTTCCACGGGCTTTACAGCGTCGGCGGTATCGCCGGGGCCGGGGCCATGACGGCGATGCTCAGCCTGGGACTGAATCCACTGCTGTCCGTGCTTTGCCTGGTGGCGATTATCCTCGCCGCGCTGTACAAGGCTGCGCCAAGTTTGTTGCCCTATGGCACCGAGAGAGACGGTCCGTTGTTGGCGATGCCACGGGGGATCGTGCTGCTATTGGGCGTCCTGTGTTTCATTGTTTTCCTTACGGAAGGCGCCATGCTCGACTGGAGCGCGGTTTTCCTTGCCTCGCAACGCGCAATGGAACCCAGCTACGCAGGCTTGGGTTATGCCAGCTTCGCGGCGGCGATGACGCTCGGGCGCCTGACCGGAGACGCCATCGTCAGCCGACTGGGTGGCGTTCGCGTGGTAACGCTGGGCGGGGTCTGCGCGGCGGCGGGCATGCTGGTTTCGCTAGTATTCGATAGTTGGCAGGCGGCATTGCTGGGCTATGCCTTGGTCGGTATCGGATGCTCGAACATAGTCCCGGTGCTGTTTACGGCGGCGGGTCGACAACAGCGCATGCCCCAGCGCACCGCGATTCCGGCGATCATCTCGATGGGCTACGCCGGCATTCTCATGGGCCCAGCGTTCATCGGCATGGTTGCGCATCTCAGTACGCTGGTGGTCGCATTGGGTGGCTTGGTTTTCCTGTTGTTGTTTGTCAGTTACGCCGCGAGATTTTTGAAGGCCTGATGCGCCGGTCACAAGCCTTTGGAACATTGATCGGCTTGAAGGAAATCTTTTAGCGAAGCCTGATAAATGGCCAGTGGTCGTTTCTCGGGCTCAAACAGCGCAAACGGAATCATCACGAGATGGGAAACCGTTGTGGCGCTGACTGAGTAAGTTCTTTGCCTGCAAAAGCCGTTATCTTTATTCAGGGTGAAATCAAACTTGTACAGGTCTGGCCTTGTACACCAACTCGGAATCAAACCAAAACTCAACCCCGTCAAATACTCTTGTGTGCAAGCGCCACCCAATGAAAATTCCGAGACTTTGATTTCCAGTGCAGGGAGGCTCGAGGCTACAGGGCTGGAGCTGTGATCCTGTGCATGTGGAAACATGCTTTTTGTCTGCGCGTAGGCGTCTTTGCCAAGGCGACTGTTTTTCCAGGGAGAGTCTATTTCGTAGCTGAAGCTGGAGATGATTTCCTGGGTTGCGGTTCCAGCGTGTTCGTTGATTGTCGGCACGGTCGCATAGGAGGTACATCCTGAACACAGCATCGCAACACTGACGACAACACATCCATGAGTTATTAAGCGGCGCATTCTAAATTTCAGTCCCCACTATTGATCAGCCATTGCACTGGCGTTTTTCTGGCCTGCTTCGGCCAGCTTCTTTTGCACATAAAAAAGCATCAGCACCGAGTTTCTCTGAGCCTGCCGAGACTGTTGTTCGAACAACGCCACAAGCTCTTCTTCACGCTTGCACCCAGCATTGACATTGCCCTTTGCAAATTCGCAGGTACCGTATTGGCCCCAACCTTTGCGGGCTTCATCGGTGTTTCGCGCGGGGTAAACCCAATATGCGTTCCATGCACCGTCGACGACAGGTTTACCGGCCGCGTCTATCTGCTCTATCGCTTGCAAGGTTGCTGTGGCAGCGGCGTCCAGAAAACGTCGAGGGTTGGCATCGGCTTTATCCGCCTCATCACGAAGCGCCTGACACTGCACGTCAGACAAGTCGAACACTGGCAGCGCTTCAATGCTCTCGAACTCATCAAATGGATCGGAATGATTGCCCGGTAACTTTGCGTGGTAAGCCGGCACCACATGGCCGGGGACGCTCATGTCCTGTATGTAATGCAAAACCCTTCCTGCTTGCTCGTAGACCGCAACCGGGTCGGCATCAGGTTTCACCAGCAGCTCGTTCAGCTTCTTGATGCGTTTGTTGAAAATCGCGTCCAGATTGCGCTGGACCAACCAGAGTGGCTCAAGCTTTTCGTTGCGGTTGTAGAAATGCCAGTGGGTGGCGCGCTGAAGGATCGTCAGCGGGCTTGAGTCTTCTGCATCCGTTCCTTTAGCCAACGCCTCGCCCAACTGCACAGGTAGCTTTACTCCGGGGCAGCGCTGAAACGCCTGCGCTGCTTTTAGCGCGTAGGCCGAATGCAGCTCGGGGGTAAAGGCCATGGCCGGGGTTGAGGGGTTGAACAGCAGTGACAAGCCCAGTACTGCCCAGTAACGGATCGGGGCTGAACGGTCTACCGGTGTGGCTTCCATGCTGTTGCTCTCCATAAACCCGCGTGATTGCGGGAGACTTGCGTTGCGACGCTAATTTAGCATCCGTTAAGGCAGGCCGCTAAGGCCTGTTTCAGTGAGGGTTTTCGCCCACGCTGACCTTGATCGGAGTTGCTTGGGAAACCTTGTGCTGCCGGGTCGCCTGCCAACACAGTAGCGAGCCCACCGTCACCAGCACGGCGCCCTGCCAGAACTGCATCTGCAAACTGACGCCCAGCCACAGCGCGGCGAACGCCGACGACAGCACGGGCGCGGAGTAGGACGCGGTCGCCAGCAAGGTCAGGTTTCCGCGCAGAATGCCGATGTTCCACAGCGCGTAACCGCCAGCCATGGCGATTCCGGCTGCCAGCAGCTCCAGGGAGTTTTCCCAAGTGAATGGCGGAATCTGTTCCTGGCTCACGTACCACTTCCCCCACAGTACGACGGACGTCAGCACAAAAAACAGCACCACCAGATTCTGCCCGCCGGCATAGCGACGCGTGACATTGCAATACAGCGCAAAGGTGATCGCACAGGTCAATGCCAGGCTGTAGCTCAATGGGTTGGACTGAACATTGCGCACAATTCCCGGCAGCGATAAACCCTCGCCACTGACCACCCACAAGATGCCGAAAATCGCCAGCGCGGAGCCCGGAATGATGAACCACCGGGTTTTCTGCCCGTTCATGACGATCGCCAGCACCACGGTCAGGCATGGCCACAGATAATTGACCACACCCAGTTCGATGGCTTGATGGCGATCACTGGCGAAACCCAATGCCAACGACAGGCACACCTCATAAGCGACGAACAATGCGCTGCCGAGCAGCAGATAGAGCCTGGAAGTCGAGCGAATCCGCGGGCGGCCGAGGAACACCAGCAACAGCATGGCGCCCAGCGAATAGATCAGCGCAGCGCCCCCCAGCGGGCCGAAGTGCTCGCTGACGCCTCTGATCAATCCGGCAGCGGTACTCCACAAAACGATCGCCACCAAACCACACACCGTGGCGGCCCGCTCACCTTTGATCAGCATCATGACTCCTGGCACAAAATGGCAAACCGACCGCACAGGCTAACCAGCGCAAGAGGATCAATAAAGGAACATTTTTGCCCTGCAAAGGATGAGCTGTCGTTATGACTCAGCCTTGATTGACCTGCGTCCAACTGTCGCAGCAAACAGCCATTGGAAAATTCCGCACAAGCCTTAGAATCCGCGCGCTCTTGCAGTCGCCGGATCTGGCGACCGAAACGTATCCAACCGCCCTGCCCGTCTGGCGGGCACTTGCACCCCAACATACTTCGGCTTGGCAATCGCATGCGCAGCGGCGCACGTTGCGCTGTTCGTACTCCAGAGGTTTTTATGTCTCCGCGTTTGCTGGCCATGGCGCTGGCGCCCCTGCTCGGGCTGTTCATTGTTGCGCTGGGCAACGGTTTCATGTCGTCGCTGACCACCCTTCGACTGGACGCTGCCGGTGCCTCGACCACGATGATCGGTATCGTTTCATCGGCCTACTTCATCGGCCTGACCCTGGGTGCGGTGTTCAATGACCGTTTGATTCTGCGCATCGGCCATATCCGCGCCTACGGCAGCTTTGCTTCGCTGATCGCCGTGACCATCCTGCTGCAGGGCTTGTTCTATGACACTTGGGGCTGGTTCGCCCTGCGCCTGATCAACGGCTGGGCCACGGTCGGCGTGTTTCTGGTGATCGAAAGCTGGCTGCTGCTGGCGGGCGACGCGAAGATTCGCGGGCGCTTGCTCGCGTTGTACATGATCGTCTTGTACGGCGCCGGTGTGCTGGGCCAGGCAACGTTGGGCAAGATCACCGGGCTCAGCGACAGCGCACCGTTCATGGTCGCCGGCATGCTCGCCTCGTTGTCGGTGTTGCCAATCGTGATTCTGCCTCGCGTGTCTCCACTGCTTGATCAGGTCGAGCCGCTCAAGCCACGGCAACTGCTGGGCGTGACGCCGACCGGGCTGGTCGGCTGTTTCGGCTCGGGTGTGACCATCGCGGCGATCTACACCTTGCTGCCACTGTATCTGCAACGCAGCGGTCTGAATGTCGGTGAAGTCGGCAGCATGATGGCTTGGACGATTCTTGGCGCGATGCTCCTGCAATACCCGGTCGGACGCTGGTCTGATCGCAAGGATCGCTTGCAAGTGCTGACCATTCTGACGGTAGCGTGCACGGTGTTGTCGCTGCTGATCGTCCTGGTGCCGTTGTCCTCGACAATGCTCGCGGTGATGTTGTTTCTGCTCGGTGGCGGCGTATTCGCGCTGTACCCGGTTGCCGTCAGCCATGCTGCTGACCGTGCGCCTGCCGAAGCGTTGGTGCCGATGATTCAGGGCCTGCTGCTGATCAACTCACTGGGCTCGGCGATCAGTCCGATGATGATCTCGCCGGTCATGAATTCGTTCGGCGCCAATGGTCTGTTCTGGGTATTTGCGCTGGTCAATCTGTGCATGGTCACCTTCTTCCTGTGGCGCCGTGGCAAGCGCCCGGTTCCGGCCAATCCCGCGCCGTTTGCAGCGGCAGCCACGTTCTCGCCGACAGGTGCGGAGCTGCGGGTGACCGAAGATTTGCGTCAGGCGGTGCAGGAGCATCCGCCGATGGTGGATGCATTGAGCGGCGAGCCTTCGCCGCAATGTGAGACGCGCTAGGGGTTGCGCCAGTCTGCGCCAAGCGCAGGCTGGCTCGCAGCACTAGTCAGGTTCGTGGGTGATATCCACGAGCGGAATCGGCTCGATCGCCCAAGCGCAAATTTGACGACGTTCGGGGCTGGGTACTGCACAAGCCCTGCGCCCGGTGAAGGTTCGCGCAAGACGCTCTTCATCGATGCGCCAGCCGCGCTGTTCCAGTGCCTGTACGTCTCGGCGAAAGGCAATCTGCAGCGCGTCGGATTTCAGCGAAACCTCCTGCTGAAAAGAGTCCGGCACACGTTCGGGCCTGACGTTTTTCAGCACGGCATGATCTTGTTCGAAGATACGGATATTGCTCGCAATGAACCTGCGATCCAGCAGCCGTGAGCGCAGGAACGTTCTGCCCATCATCCACCAGGTACGCGTGCGATTGGCGTCAATCGGGACATGCGCCGAGACGATGTAGATCCGCCAGCCGTTGGGCAACTCAAGCTCAAGCGTTGTGCACGGACCGGACAGGTGAAACCCCGGAACAGTAACCACACTGACAAACTCGGTGGAGGATTTACGCCGCAGCAGCCCTTTGCGTGCCGGTCTGCGCATGAGCATTTGGGCGCTACCGCTCCACGCATCGCTGTCGACCTCAAATGATTCAATCTCGGGATGATCCGGATCGCCGAAGGTTGAACCATGGACAAACGGTGCATGCGCGAAATCCAGACCGTTTTCGATAATCCGGTCCCAACTGGCCTGCCAGTCAAAGTGGCCCGAGACCACGCGGATGGAGGGATCGTCGATCCAGTCGAGCGTGGGCAATGGTGGACGCTCAGACTCAGGCAAATCACCTAAAAATGCCCAGATCCAACCGTAACGCTCAAGCGTTGGGTACGCATCGACGCGGGCCTTGGCGGGAATCCGCAGGTCGGGCTGCGCCGGTATCTGCGTGCAGACGCCATCAGCGCCAAACCGCCAGCCGTGATAGGGACACTGCACGCTGTTGCCAACCTTGCTGCCGACGGACAGTGAGCCGCCGCGATGCACGCAAATATCCGACAGCACGTGAGCGACACCCGCGTCATCGCGGAACGCCACGAAAGGTTGACCGAGCAATTGAACCGGCATCAATCCATCATTCAACTGGGACGATGGGAGAACGACATACCAGAGGTTTGTGAGCATGGGTTGCGTGTGATCCGTCAGTACGGTGAGTTCCGGTCAGAGAAATCTGGCATTCAAACTAGATCAGGCGGCGCTGATCCGACAATCAGCCAAGCACTTTATAGATCTCTGCAACTACCTGAGTCGTTGCGGCTTCGATGGTTCCTTCGTTACGGCACAGCACCCAGCCATGATCGGTAACCGCCTGCTCGAACATCTCGCTACACACGACGTGCTCTGCGTGTTTCTGAATCACCGTACCGCCCAGTCCTCGCGAACGCGTCGTTGCCCTAGCCCATGAAATATCCGGAGCGGTGACAACGCCGACATGCAGATCCGGCACGCGCACGCCTCGCTGCATGTTCAACTGCAGAATCTCGGCAAACGGCACGCTATGGCGAAATGCGGCATCCGACGGATACCAGCGATCGATCAAGATGATGCTGTTCAATGGCTGTTTGGGCAGCACCCGCTCAGAAATCCAGCGACGGCTATCCGCAAGGCGCTGACACACCGCCCACTCCAGCTCCCGCGACGGATGTCTGGCGAGTTCGTTGACCAAGGCCATGGTTTCGCCGCGGTATGGATCGCTTTTTCTCTCGCACAGGCGGATGACTTTATGTTTGTCCGCCCGCAGCGCAGCGGTAACGGCCTCCAGCAATGTGGTTTTGCCGGTGCCCTTGGGCCCATCCAGAGAAATAAACAGCGGCAGCTTCATGGTTCACGCAACGATCGAGACATTGCTGAGCACTCTAACCTCATTTGCGCAAATCAATGAGCTGATCCCTGCCCTTTGCCTACACTTGCTTGCCAATGATGTTTAGCCCTCTGCCAAAGGAGTCACCATGTCCAAGCTCTATCCGAGCATCGATCCCGAGGGATTGGTCGAGTATTCCGTGGTCTACACCGACCGCTCGCTCAATCACATGTCGCAGTCCTTTCAAGGCGTGATGAAGAACATTTCCACGACCCTGAAACAGGTCTACAACGCCGAAGCGGTGGCGGTGGTTCCGGGCAGCGGCACATTCGGCATGGAAGCGGTGGCGCGGCAGTTCGCCACCGGCCAGCAGTGCCTGGTGATACGCAACGGCTGGTTCAGTTATCGCTGGAGCCAGATTCTGGAGATGGGCAACATCCCGGCGGCCACCACGGTGTTAAAAGCCCGGCCGATCGAGACGGGTCGCCAGGCAGCCTACGCCCCGCCGCCGTTGGACGAAGTGCTGGCCGCCATCGCGGCGCAGAAACCGAAAGTGGTCTTCGCGCCCCACGTTGAAACTTCATCCGGAATCCTCCTGCCCGACGACTACCTGCGGGCCGTCGGCGACGCCGTGCATGCGGTGGGTGGCCTGTTCGTGCTGGACTGCATCGCCTCCGGCACGATTTGGGTGGACATGCACAAATGTGCCGTCGACCTGCTGATCAGTGCCCCCCAAAAGGGCTGGAGCGCCTCCCCTTGCTGCGCCTTGGTGATGTTCAGTGCTGCGGCGCTTGAGCGAATCGAACAGACGCAAAGCAGCAGCTTCGCCTGCGACCTGAAAAAGTGGCTGCAGATCATGCAGGCCTACGAACAGGGCGGACATGCCTATCACGCGACCATGCCCAGCGATTCCCTCGCACGGTTCAATGACGTGATGAAAGAGACGCAAGCGTACGGCTTCGACAAGATCCGCGACGACCAACAGGCGCTGGGCGATCGGGTGCGCGCCCTGTTGACCGGCAGAGGTTTCAAAAGCGTCGCCGCAGAAGGCTTTCAAGCCCCCGGCGTCGTGGTGAGCTACACCGATGATGCCGATATCAAGAACGGCAAGAAATTTGCCCAGCACGGCCTGCAGATCGCTGCCGGCGTGCCACTGCAATGCGATGAGCCTGCCGAATTCCAGACCTTCCGCCTCGGCCTGTTCGGGCTGGAGAAGCTGCAGAATATCGAGCGCACGGTCAGCCTGCTTGAGCAGGCACTGGATGAAGTGATGGCTGGCTAAGATCTGTTCGTTCCCGCATGCCAATTTTACGGTGGAGGTCATGCTCACTGGCTTCCGCCGCTACCTGCGCCCTATGGCCGCCTACAACGAACAACTTGTACGATGTCCTATCACAAGGTATTACTACGTCTCCCAAAAGAAAAATAAAACCACGGAGATCGCTACATGGACTCACGCCTGTCCGCCAAACCTGAAAGCCTCGACCCAGCGCAAGGCAATACCCGCCGCAGCTTCCTGAAAAAATCCCTCGCCGTTTCCGCCACGCTCGCCACCGTTGGCAGCACCGCACTGACGCGGATCGCCGAGGCCGCCGACCCCTTGAGTCAGCGCTACCCTGATCCGCTGATTCACATCCTTGACGACAGCTTCCTTGAGCTACGTGTTTTCAACGCCAGTGTCGAAAAACTTGCCACCGGTATGCGCTGGGCCGAAGGACCGGTTTGGATCGGTGATGGCCGCTATTTGTTGGTCAGCGACATCCCCAATAATCGCATCATGCGCTGGGACGAAATCACCGACACCTTCAGCGTGTACCGCGAACATTCGAACTTTTCCAACGGCATGTGCCGGGATCGCCAAGGGCGTCTGATCGTCTGCGAAGGCTCCACCACCACCAGCGAAGGTCGGCGCATCACGCGCACCGAAGCCAATGGCACGATCACCGTGCTGGCCGACAGCTTCGACGGCAAGCCCTTCAACTCGCCCAACGACATCGTCTGCAAAAGCGACGGATCGATCTGGTTCACCGACCCGCCCTTCCAGACCAGCAACAACTACGAAGGCCACAAAATCACCCCGAGCCAACCCCACGCTGTGTACCGAATCGACGGCGAGAGCAAAAAGGTCACTCGGGTCATCGATGATCTCAACGGCCCCAACGGCCTGTGCTTTTCGCCCGATGAAAAAAACCTGTACGTCGTCGAAGGTCGCGCCAAGCCTAATCGCTTGATCTGGGCGATTGCTGTGAATGACGACGGCACACTTGGCGAACGCCGCAAGCACATCGAAGGGCTGGACTATGCCGCGATCGACGGCATCAAGTGCGACGAAGCGGGCAACCTGTGGTGCGGCTGGGGCGGCAATGGTGACCCCAAGGCCGACCTGGAAAAACTCGACGGCGTGCGCGTGTTCAATCCGCAGGGCAAGGCCATCGGACACATTTCCCTGCCAGAGCGCTGCCCGAATTTGTGCTTCGGGGGACGCGAAGGGAATCGACTGTTCATGGCCAGCAGTCACTCGATTTATTCACTGTTTGTGAATACCCGTGGTACTACGTTTGCGTTGTAAAAGCGCGGTTCGTCTCGCGATGGATTCGTGAGAATTGCCGCGCATCCGAGGATGTGCGGCATTCAAGCTCGTTTAATGTCCCCGCCTCGCTGGACCTTGTGAAGCGGACAGCAGTTTACGACCAGAAGCCTTTATGCGGTCCAGCCGCCTCCCCCTCCAGCATCGGCCCGAACACACTGACCTTGCGCTGCCCCCTGGCAAACACCTCGCGGCATGGCAGAGAGAACGTCGGGTTCTCCGGATGATCCCCCGTCAATCCCAGCAAGGCATGCTCCGACAAGGCATAAACCACTCGCCCGATTCCGGTCCAATACACCGCGCCGGCGCACATGCAGCAAGGTTCGGCGCTGGTGTACAGCGTGCACAGTTCCAGCTCCTGCGGCGACAGCAGTTTTGCCGCTGCGGCGGCCGCCACCAACTCGGCGTGCTGCGTCGGATCGCCTTCCGGCGGCATCGAGTTATTCCCCGCTTCGACAATCACCTTGCCGTTGCGGTCGGCCACCAATGCCGCGAACGGATGGCGACCGCGTTGCTTCGATGCCTCGGACAAGGCGATGGTCTGGCGCAGCAAGGTCAGATCAAGCTCGCTGACGCCGGCCGGGATGAGCTGAGTGAATTGATTCATGGGTAACTCCTGGGCAGTGGAAAACAAACAGTCAGTCGGCCAGTTCAGCGCCGATGGTTTCGGTCGATTTTTTGTCGTTGTTGAGCAGGATGTTGAGAACGATGGCGGTGATCGCACCGAGGAAAATCCCGCTGTCGAGCACCAGTTTCAGGGTCGGGCCGACGTGTTCGAACAGCGCCGGAAAGGACATCGGCAGCACGCCGACACTTACCGAAACCGCGACGATGATGCCGTTGCGCGTCCCCTCGAATTGCACCCGCGACAGTTCTTGAATGCCCGCCACCGTGGTCATGCCGAACATGACGATCGCACAGCCGCCGAGCACCGGAGTCGGTACCGCGGCGATCAAAGCACCGAGTTTCGGGAACAACCCCATCAGCACCATGATTGCCCCGGCAGCAGCCACGACGAAGCGGCTTTTCACGTTGGAGAGCGCGATCAAACCGGTGTTCTGGGTGAAGGCGTTGTAAGGAAAACTGTTGAACAGACCACCGAGCATGGTCGACAAGCCGTCGGCGCGAAACGCGTTGCCGAGGGTTTGTTGCGTGGTCGGTTTGCCGGTCAGTTTGCCGATCGCCAGGCAGTTGCCGGTAGTCTCGGCCATGATCACCAGCATCGCCAGGGTCATGATCAGAATCGGCACCGGCGCGAATTCCGGCGCGCCGAATGCCATCGGCGCGCTCAGCTCAAACCACGCCGCTTCGCTGACCCGATTGAAGTGAGTCATGCCGCAAGCCGCTGCGATCAGACTGCCGACAAACAAGCCGATGAGCACGCTGAGGTTGCCGAGGAAGCCCTTGCATTTGGCATAGATCACCAGTGTCACGCTGACCGTGGCCAGACCCAGCAACAAG
>Ga0307510_10001638_pt1 | contig 24822 bp, 36 predicted proteins | sample 12_EM_MG_FD_207224 | JGI IMG/M metagenome (GOLD analysis project Ga0307510, IMG submission 207224) | Populus trichocarpa ectomycorrhiza microbial communities from riparian zone in the Pacific Northwest, United States - 12_EM | ecosystem: Host-associated > Plants > Roots > Unclassified | place... | reverse complement strand
CCACCGAAACCCACACCCTTCTGGATTAATCCTATGATGTAAACCCTACATTCCTTCACCGGTGCGCTCCAATAACAATCGTATGATCTGTGGTTGGTTCACCTTCAATTTAAACGGGTAACTTGAAGGTCTCTTGGCCAGTTGGATAGGTGTCTTGCCGTCATTGGTCTGGGCATGCGGATCTGCGCCATGATTCAGTAAGACCACCACAACTTGCAGGTTTACATTAAATGCCACCGCGTGTAACAGAGTCCATCCTTTCTTGTCCCGGACATCCGGATTCGCGCCATACTCGAGGAGTAACTCGACGTCCGAGACCTTTCCCGAAGATGATGCCAAATGCAATGCAGTTGCGCCCAAGTTATCGGGTGCATTGGGATTCGCGCCGTGCTCCAATAAGATCCTTGTAACTGGGGTTTTTCCTTTGAATGACGCCACATGTAGTGGACTCCACTTAGCGTCGTTGGCGTATATATTGGAGGCATGGCACTCCGCATTCAGATCTGCGCCAAGGCTGACTAGCTGCCGCACGGTGTCGGCGCATCCACGACACGATGCAATGTAGAGTGCAGTCTCGTCCCAGCCGTTCCGAATCTCCGTGTGGGCGCCAGCCTTAAGTAAGAGACGTACGACATCTCGATGGTCGTTGCCGATGGCCACATGTAGTGGAGTCTCCACCCGAAAATCATATTTGATCGGGGCTCTGCACCTCGCGTTCGGATCTGCACCGCGGTCGATTAGTGACCGCACGACATCGGTGTATCCACGAGATGATGCGATGTACAACCCAGTCTGATGGTTAATGCCCCTATTCTTCCAGTCTGCACCACGATCCAGTAGGAACAGTGCAATATTCAGATGTCCTTTGGCTAAGGCCCCATTTAACGAAGATCCCCAAACGCCACCCTCAGCATTGAGGTCTTGTGGATATGCAGTGAGGAGGCGCTCCACGAGACCACCGAATCCATATAGCGCAGCATAATACAGTGGGGTTGGAAGTTGCTTTGGATGAGCGGTGTGCAGGTAGTGGGCGCTACGCTCGTCTATGTCGTATACCCAGACCCAGGTGGCAAAATGTGGCTTATCCTTCTCAAAGAGAAGATCCATCCCATCCCGGATGTACGATGATACGTCCTCAAACCGTGCATGCTCCACCCAGTGCTCCGCCGCATACCCAGCCAGGGGGAGGAGGTTCATGGGTTTGGCTTCGTCGATGCTGTAATCTATATGACAGAGGACGCTGAGACACGCTTTGGCGAGAAGGGTATGAGCTGGTTTGGGGTGAATGTGGAAGCGGGAAACATGTTCCGCATTTGCGATGCGATCAGAGGCCAAATATTCTTTCACAGAGAAATGTGAGAATTGTACTATCTTTCCGCGCCTCGCGTCGTCGACAATAGCGACCAAAGTAGAACAAGCGGAGAGTATTGCCGTTTCGGCGTTTGGGTCCCGCCAGCTTGGATCAAAGCTGGGAATTCCAGACATTTCCTCATCGAAATTAATTGCGAAGACCTCCGCAAGCTCCTCTACACGTAGCGGACGCGAAGATACCGTAAGCCATTGGAGGATGCAATGGGCGTCTTTCCACATCTTCTTGGGGATCCCTTGTAATATTCGTTCGTATGTTTCGTCCAGGGTCTCCGGCAATTCATCCAAAGTACTTGAAATATAGCGCAACGGACACTGGCGCAGTGCGTCTAGCTGGCAGTATGCCCAACGGAACCTGGTGCCATCGCATCAGAAGGAATACTAGGCGTCAGGGCCACGATCACATACATTCCGCCACCCTTTTTAGCGAGAGTATCGATGACCAATTCTTTCACCTTTGCCGGCCAATTCTGCATCGTTGTGTCTGAGCCGACGACTGACTTGACATATTCGGCTAGGTCTTTAATTTGTCCGTATTGATGATGAAGTGAGACATTGTAGGGATTCAAGGGATCGAAACCTCTTTGGATATCGACCTCGGGCCGGCTGGTGACACAGAAATGGACATGGGGGAGTTTCAAATCGATAAGCTCCTTCACAATCTCGAGGACCTCTTGGCGTTCTGTTCGAAGCCCGGAAGAATTTGGGCACTCATCGAGTGCATCCACAACAATGTAGAGGGGGGCCTTCCCTTGAAGTGCAAGAATTGTTTTCAAACATTCTAGAAGCGTGTTTATGCTGGGCTCTCGGGAGCCATTGCCGTGGGACGAATAGATGGATGACAGAACCGGAGAGAATTTATCGGATTGGGAACAAAGCTGAAAAAGAACAGAAGATAGCAGGTTGCGCGCATCCTGTTTGGTGGTATCACCGAAATGAAAATAGAAGATCGCAAGCATGGCTAATCCAGTCAGACACATGTCCTGGATATCTTTGATGATGCTTGAACTGTCGCTGACATGAGTACACCGAACGAAGAATGCTTTGTAGTGACATACGAAAAGATAGTCTTTCCTGAACCGGCTACGAATCCGAACTATCAGCGGTATGTAGAGACGGGAAGGAGAAATGCGCACGTAGGCCATTCACCCATAAAAGGGAGCCAGTCGATTTCCATTTTCTGAACGTATCGCCTTGAGTAAACCACGTGGTAGTGCCAGGGTGATGGGCTTTGCGAGCAGTATTGTAGTTTGTCCACGGGTCTGGTGGAGACAACCAAGATCGAATCTTTTCTTGCAATTGGTCACCTACAAGATAGCTTCAGGTTATACATCCCAAATAGTAATATCGGTGAGCTACGAACGTTCCATCTTGTTAAGTTTCATTGCTATTTCTTGCATGAGGACTAGCGCACAACGTAAAAAAAAAACTTGAATCACAGGTCAGCTAGACGCACCAAGGGTCTCTTGGATATCGTCTGTGGATGCTTTCCCATCTACAAGATTCGTGCATCGTACCACACAGACGTCAATACGAGCAGACGATGCGCACCTTCCATCACCACTTCCATGTTATTGACCAGACCATATACTACATCGAGCGTCTGGGCAACAGTCATCTTGGACTCCTCAAGGGTGAGCCGATCGAGACGCTGAAGAACCGATTCGATGCCTTTCTCTCCTAGTAGCTTTCTAGCAAATTTCTCTGCGGCGAGTCAAACCATCGATTGCCATCAAAAAAGATGCTGCAAGACATACTCAACCTTCCCTGCTTGATTTGCTTCGTCGCCAGAGCGAGCACGGCCAACAATTCAATCATAATTTTGACCATCATTTCAATCATGGCGGGTGTGGGTCGGATCTCCGTATAAATCTTTAGCCGACTCGTGAAATTTTCGATACATTCGAAAATATCGACAAGGGTATCGTAGCTCTCCCTCATGTCTTTGGCCGTCTGCCAATGGCAGACACATACATCGTTATTGGCTAGACAGAGAGATCGAGAGGCACACTCACAGAGAGAAGGACACCAATCCCAGAAAAAATGATATTTGCGGGGGGGAATGCCTAGAGGTTATGGTCAAATAACTTTGGCAATAGAACACGGAACTGATTGGACTTACGAGACTGACGCCGGCGTTGAGGACTGTGTTGGTCGAGATAGCGTGCAACCCATTGACAACAGGCCTGAGCGACTTGATCAACTTGGGATCACCATTCCTGAATTGATCAAACGCCTGAGACTGCGCTTGGAATATAGTGAGAATGGAATCCGGAGACTTGCATCTATCGATCTCGGCAGCCAGTGGGTGGTTGCGAAGATCTTGTCCAGTGCGTTTGGCATACTTGGCCAAGGCTGTGTCGAAGAGGGTTTCGAAGTTGGATAGTGGGGAGGACGTATTTGAAGCTGATGACATGATGAAGTGGGATGGAGGTTGGACGTTGTGGGTGGAAGCAAGAAGGCGAGGGAGGCGAGACAGTCGAATGTGTCCTTGTTCAAGTTGCAGTGTAACCTCACATACTCCTCGTGGTCACGGGATACTCACAGGTCTCCCAATTTCCTTGCCTCGTAGATAGAGGTTCTTCACGGGTATAAAAGTTCCAGCTATTGGCTGTGCTCTACGTCGGCATGACCCCAAAATTGAGCATTGGAGATGGTTCGGTTTTCCAAAGAGGAAATTGCAGGCAAGGAAAAGCTGCTGACTTGTGGTAGAGATGAAAGTTGCCAATCTGCCTCTTTGCAAGAGGTTTTTAAACTCGGGGCATTCGTCACTATCTGTCCTAGCCTACGCTGCCCTCGGGCCATGCACAGCACAGCCACGGGCGAGACAGCCTTAACAGCCATTCTAGCCACACTATCTACTTGGGATCCTCACCCAGTTTGACGCCTTCTCTACCGTCCCTTCAGGTGTAATGGTCATCTTTGGCGGTCAAACCGACCACTATGCACAAACATGGAGGCGGTTGAGAACAGGTTCCGACGATAACCACTAGCCCACCTCTCCCCAGGTAATAGACCCGTCACATCATTCGCAACAAACTGGTATCTTAGCCAACCTACAGTTTATTATCAGTACAGCTCAATCGTTAGCTACGATACAATGTTCTGGGTACACATAAAGTTATACAGTAATGATCGTAAAAGGCCTCACACAGCCGCCGTAAGCTGGCATGCAAAATCGCAGGTCCCTGACGGAGAAGCTTAAGTAGGGAACGGAGTTGGGGTGTTCGGGGAAGGTACAACGCTGAAGGTGATCCCGCCGGGGGGAGGGGTCGGCGAGTCAGCTGCAGTAAGGATGATGGTGCTTGGACTCGACGCGGGGTTGTTGACCGGGGGCTGTGCAAACGCGGCGGGAACAGAGGATGGTGAGTCAGAGACGGATAAGCTCGCGGCGGGCGTGGGAGAGAACAGCGCCGGGAAGGGACTGAATGTCAATGACGGGTTGAGGACGGGAGAGGACGTGCACGCGGAGTCGGTCACGGTCACTGTGGACAGCAAAAAGACCGTCTCGAGGCCATCTGCTCCCTTGGATGTGAAGGCGGAGATGCCATTGGGTAACTCGGTGGGTGCGGGAGCGGGAGGAGAGGTAGGAATGTCGCTAGAGCTGAAGCTCGACGAGGAGGAAGAGGTCGTAGATGTGCCGGGGAAGAGCAGGGGAAGGCTAGCGGAAGGCACGATTCCTCCAAAACTGAAGGTGCTCGTGGCAGAGGTGGAGCTAAATTGGCGCCTGTTCAGCTTGATGACTGACGAAGGAGAAGTCGCGGGATCGTTGAGATTGATGACGGGAGGAGTCCCAGATGGCTCGGGTGCACCAGCATAGCCGGCGAAGGGACCGGATGCGCTGAGTTGCGGCGGGGAGGGTCCGTTCAGAAGGATGACGCTCGCCGACGGGGTAGGGGCTATGTTTGGAGAATTGACGTCTAGATACGAGTCCTTGAGCACAAGGAGAGGGATATCAGCATCATGACGTACTTGTGCAAGAAACGCTCGACTTGAGATGGACGATGGGAGGAGTAGGTCCGTCACTCATATACGGCGGAGGCGCAGCGAAAGCTGCAGCGACAAACAAGGATGCTAGAGTCACCTTGGAGAACATGACAACGGATTAGAAAAATCTAGTGAGTAACTGAAGAAACGACAGTGTCCTTTGAGGTAGGGATAGTGAAAATAAAAAAAGGGCACCGGGCCCTAGAAGCAGTCTAGCTACGGAGGAGGGGAAAATACACCGAAGGACCATTCTGTGAGATGGGCCTTTATACTGGGAGGCGGGATTGAAAAGACAAGACAATAGGCGAGGAGTTGCTAGAGAACCATGGTGTTGCCGTTTTTGATGACAAGGAGGGTTGATCTGTTGTGATTATCCTTTTCTGTCTCAAACGTCAGAACAAAATACCCTTGATTTGTTTGTATGAGCTCGGGCCCTCGAGCTCTGGCCCATAAGTGAATATGTTGACCGAGAGAGAATAAGAGTCGGGCTCGGGCAAATCCGATGGGTTCCGATCCGACGAGGTACCGTACCGAGCGAGCCGGGTTTGCACCTTCATTTTTTTTTCAACTTTCTTGTGGCTCAAATATTTGTGGATGTTGCGCTTTTGGACAAGACCCCTTCGTCCCGTTCTCACTACCTCGCTTTCTCGCAGGGCCATGTCACAGTCCACGCCCGAATTCGTGAGTTTCTTTTATTAAGAACTCTTATCAGGTCGTCTGGGTCTTGCCATGTCATCGTAAGGCGTCTCTTGGCCGCTTTTTGGCCTCTAGATATATGCCATTCCCACGTGCTTCAAGTAACACCTAACAACATCTGGTCTAGAATCGAGTTCTCTACGCCCCTCTTTCAGAGGTGGACCCCGAAGTCAAGAACATCATTGACAAGGAGACATGGCGGCAATACTCTGGCCTTGAGCTAATTGCCTCAGAGGTGCGGGTCTCACCTTGTCTCATTTGTTTTTTTTTATTCATTATGTGGTCATAGAACTTGACGTCCCGCGCAACCATGGAGGCCAACGGCTCCATCTTGACGAACAAGTACTCTGAAGGTCTACCCAACGCGCGTTATTACGGGGGCAACGAATGGATCGACGAGCTTGAGATCCTCTGTCGCAAGCGGGCGCTCCAGGCCTTCCACCTTGATCCCGCCGTATGGGGTGTCAATGTCCAGCCCTATTCTGGATCTACAGCCAAGTAAAATCCTTTTTTTTTCTTCTCTCGTGCCTTGTAATTCACCTCAGACCAGTTTTGCTGCCTTGACTGCATTGTTACAGCCTCAAGATCGGCTAATGGGTCTTGGCCTCCCTGACGGCGGTCATCTCACCCATGGTTACTACGTAAATCGGTTTGCATCCGTTCCTGAGTTACGTCAACTCATTTTCCCCCGCAGACAGCCAAGAAAAAGATGACTGCGTCGTCCATCTACTTCCAATCATTCCCGTACGGTCTTGACCCCGTGACCCAACTCGTTGATTATACTGCCCTCGCCTCGCAAGCACGTATCTTCAAACCCCGTCTCATAATTTGCGGCGCCTCGGCATATCCCCGTGATTGGGATTATGCCACACTTCGCAAGGTTGCCGATGAACATGGGGCCTACCTTATGGCAGATATTGCCCACACGTCTGGTCTTGTCGCCGCTCAAGAACTTGCCGACCCATTCGAGTACTGTGACGTGGTCACCACCACGACGTGAGTATCGGCCATTCTTCGGAACTGCGAGACGTCTGAGCATAGCTCCACAGACACAAGACGCTACGTGGCCCGCGCGCCGGCCTTGTCTTCTTCCGCAAGGATGGCGAGGCTCACCGAGATCTCGAGAAGCGTGTGAATGATGCTGTGTTCCCTGCGTGCCAGGGTGGGCCCCACAATAACACCATCGCGGGCATCGCGACCACGCTGTTGCAGGCGTCCCAGCCTTCCTGGAAGACATATGCGCAACAGGTGATCAAAAACGCCCGGGCGCTTGCAGAGGAGCTCGTCAAGAACGGATACAAGCTCCAAACGGGCGGAACAGACAGTCACCTCGTGCTCTGGGACCTTCGTCCGCTCAAGTTGACTGGGTCCAAAGTCGAGAAAATCGGTGACCTCGTCGGCATCACCATTAACAGTACGCTTTCTTCCCTTCTTCCTCCAATCTACTCCCTGACCGTGTCCTCCAGAAAACGCTGTTTCGGGCGACTCTTCCGCGCAAGTGCCTGGTGGCATCCGGATTGGTACCTCTGCCCTCACATCACGTGATATGCGCGAGGACGACCTCCGAACAGTGGCGAGTTTCCTCCACCGCGCGGTTCAGCTCTCGCTTCTGGTGCAGAAGGAGTCCGGCAGCAAGCTACTGAAGGACTTTGTGCGTTCCGCGACTGTGACCCAGGAGGGCAAAGTCGGCGCACAACAAGTGGCTCAGCTCCGTAGGGAGGTACGCGAGTTTGCGAGGAGGTGGCCGGTGCCCGGGATCACGGGTCCTATCATCCGGCCAGCAGGGATCGAGGAGGACGATTAGGTGGCTGTAGATGCGGTGGTAGATCGGGAGCGGATGGCGGGCGACGATCTCAAACTCTTTTAGAAAGCGAGAAGATTCAACGTCGAAAACGAGTGGGGATAATAGGAGTTATAGTTAGAGGTGAAGCGGACTTCAACATCGTCCGATTGTAACCACACATAGCTACGCAAGACTAACTTCGTATTCGAGGAAAAAATACACTGTTGGTCTTAATAATACATGGTATAATTTCTCCGACCCACTGCACGGGTCGACCTTGGGACAAGCAATGGAATATTAATTACAACATGATGGAGGCACAGAAAGACATAAATAGCTTCATGGCAGCAAATAATAGCAATGCAACGTGTACAGTGAGAGAAACGGGGGGGCATGATTAGGGTTAGAATGAGATGCTTCCGATTGGAGACATGGCGGCGAACGTGGCGTGGCGTGGCAAAACCGGGGATGAGTGGGGTAACTGGGAAGCGCAGAGAACCTGGAAATGAAAATGAAAACCTATCAAAACCAAAGGGGAAACTTGGCCCGGATCAGCGGGCGAAGCCGACCGAAGCCGACCGCGGGCGCTTTTTTGTTCGTTCTAGAAAGAAAAAAAAAGAAAAACGATTGCGATAGAATACAATAGGAGAGAGAGCAAGCGTGACGAAAGCTGCACGCTTTGAGCATCGATGAGGCAAGGCGGCGTGCGCGTGTTTTGCGTTACTTGTGCGAGTGGGCGTTTACATGCCGAGTACGAAATGTGTGCGTGTGCGAACCGTGTGTGCGGGGCCGAAGTGGGATGCATGTCGAGAACGTTGGTCATACATCAGGAAGCAACACGGGGGCCCCTAGGTCATAGGGCGAGCGGCGCGCGAGGTAAAGCCGGAACACCGCCGAGGCCCTCGACCGATCAAACACAATCTAGTACACCAGGTACTGCTGCGGTTGCGGTTGCGGTTGCTGCTGTTGCTGTCGTTGCTGTCGTTGTTGTTGTTGTCCCTCGAGCAATTGCTGCCGCTGCATGAGCCGATGCACGCCGCCGCCAGACGGACCATTCGCGAGTTCCAGTCCGACCTTCTGCACGAGCGCGGGACCGAGGGGTTCGAACGCGGCACGCCACGCCTCGGTGCGACGCCGACCCTCGAAAATGTTGGATCCGCGTTCGCCTGCCTCGCCCTCCGGTCCAAGCACGAACACCTTGTCGCGCGCCCAGGGCGTCTGGCCGTGCGCGAACGCCAGCCAGCGCGTGTGCAGCGCGTCGCGCACCGTCGTGTATTGGTATTGGTCCACCGAGGCGGGGAGCTCGCCGTCGTCGTCCTCCGAGCCGCTGTCGTCGAAGGCCGAGTTGTCGAACGGTACGTCATCGTCGTCGTCATCGTCCACGTCGAAGTGGTCGGGGAAGAAGCTGTCGGGGTCTGGTGGGGCGATGAGCGACTGCGCCGTGAAGGCGGGTCGTGCGGTGTCGAAGAGGTAGAAAAGGTCCGTCGCATGATGCGGGATGCCGCTGCCCGGTGCTTCCTGATCGAATACGTAGCGCCAGACGCCGCTGACGGAGCCCTCCTTCGGGGCGGGTGCGAGTCTAGAGCGGCGAAGCGACTCGGCCGCGAGATGCGTCGGCCACGCGAAACGCGCGTCATTGATGAGTTCGAGTAGCCGTTCGGGGAATTCGTCGGCTGGCGTGTGCGCGGAAATGTCGTACGTTCGCAGCAGCGCATTCGCCCTTTTCACACTCTGACAGATCGCCCCAGCGCGACGTACCACCGCGGCGGGGGTCCAAGCGCTCGCCGCCAGGGAATATATAAACGATTCGTAACCGCAGTCACCGATGATCACCGGTTGTTTGCTTGCCGTGTGTGCTGCAGGGCGCGGGACGACGGCCAGCATGTCGTCATGTAAGATTTGGAAGATCTTTGCGTCTACCCGTAAAGGATGCGTACCGTGCGTCTCGGTGACGTGTTGGCCGATTATGCACTTCGCGGTCAGCTTCTCCGGAACCTGCGTGGTCTCGTCGGTAGGGCGCGGTTCCGTGGATGATCCATTTTGAAAGAAATATCCGTCGTTCACCACCCTCGACCCGGACGTATAGTCGACCAGCTTGTCGACGGGGACCTTACGCAGTTCATGGATGGTCGATACGTGGAGGGCTGACATAACTTTAGACAAATGGACGCCAGCGAGCGAGACGCTGGGCAATGTGTGATCGATAACGGGGCTCTGCACGATAGCGCGTGCAAATAAGGGGTAGGTTGCATTCGAACTCGACTCCAGGTGACTGAGAATGTCCGAAGCGCCAGCGGACGCTCCAAATAAGGTGACATTGGACCCATCGCCGCCAAAATCAGCGATAAAGTGGTGCACCCATTCCAGGGCACGTCTTTGATCGCGGAGTCCGTAATTTCCAACGCCTTCCTCTCCAAAATGCGCGTTGTCCTCCAAGAGCTTCGGGCCGGCTGCGCAACCCAGAAGGCCAAGTCGATAACTAAGGGTGGTAAAAATTAAGCAATAAGATAATCCAGGGCGGACGGGGTGCTTACTTTATCGTCACGAGGATGACTGGCTTGCCTAACCTGATGCTGCTCTGCACCAGGGGTCCCCCTTCGTATAACCAATGTGATCCGGAGCCACGATCGCCACCACTGATGACACACGTGAGGTCAGAGATACACTAACGTAAAGGATGGACATGAGGGACAGGCGCACCCATGTATCCAGACCATGACAGGAAGGCGGGATTCCCGCGTGAGGCCGCCAGGGCAGGTGATGTTCAAGTTGAGGCACTCGGATTCTATTTGCTTCAGGTTCTGCGTTAAGGATTCAGCGCCGGAGAAGGTAAACAGTTCTTCTTCGATGACTTTGCCCTTCGGTTGTGGGCAGATGGGCCTTGTGGCGGACAAATGGACACTAAATATTGACACGTCACTACGCAGAGAGGGACGTACCCGTAACGGATTGCATCGGTGGAAGGGCGATAGGAAGTGAAGAGCTTGGATTGGCGGAAACGGGCAGGGATAGTAGCATACTTGATGCCTCGATATTGATGGATTGGAGTCTCAGCTGTGGATAATGTATGCTGAAGACCAGTGAAGGTCGTCTTGAGAGTTGTATGGCGGACGACAGGTTGGTAAGCGGGGGGGATGGGGACGACCATCATACAGGGGCTGTGAGCGTTGGCGGGAGGATGAAGGGGGAAGATGAAGATATAGGAAGAGGAAGAGAGGAGAGGCGAGTTAGTTGATAAGGGTTGACGGGATGAGCTAAATGGACGGTGATCACAGTTTAACGTCGAGTATAGACGGTCTGTTCGAAGGGGCTGGACTGGATCAGTGCAGAGGGTGTCATATCGTGCTCAACACATGGAAAACGGGCTGGTCTTCCATATCAGGAAGGTACCGCACGCACGTGACAGGACATACGATGGGCGCCGATATCCGAGCCGGAACACTGCCCCTGGCGCAGCACTGGCGCTAAGCGTCCGCAAGGGGCATTTGGGATCGGATCCGGAGCTGTGAGGCTAGACTCGCAACAAAGAGACACCGGTCATCGCCTAGATGCAATGCAAATGACTGAGGTCCGTCGGTCAGGCTCAAAGTTCGGAGAAATGGGATCAGTGGAGAAGGTTCGGGAAGCGGTTGCGCAAGGAAAAAGGCAGGCAGAGTGTGAGTAACAACCGCAAGAACAAATGATGTTGCCACGTAATAGAATGTCGTCCGCAGGCGGCGTCGATCACAGGCTGGCTTGCCCATCTCGGCTTAGCTCCAAAACACACGGTGGCACAACGGATGGGTTGGTTTGAACCGACAGAATGAACTGCCATAGTCAGTGGCATCAGATAAGCCACAACCATACCTCGGTGTCACTGTATCCTGTGCCGTCATCTCAACAACTGCTTCTCTCGCCGCATCGCACGTGCAAAGCCGCACGATTGGGATTCTAGAAGACAGAAACGTAGTCAATCCCCCCCCCTCGCGACGCAAACGATAGTTCTTCTTCTGCCCCTTTCTAATTGTGAGCCACCTACCCGTCCGAACAATCGTTCGTCCAGGGACACACACAGATCAAATGAAAAGAGAAACCATTCATATTCTTAGTTATGTACTCCAAAGTACACCGGATCGAGCACAGGTAGTACACCTATAGCCAAATCACGACAGCATACATGAGCGAACATTCCTGTTTAACACAACTGTCAGCCAAATCCGTGCAAAAATTGACAGAGATGCTTACCTCAAATATTACAAGCGACCTACAACTACGAAGCGAGGACCCTCATGATCATACAACCCGTGAGACCATCAGAAGGGAGAACCTTGCTGTGGCCACGAGCGAACTATACAGACCGCTAGGATATACATCCCGTGGTATCTCTTCTGCCTTTCATGACCGCTGATCACGGGCGTCCCAAATCCATTAAAAAATGCCGCTGGGTCACAGCCTCACAGGCGCCAGGAACGGCCCTAGGGGTATATCGTTTCTAATCCGGTTGGAAGGACTACACGGCTATCTGGAGGTAAGTTATGGCTCAGAGGGAAGGAGAAAAGAGATGAACTAGGAGCGTAAATGAAGTCAAGGGCAAGTTGGGGGTGTCATGGTATACCAAGGAAACGAGACCGCCAATTAATGCTTTTTCATCGATCGATATCGATCAGATTCGGAGTTCAGAACGTGAGACAATTATCACGTGACACGTAACTGCCAGGACCAGGACAAGAACTTGCTAATAAGATAAAAGGCGGGCTTTACAAGATATACCCTCCAAGACACACCCACTCCTTCGTAATTTCAGCATGCTCAGGGCTTCAAGATGCCACAATGTCCTGAAGGCTTTTCGGAGTCGCGAAATTTCGTTTCTTGGACCATTTCTAGCAGGAGGGGTTCACTGCTGCTGACGCTTCAAGAGTCCAAACAACCGCCCGCGCCTCATTTTGGCCGCTTGAGCAGCGCGGACCTCTCGTTCGATCTCCTCGTCGCTCAGGGCGCCGCCCATCGCGTACCACACGACGGTGATCATCCCGATCACGGCCGTGAGCACGCATCCGGTCATGGCGAGGATACCCTTCGTGTGCCATCCGTTGTTTTGCGGGAATGGTCCCAACTGCAGGCCGGACAGATCTGTCGTGGACGCATGACCGGCTGCGTTGCCCGACACTGGCAAATTCAGCGCGAGACACTGCTGCTCAAGTGCTGTGGGCGGAGATTGCACTGTCTGGGCACGCTGTTGCATCTCTAGTGGAGCTTCGATCAAAGTCACGGCGAGGCCAGCCTCCAGGTGCCACTCGATGTGGCCTGCAAAGCAGTGTGGTCAGCCCGTGCCTGGATAAATTGGGAAGGTAGGTACACACAGTGGAATAACCATGCGCCGGGGTTGTCAGCCATAATACGCAACGAAATGGAAGATCCGGACGGAACTTGGACGGTGTCACGACGCATTGGGTTTGCTTGGCCTTCCACAACGGGCGGGTTAAGCGTCGGATCATCAGAAGTATAGTCATCTGCGCGATTGACTATTTGCATCTTGTGGCCGTGAATATGGCTGCAATTCGAATGGCCTTTCAGCACAAGGATATCGTGAATGGACTGGAATGGGACCTACAACGGATGTGTGTTGGCGTCGCCATTTTTCAAAGTGATCTGTACTGCGCTCAGGTGGGGGAGAACGAAGCTCGTGGGTCCATATGCCGTCGCCACAGTTGCGTTAGATCCGAGAGTAAGAACACTGAAGACCGTGGGTACGAGCGGTGAGTGATACGAGACTTCGTTGAACATGGCGCGATTCGTGCCGTCGGTCATCGTGTCGAATGAGACCTCCAGTTCAATCGTTTGGTCGACAGGAAGCATCGGCTCGACAACAACGGGAACAAGCGCAATGTCATCGACGAGGTGATAGTCGTCCACGAAACCGAGGTCGGTTAATGACGCAGAAGAATTGTAAGTGATTGACGCGGTTATGTCTAGAAATGAAACATTATGATCTGTTACTGGTAGCAGGGATCGTCGAACTCACTGGGTTGGAGGTCAGCGGGCACCTTATCGAACATGTCCGTGTCCATATTCGCATGAATTGCCCAGTTCGAGCCTGTGTCATTGCGGGCAGTGACTAACACCGAATACCGCTGTGCCACTCCGAAGGCCAGAATGTCAATAGGTGATTCCTCGACGTCCGTCTATCAAACGTCGTTCATGGGCCTGAGGCTCGGATCAAAAAGAGGGACTTACGCCGTCGGCTTCGATGATGCGCATCTCATGGCCATCGATCCAAAAGAAGAACGCGGAAAATGCGCTGGTGTTCAAGATCCGGAGTCGGTATGTCTTTCCAGGTTCGAACGGCAACGTCGCATTCTCGTTGAAACCGACCTGAGAAGTAACGGAAGAGGGGTTCGTCCCCGAAATTGGACCTAGGTATGAACCGTTCTGGGCAAAGTATACCAGTGCAGAGTCTGCCAATGGCAGAAGACGGTGAGCATATGTATCCGACGATGATAAGTAACTAATATAACTGACCAGGTACAGGTTCAGCACCACCAGGGTTCGAGATGCTTATAAATCGCTTGAGCAACGTAGCATGCTCTTGGTGATACCAGTCAGCTAGAACGACCGTGTATTCGGCATCGTAGGAATGGACCTCCGTTGAAGGGTGGAGAACAAGGGGAGCACGGAGACCATCGACATATTGACCCTATTTGGTGATCTTAAGCGTGGGGTTGGATTCAACCAACACTGGCAGACACACCGATGCATGTGCGTGAACCCAGTATGTCCCCCACTGACCTGATGAGTTTACGGGGATGACATAGTCGAACGATTGGCCGGGTGGTATTCCACTGAGGACAGTTCGGTAATGAGCACACCAAAGGATATCAGGCTTACCATTGCGACACGCCTTGGGCACCGTCGAACCAGGTTGAGGCGTTGAAGAACATGCCATGGTGATGAAGGGTCGATGTCTCGGAGAGAGAATTGAGCGCATGTACGACGAGTGTGTCGTCGGTTGAAACGTCCATGGGTGGGGGCCTATAAGTCGGGGTGACATTTCCAAATTTGTGAGGGTAGATGGTTGACACTCACGGCCAGGTACCATTTACACCGATTGCACGACGTTCGAAGAGGCCATCGGGATTGACATTTTCAACGTAGGTAAGGTTCCACCAGATCTCCTTGATCCCTGCGAGGGCTGGGGACGCAATCGTAAAGAGAAGCGCGAATCGAGCCTGCCACATAGTGAGCTGCGGGGCGCGAAGTTGGCAGGGGAGGAAGCAAAGAGGGCGATATTAAAGGGGGGACTCTCGGTGCGGTCTTTTGTTGGGTTAGAAACATCCATGGATGCGGGCCTGAGTCGGCGGGAGGAGAAAAATGAGCCCAAACGTATGGGCGCGGTGTCCGTTAACGCTTGTTAGGTTTGAGGGGACGATCGAACCCATAATGTCGTTATCTGATAAGAACTCCGTTTCTTTTCCGGTTGCCAATTCCCATCATCATCAAACATTTATCAGATTACGAAACGGGATCGTTCCTTATTCAAAGTGTCACATTTCCCACTGGGCCAGGGCTCAGCTCCCAGTCTAGTTATAAACGGAATATAGGGTTTGATCACACACACTTCGTGACCATATATCCCATCCCGTAGAGCTTCTCGATTTCAAGTGGCAAAGGGTTCGACATGACATGGTCATATGTCACCGTGTAAAAAGTGCCGAGTTTACCATAAACGCTGAAATTTTTTATACAGGGGCGACGTGGTAACCACTGCCCCTGAATGACTAGCAATATATTTCTAATATAGGCAGCTCCTCCGAGTCGCGCAAGAATTTTCGACGTTTCAACAACAAAGGCCGTGGGTGGCGTGATTCGTTGGGAAAATCTTATCAGATGAATGAACTAAGCAGGACCCTAAAAATCTGATAAGATGTTACTGCCCCGACGCTGCCAAGGGTTGAACGCACTACCGGTTCGTCAGGGCTTTATATTGCCTCCCTTCCCTCATCACGATCTTCCCCTTTCCCCTCCGTCCGCCATGGCCCATAACGTGTTTTCCGTCCCCATTTTTTTCATAGTCTTCCGCGAGACCCTCGAAGCTGCCATCATCGTGTCTGTTCTTCTCGGCCTTGTTGAACAGATTGTATACTTGAGAATCGACCGCTCGGAGGATCAGACGCTAGCCCCTTCTTCTGCGGAGGAAAATGGCAAAAAAGAAATCGGTGACATTTCGACGCAGGAAGAGGATCACGTTCGCACCCAACGACTCATTCGAAAAATGCGCTTCCAAGAATGTCCCATACTAGTTTCCGCGTTGCTTTGTCACTGACAAGACTTTTTAGATCTTCCTTGGATCTGGGCTTGGCTTCCTCATTGCCGTGGCGATTGGGGCGACATTTATTGCCATCTGGTTCACCAAGGCTTCAGACCTCTATAGAAAATCCGAAGAACTCTGGGAGGGTAAGACCTCGGCGATATCTAGCCCAGATATATCTCTAATTCCGAGGCATAGGGACATTCGAGCTTATTGCCTCTATCTTAATCTTTGTCATGGGGATCACCATGCTTAAGTTGGATCGTGCCAAGTCTAAGTGGCGGATCAAGCTTCAACAGGCTTTCGAAGGACAACGTGAGACTCGCCCATAGTCATTGTACGCGTGTGTTGATACAGCGCTTGTAGGTGTTACTGGCGCTGCTCGCACTGGCAAGTGGGCTCTCTTTACACTTCCGTTTGTCATCGTATTGCGTGAGGGCCTTGAGGCCGTCGTCTTCGTTGGAGGTGTTTCCCTCGGCCAGTCAGCAAGCGCTATCCCAATTGCCGCTATCATCGGTATTATCTGTGGCCTCATCTGCGGCTTCGTGCTCTACACATTCGCCAGTCGATCCAGTGAGTACTGACTCCAACCCTGATGCAGCGCCGTACTGAGTATCCGGCTTTGCCCAGCGCTTTCGATTTTCCTCATCGTGATAACCAACTTCCTTCTGCTTATTGGCGCCGGTTTGTTCAGCCGGGCCGTGGGAGCCTATGAGAAGAATGCATTCAACCACCTGTCCGTCTTATCCGCTTTATGTCCCCAAATCAGCAGCTGACTCGCCCCACAGTCTCGGTGCAGACGTCGACGACGCTAATGGGGACGGCCCCGGTACGTTCGATGTACGAGGCAGCGTCTGGCACCTCGACTGTTGCAACGCCACCAATTACAGAGATGGTAATGGCTGGTTGCTCTTTGGCGCCCTCACTGGATGGACAAACAGCGCAACGCGTAAGCCATTTCCCCCGGTCTAGCTTTCTGCTCTTCCTGATGTTATTCTCATGCAGTTGGCACGGTGTTGTCCTATGTGTTCTACTGGTTGGCTGTCATCTTCACCCTGGTGTTCCTCAAATGGCGCGAGGGCCGCGCGCGCGTTTTCGGGTTCGAGAGTGCAGCCGGTAAGGCGAGACGTCTCCGCCAGGAGGCCGACAGGGGCACTATTCACGAAAAGGTGCCTCCGCCGGCTGCCAATATGGACCAGATATCGGAGCTTCCGAAGTGATTTCATCTGCAGTGAGACTGACCAGATTTAAAGTGCATGTCCAAGTCTTGCCTTTGCGGGTTGATAACTGTGTCGTAATATAGTTCGACGTATACGGTGTTTTTCTGCGACAAAGAGCGAAAGAGGAGAGGCATGACATAGATTTTGTGCGGGGAGGTCTTACGGTGGAGCAACGACTTTTTGGGAATTTTTTTTTAAATTTGTTTCTGAAAAAAGCCTAAAAAAAAAATAAGTAAATATTACGTCTTGGACCCAGCCATGGGAGAAACCAGCATATTAATTGATAATTGATAGATATATAGATCCTTGAAGTCGCACAACAGAGCAGACAGACTTGAAGACAATCACATTTGAGACTAACAAAACATACATGCTGCCCGTGGGTGTGCTGGTGCATACACCAACAATTAAAATCTCGTAGCTCCAGCCTCCTAGTGTAGGTGGACAGTCCACGCGAGGGAGTTCGGAATGGTCTGAGATCAGAGAGAGCTCTATTGCCCTCTTCTTTGGTGAGGCCAGGCGAGAGGGCTTATATATGCAAGTAAAGACAAGTACTCTATGCGGGAGGTGAGTTAAGGGGAAATGGAGGTGGAAAAACGGGATAGCGAAGGCAAATGCAGTCGCGTGGAGACGATGATGAGGGGGGAAGGTGCTAAAGTAAAAGGGGAAAGTGTAAAATGGAGAGCGGAAAGTCTGAAACAAAAGGAAAGCAAAGGAGCGTACGAATGAGAGCTTGATAGGTTTCATATACAGTAAAAATCCCTTCCCAACATAGACGTGGACAAGACTTGCAAGGGGCAATGCTTGACATGCGCGATGTGGACCCGCGGGATTTTCGAGGTGGTCCGCGTTTGTGGCGTCAGCTGACATTTCTTGGGCGATCCACATGTCCTCAGCCGTAAGGATTGGGGTGCGACGAGAGGGTAAGAGAGAGTGAGGGTGGAAGGAGTGGAAGACAAGCTTGGGACGGAGCCGCGCATGTCATGTGGTCGGAAGTGCTCGTTTCCGAGGCCGCAGCGCGTGCTATCCTTACACAACATAGTTGTTGTGGAATCAGCAGTATTAATTAGTGCTTACGTCTCCGAGCTGTGCGGCACTGGCAATCACGTCAAAGGGATACTGGTAGGAGCGTGCCGTGATGAGACCCCCAATCGGAATATCGGACCATGTGCTCCGATTCGATTCGGGGAAAAAATCGGACATGAGGATTTCTGAATTGGGGTGGGTCGGAAAAGCTCAGTATGCATAGGCCTGAAAATGGGCTTCATGTATCCCCAGAACCGTGCCTGGACCCGTCACGGTTCACTTTTTATTTTTGGCGTTTGCCATATCTGTTGATCCTCGTGGGGCTGCAGTGGGTTGATGGGGTTCTTCAAGTCAAGTCACTGCCACAACCAGTCGTGCCATGCCACGACGGGTGGCAATGTAGCACGGTGACCTCGGACGCACTCTAACTTTATCTGTTTGATGACAGATGGAATAACGAAACCACAAGAAAATTATCAAATAGTTCAGTAGCCACGTTACGTTAACTCCTCGGGTACTGAACGTTACTGAACGTTTTATAAACACGGGTTGCCCGCTCATCGGCGCGGGCCGCGCGGTATCGGCATGCGTGTAGCCCACGGTACAAATTGACGTTCTGGTCTGATCTGCTTTCCGCGTGACGCACTGCGCACGCTACGTCGTCTAGCTTCTTTCCAAGGTCGTCACAAGGGCCACAAGGTGAATTGTACGTCTCTCTTTAAACAGAACACTCAGTGACATGCGCTCTACCGCTTCTGCAGCGCTCACTACCAGCCGCGCGCCGCTCAAGCTGCTGTGATAACCCTTTACGAGACCCTTGGCTTCTACATGCGGTGGGAAGTAGAGAAGTGAAACGCACCATCAGGAAACCTAGGATTCACCCCTGGCGGCTGGACTGGTGTTTAATTGGTCTCAGTATAAAGAATGACGACGACGACGTGATCGGAAATCTTTCTTCTTTGTCCAGGATGCTTGTGCTCTCTGTCCTGGCCTTGGTATTTGTTCTCCCCACGGTGCTTACCGGTAGAATACCTCTCTTTGATGGGGCTATCGATGGTGTCGGCTCCTCAGATTTGAGTGAGGTCAAGACACTAGTAAAAGGCGCTATCGATGCCGACGCTACCGCTCGAACTCCGGGAAAGCTTCGCGTGGTTGAAAATTCTGGCGTATGCGGTGAGTGCGATTCAGTTTAGGGGCCACTGTCGTGTTCACAATCTCGGCAGAAACTACACCATATGTCTATCAAGCCTCTGGATATGGGGACCTCGCTGCGAACAAGAGCATCTGGTTGGTGTTGCGCTTCAAAGTCCCCTTATCTATTTTTATGAACATTCCATCGACAGATTCTGGTTTTTTGCTGCACGCAAGAATCCTGAAATCGCGCCCGTCGTCACATGGTTCAATGGCGGCGTGAGTGGCGCTGACTGACTTTGATGTTGTGATATTCACTGAATCAGATTAGCCCGGAAGCTCAAGCATGATTGGGTTGTTCCAAGAGCTTGGCCCTTGTCGGATCAACAACCAGAGCACCGGAGTTGATCTGAACCCGACGTCGTGGAACACCAATGCGAACGTGTATGCGTTGATTTTCCTCAACTCTATCTGGCGAAAGCTGAATGGCGGCGGCTCAGTCTATTCATTGACCAGCCTGTCGGTGTTGGCTTCTCGTACGGGACGATGTCCGTCCGTACCTCGCAGCAGGCCGCTGCCGACGTATGGAAGTTCTTACAAATCTGGTTTGCGGACGCGCGATTCAAAAAGTACGCTAATCGGGATTTTGGAATTTGGACGGAATCATATGGTGGACACTACGGCCCTATATTTGCTGCGTGCGTCTCCATCGTTCGACGGTAGTCCTCACTATTCACTATGGTCATCTATAGATACTTTTTAGAGAAGAATGACGAGATCCGCTACGGTAAAGCCACTGGAGTACATATTAACCTGAAGGTGCTTGGGATTGGAGATGGTCTCACAGTACGGTGTTCAGACATGTCTCGCTAGGTGATTGACTACTGACCTGTGTTAGGACGCGATGTCGCAATTCCCTCGCTACATTGAATATGCCAAGTCGAATCCATATCATCCCCTGGTTAATAGCTCTGTCCTTTCATCTTCCGAGAAGGCCTGGAAGAAGGCAGGTGGTTGCAGAGACCAGGTGTGGTTTTTCCCTCTCTCAATCAGTGTTACGTGTATTCACAAACGCACAGATTATAGCGTGTAATAATGGAGGGGAAAACTCAGTTTGTTCGGGGGCTCAGGACTTCTGCCTGAGTAATGTCTTCGGCCCGCTTGTGGGAAACTGGGACGTATACTACGTGCCCACGAGAAGACCTGACCCCTACCCGCCCCCGCTCGACAAATATCTAAACAGCCACGCGGTGACGTCCAAAATTGGCTCGGTTGCTAAATGGGAGGAAAGCAATCTCGACGTTTACAATCATTTCGCCGCGACTGGTGATGCGATGCGTACTTCACTCCCGGACCTCGAGACAGTCATCAACGCTGGCGTGCGCACCGTCATCTACGACGGCGATGCGGATTTCATTGTCAACTTCAAGGGCGTCGAGGCCATGGTACGCGTGCAACTCCCCACTCACATTCGCTGCTTCTCGCCTTTCGCTCTGACCCGTCTCTGTGTTCCCACAGGTTGCCTCCCTTAACACAGAGTTCTCGTCGCAGTTCGCTGGACAGAAGTTCGCAAATTTCACCGTCAATGGAGCGCTAGCAGGTATTTTCAAGAACGCGGGCACATTCTCGTACGTACGCTTCTTCGGCGCGGGGCACGAAGTTCCCGCATACATGTGGCGTGGCGTTCCACGGGGTGCAGCGGCGTTGCAAATGTTCACGCAGATCATGTCGGGCGAGCAGCTCTCTGGGACGTGATGGGCAATGTCGAGGGGCGTGTCTAAGTTTGCGAGTTAAACGTCATAGAGATGATAACGGACGAGGAACTTGCAGAGGTTGACTAGAGAATGTCTAGGTATCTCTGCACGTACGAGGAAATAATTACGAGAGTGGTTGGGGAGGATATCAGCGTCCAACAAAACAACGTAAAGAGGTGTCGCTTATGTATTATGTTTTTTTTAACAGAGGCTCTCCGTGCGCACTGGACATGTGTACAACTTCGCTACGGAGGTTTTGAGTTCGTCGAGGTCGAGAGCAAAGTGGTAGTTGAGGGCACAATCACGTGGGCATTCTTGATAAGATAAGATAATCAATTTTTGGGACTGGAGAGTTTGGTCGGACGAAAGTTTGCATGTATCCGGCGAAAATTGCGATGACTCCTTCAAGCACACCAACCTACAGTCCTATAACGAATAGGTGCATAGACAAGCCCACAGGACATGACCATCTTCGGTTTGACACCCTCCTCGACTCCGATGCGTCCAGCGCACTTTGACATCGAGCGCGTCATCCGACCAAACATCCTCGCTCTGCACCCTTATCGATGTGCAAGGGACGACTACTCCTCTGGCATCCTGCTGGACGCGAACGAGAACGCTCTCGGCCACTCCATCTCCCCGTCCGACCGCAACTCTCTTGCCGTCACCACCGCCGCCACCGCCATCGCGCCGCAGCTCAACGAGAACTCCTCCCCCGTCGATGCGGAGTTCGACACTATCCTCGGCCTCGATCTTCATCGCTACCCAGACCCATCCCATCCGAATATCAAGAGCCGCATCGCAGAACTGCGTGGCTTGCCCTCCCCAGACCATGTCTTCCTCGGTGTCGGGTCGGACGAGGTCATCGATCTCCTCATGCGTGTCTGCGTCGCGCCTGGCGGACACGAAAAGATTCTCGTCACTCCACCTACGTACGGCATGTACGGAGTATGCGCTCAGGTAAACGACGTCGGGGTCGTCAAGGTTAACCTTGAGCTCACCGCGGAAGGTGGCGAGGGAGGGGAAAGAGGACGGTTCAGCCTACGTGTGGACGAGGTATGTCGTATTTCGTTCCACTGTTCCTCCCTCGTTACCTTCTCCCAACCAAAAAGGCATTTTACAGGTGAAAAAAGCGATTGATGCTGATCCGTCCATCAAGTTGATATTCTTGTGCTCTCCCGGGAATCCCACTGGGACGCTCATCTCCCTCGCGTCGATGAGGGCGATACTCGACTACGAACCATTCAAAGGGATCGTGGTCGTAGACGAGGCCTATATCGACTTTTCCGAACCAGGAAGCAGCGCAGCGTCTCTCGTAGCGGAGTACGCGAACATTTGTGTCATGCAGACGCTGAGCAAGAGCTTCGGATTGGCAGCGATCCGGTGTGTCTCACTCCTTTCGCCCGACTCATCCTCATCCTCCTCTTTCGCGCCAGACTCGGCATCGCGATCGCCCAACCGCCACTCATCCAGATCCTCACGAACACCAAGGCACCCTACAACATCTCTACGCCGACGGCCCACCTCGCATTACGCGCTTTGTCTCCCGCGTCGCTGAGCTGCACGCGCGAAAATGTCGAAAAGCTCAAGGCATCGCGGGCTAAACTGCTCTCTAGCCTGCACGCTCTGAAGGAGCTCGGCCTCGGACGCGCCATCGGCGCACAAGACGCGAACTTCATCCTGATTCCCGTCCTCGCGCATGATGGTTCTGTGCCGGACAACGCCCGTGCTGGGCGCGTTTATAAGACACTGGCGGAAGAGGAAGGCGTGGTGGTGCGCTACCGGGGAAGCGAGATTGGGTGCGCAGGGTGTTTGCGCATTACCGTAGGGACCGAAGAAGAAAATGCAGTCGCTTTAACGAAACTAAAGAAGACATTGCAGAATTTGTAATCTGGTTGCAGTATCCCTACCACATACATTCTCTGCGTACAGTACATCGCTGTCACCTGGAATTTAGCATGGTACCATTGAGCTAGAGGCGTTCTGATCACGTGGACCAGCGCTGGCATTCATCAAAAGGCCGACGTGACGTGTTCGCAATCCTTCATCTTTCTAAATCCGGAAGCTCGAGGGCGAGATGTTAGACCCGATCCCAAGCAATGTCGATCGCTATATATCTCTCGTTTTCGGTTTCTTGCTCTCTCGGCTCGACCCTGATTCGTCTCGTACAATTCACCCTTCATCAAACCTTTGCCATAGCGTGAGTTTATCCCACCGGCCGTCGGATCAGAAACGCCACACCAGGTCCACTCTCCGCCTCACTGAAACAATTCCCACCCACGCCAAGTTCCCCAATCTTCTCTTATCCGCGATCGTTTTTGTAGAAAATCCAAGGGGTCAGGAGAGTGAATTGGCAGCGAGCGCGAGGGGATGCGGCCTGTGCAAGGGCGTAGATACTTGACTGGCTCCGCGTCAGCGATCTCAGCCATGCCAGCAAGCCCAAGAGGGTCATGGTCCATGAGGAGCACAAGTGCATAGTCTGGTGCTGACCACACTTCCCCTCCCTCACAGTCATCTAGATTTTCTGCTTGCAAGTCGAGTAGCGTTGAGAGGGTGCATCCGCACCACCTTGACATCTATTACCTCTCACTTTGACCTCATTGACTCTGCCTCCTGCCTCCTGACGACACCGAGGCCTTTGCACATGGACTAACAACCAAGCGATCTTGCTTCTCCCATGTACACATACCTTTAGGTCCAGTTCAGGTTCAGTCCATAGAAGAACCTGAACTACTAGACCTAAAGTCCAGGTGAGGAGAAGGGCTCGAGAACCTGGCCCTTGTTAATGTCTAGCCTCACGCGCTCTCTCCGTTCTACCATTCTTGCCATCGTACGTCGCTGTAACTCCCTCACCCTGGTCGTCTACGCGCTCGCTGTCGCGCACCTAGAAACGATTAAGTCGAATTTCTTTTGCTTTCGATACTGTCATCGTCACCGTGCGGATCTGTCGCCTGCAGGATCGCATTCACCTCATTCGCCTTCGGTCTCTCGTTTTTTTTTCTCTCACACCGTCTATCTACGGTTTCTACGGGGAGGATCGTGGGCAACTTTATAACAGGCGATTGCATCACAAGAGAAGGCCCGGCCTGAAGACAGGGGAAGCTCCAAGATACTGTAGATCCCATATTGTATGTTCAGTACTGTACGGTACATGTCAAGGAGGGTTTATGACGACAAATATAAGAGAGAAAAAGTCTGCGTTAACTTAACCAAAGTAGAAGAGTCACTAGGTTGAGAAAATCTAAGGGATTAGAAGTCTGGGGTCCAAAGGGGCTAGCCGCGCCACGGGACGTATACGGCGAAGCTAGAAGAAGAGAAGTGGGGAAATGAGGCGGATTTACTTGTAGCGATGACGACCACGAATGGGCTCAGCTGGGGGGGCCGTAAAGTTAGGATCGCGCAACCTCTCCTTGACCGTTTCGAGGTCCGTAAGCTGGAACCCAGGGCACTCCCACGGGCACTCAGGGCCATCGCGGAATGGAGTCATCCATGCAGTGCTGGACGCGGGGATTGTCTCCAGACCGAGGGCCTTCAGGACTGCCTCCTTGCACTCTGCGTGCTTGGGAAAGGTGA
>Ga0307510_10001637_pt1 | contig 24837 bp, 27 predicted proteins | sample 12_EM_MG_FD_207224 | JGI IMG/M metagenome (GOLD analysis project Ga0307510, IMG submission 207224) | Populus trichocarpa ectomycorrhiza microbial communities from riparian zone in the Pacific Northwest, United States - 12_EM | ecosystem: Host-associated > Plants > Roots > Unclassified | place... | reverse complement strand
ACTCGGATGGGGGCGCAGCTTTCATGAGTAGGACGCATCAGTCTGCAAGGATACCACCTCATAAGCCATGACCACCTACCTCCATATACTCTCCAACCGGGTAACCACACAGGCGATAATCCAATCCCTGTCGTCGCAGTCTTCTATCACTGCGGGTCCTTCCCAACTCAGACAAGGGTGAGTGGACATTCATAGCTTGATCCGAACAACGAACACCAACAGGACTGCCTCGGCGGCCCTGCCCACCAGAATCTCGCCCTTCTCCTTGAACTGGGGGAATAGCTCGGCCAGCTCGGAGTTGTACATATTTGCGAGGGTGATGTACGTCATCCACTCTTGCTGTAGCCGTGTTATATTGGATCCAGTGTTTGAACAGCCACAGAAGCACGGCACTTCGCTTGCGTGTCTGTGGGACTTCGAATGACGCGATGAATGAAAGTGTAGTGTATGCGGTCGGGTCTCTGAGGATCTAGGGCGGGACACCTGCTTCGGTTCGCTCGGTTCCGTTGACAGCGCCTACGGCGTTGGTCTGGAGGCAGGGCTGTCGGCAGTGTCTGTGAAAATGAGGGATGAGACTTGGTTTCTTCCTACCGGGATAGGCGATAGGTGACCGGTGTCAGGTCTACAGTCCGGTGAGTTTGGATAGGTCAAGACAACAGGGTCACCCACCAGGCGGAGGCGGAACGAGCACGATGTGTGTCGGAAAGTGCGGGCTGGCAGACGCTACCGAGCACCTCGTGATGGTTTCCCATCTGGCAAGTAAGGTGGGCCAGGACGTTTGTAGGACCTCGCGGAGTTGTCGAGCACGTAACAGTTCACGACCCCTTGGAGGTCGCTAGGCGCTAGGGTAGTAGTAAGGTGGCGTGGGCCCGACTATGAGGGCGCGGGCGGCGTTTAGGCGGATGGGCTGGCTGTGGTGTTGAACCAGTGCACTGGGGTGACGGAGAACGAAGATGTGTTGTGGGGCATCATGACATCCCACGGGACGTCCCGGGACCGATAGGAAAAGCTCTGAATGTTGTGCGGGGTAATGGTGTCCATGTACGCGATCCCAAACTTGCTAGATTGTTGCTGGCCTATGTGTTCTGTCAGTTGAAGGTGGTTGCCAGGTGAGGACAGATACAAATTCTACGCACGTAACGCACCGAAGTCCGCGGAGTACGAATTTCCGCTTACACAGTCCTGAACAGTTCCGTATCCGTCCTTGTGAGAAGTCAGAGACTCGTCGCGCTTGTGCTCGCTCTGGGAATATTGCGTCGTCAAATTTGTACAACATCATCAAACTATGGTCACATGTGGTAGCTCACAGGTGCCTCTTTCCAGCGGCGTTTTACGTACGGTGTCACGCTCCCAAAAGGGTTATTCCCAGTACCTTAGTGACAGCTGTCAAAAGTTCGTACTCAGACAAATAAAAAGATCTTGGAATAGTTGATATAAGCAAAACAAACATATTGCAAGGCACATGTTTCTAAAAACATTTGTCACTTGGAAATCGGTGATGTAAGCAAAACAAATATACGCTAAGGCACGTATTCCTTTGCTTGTGTTGAGAAGTTGAGCTCCGGGGGCAAATGCACACGTGCAAGGGCGTTCCCGGGCATCATTTCAGCCCGGAAAGTTGTCTGGGTGAATGTCCTTGCATATCCGGACCCTGTACCGGCGGTGGAAGGAGGCGCAAACGCATGCCTGAGCGATGCGGCCAGAAAACATGCAAATGCGAGACCAGGCGCACTGCTTGAAGGCGGATATGCATGTGGGACTGGCCCCGACGGGTTCACGGGAGCGAATGAATGCACAGCGGAGCACGCCGCTGCAGCAGAAGGGGACGCGCGTGCAGGGGCAAGCACAGCAGCGGCATGTGAAGCAAACGCAAGCCCAGGCGCACTGCTTGAGGGCGGATATGCAAGCGGGACTGCCCCTGACGATTTTGCGATGGTGAAAGCAGGCACGGCGGCGTGGGCAAGTGTATTTGCAGCAGCGGAGACCGCATCGGGCTTGGCACGCTTGCCTGATCTCTCGCCCCCAGCATACGGATCACTATATTTGTGGGAGCACTTGCCTTTAACAGGGCCGATGCACTCCGTGTTTGTGTTTCCACCGACCGGGCTTTTACATTTTGGGCCCTTTCCAATTCCCATGCGTTCAGCTGTTTTGGCCCAGGTCTTCTGATTTGCATTGAAGCAGTCTTTTTCGGGTAAAGCCCAGGACCTGTTTGCCGAGGCGATCGCTGTCTTGAGGCTATATTTGATCGCTTTGATGGTCTGGAGATCTAGAGATGAGCGATCGCTTACAGCGCAGAGCTGCTGACATAACACGTTGATATCTTTTAAGATGATCTCCACGCTCTCCTCTTCTGATCTAGGGGTAGTGTGTTTGCACTTGGGCATATCGGAAACGCGCACGTGTTTGGGCATATCAGGAACGTGCATGTGTTTGGGCAGGTTGGGAGCGTGTACGTGTTCTGGGATCTCGGAGGGGCTGTTTCCCTTTGGACAGAGTTGAGGGAAATGCACATTGATAGCAGCAATGTGCTTGCAGTACCGGATCCTTGGGAAGTCGTTGCAATTGCAAGCAGATTGAGTCAGATTGATCACATAATAATGATGACCCAGACGGGATTGCGAAGCGACATAGAATGTGGTGCCGCCAATGTAATGAATTGAATCCGGGGATATGTTCCTGGCACTCGCTTCGATTTGTCAGCGATGCGAATCCTTAAGGTTTCGGCCTTCTATTTTAGTGAGTTGTTGCCTATGCTTGAAATCGAAATCTGGCACCACTTTGAGCACAAGTGTATGAACGATGCAATCGACGCGCCGATTGCACTTTCCACCAAGGTAATGGGTCTTCAATAGATGATGATATCTAAGATCGGATTAATTCAGCTATTGCGCAAGGAGATAAAGCACATACGACTCAATCAACATATTGGTGTTCCCTTCCTCATAGATAGATCAGTTTTTTCTTGCAACCTTAGACCACATATGTAGCACCTGTAACCACTCTGTTGCAAGGTACTTCACAATGCTTTGAGGCACAGAAGGATTGCTTGAAATCTTGTCCCAGATCTTAAGAAACTTGGCAACATCTTCTGTGTTTACCCAGGCCTTGATCTTAACCCAAAGTGCCTGGAACTGGTTTGTTACAAAATGGGTTCGGATCGCATGTAGCATGTGCCACATGCAAAGAAAGACCTGGCTCTGCGGATACACAGACTCGAGTGCAGCTATCTGCACCTGATTGTGATCAGTCATGATCACCCCGGGCCAGACTGATGGACTTGTGTCCCTGACCCATTTGACAAAGAAGGCGATGATATTTGTCGTCCCGCTTGACGTCAGCATCCAGGCAACAGGAATGCCTATTTGGGAAATGTTAGCACCCCTTATCAAATATCAATTATTGATTATTACCATGTCCCCATTGGTCCCTGGCAATGATCGTGAACAACAATAGATCTTGATATTGGGTAGTGTTGTGGGTCGCATCTATTCCAATAAACCCATTGCTGAGGTGCTGGAAAGTGTCCAATTGGAAGCTTGTCTGGATGCACAGTACAAAGGCATCATCTGGCAATCTTGAATCGATCGGAGCATGATCTTGCTTATCTTTGTAAAAAGTAAGGGTACCTTTACTAGATAGCTGCTCCATCAAGAGCCTTGTTGAGACAGCATCATCTGGGTGCAATCTTATCTCATCATTTTCAAGCACTCGGGCTATGTGGTTGACTTCCTCAAGTGCAATCAACTGATCGCGACTGCTGTCAGGCACTAGAGCGCGAACCACATGTACCTTCAAATGTATTAGATCAGCTACTAAACTTTTTTAGGACCGGCAACTCACAATCTCATGACGCTCAACTTTTTGAGTCAGCATTGATTTGATCTGCTCCCGGGCACTGCCGGACAAGCGAGTGTAAGCGATATTGGCAAAGCCGATCTTGTGATCGTGCTCAGCTACGTAGCGTCCCAAAACGGTTGATGTGTGGGGATAGAGTTTGATCCAGATATGACATCCACAACCAGTCTTTTTGGTATCGATCTTGCGTTTGCTGTCCGGATTCTTCTTTTCATAGGGCACCTCCCCCCCAGATGCCTTGCACCCGCAAACAAAGAGTTGGCGCCGGCTATATAGAGGTGTTCCGGGCCGGGTGGTGGATGCAACGAACTCGATGGAGTACATCTGTTCCTCCTCCCAGCGCCAAGTCTCAAATGCAGCTAGATTATCCCATTCCAGATTAAATTCGCCCTTCTCCCAGTCCCAATTGAAGCTTCCCTTGCTTGTCAAAGTTGCAGGGGACTTGGCATCGTCTGGGGTGTTGCCATGTGAGCTCTTGGTACCTTCCACATCTTCTGGTTCCAGTCCTGGCTCCAGCTCCCGCCCATCCGTGTTCACTTGGAAGTCCAAGCAAAGCGTCAAGGGTGGGGCGCTCGGTCCAGTCGCCAGTGCATGCTTGTGCAACGCCGGAGGAAGACGATATTTGGGCAAACACGACATATTAGACTGGAAAATCGACTGGAATGGCTGGGGATAGTTGGGAATAAAGTATTATTATCTGGTGAATTTATGCATTTTTATTTTCCACTCAGCAAGGGGTGAAAAGGCAACCAACGCATTTTTTGCTGCAATTTTAGCCGGTTAAATTATGCCGCTAAGGACTAGTATGACAGGTAACATTTTTTTATAGCGTCTTTTTGAACATAAATAATATACACGGCATGCAACGGTCCGATTGTCGGCGTGGCAAACACGAAATATTTTCATAAGTCAATTTTTCATTGACAAGGCGGAACGGCCGGACTCCGCTACACATCCAGCAGCCTTCACATGCCGCTGCTGTGCTTGCCCCTGTGCATGTGTCCCCTTCTGCTGCAGCGGCGTGCTCCGCTGCGCATTCATTCGCTCCCATGAACCCATCGGGGCTGGTCCCACATGCATATCCACCTTCAAGCGGCGCGCCTGGTCTCGCATTTGTGCGTTTTCCGGCCACATCACTCAGGCGTGCGTTTGCGCCTCCTTCTGCCGCCGGTACAGGGTCTGGATATGCAAGGACATTCACCCAGACAACTTTCCGGGCTGAAATGATGCCCAGGAACGCCCTTGCGCGCGTGCGTTTGCCCCTGGAGCTCGACTTCTCAACACAAGCAAAGGAATACGTGCCTTAGCGTATATTTGTTTTGCTTACATCACTGATTTCCAAGCAACAAATGTTTTTAGAAACATGTGCCTTGCAATATGTTTGTTTTGCTTATATCAACTATTCCAAGATATTTTTATTTGTCTGAGTATGAACTTTTGACAGCTGTCACTAAGGGAAACCAAACTACTGGGAATAACCCTTTTGGGAGTGTGACACCGTACGTAAAATGCCGCTGGAAAGAGGTACCTGTAGCTCACAGTTGGACCCTAACAGCGCAAAGTTACGTACAGAGTCACGCCCCAAAAAAGGAGCGAATCCAGTGGTTTGGTGACCTTTGGTAGCACTGTCAAACAACTGTCAGAATTTCGTACTCAGCAGAATAAAACGATCTTGGAAGATTTGATGTAAGCAAAACAAACACAAAACATGTGTTGCTAAGGCACGTGTTTTTGCTAAGCCGAGTGGGAGGCCCAGGGGATAAATGGGCACGCAAGAGCATTCCCAGGCATTATTTAAGCCCGGAATGTGTTTAGTGTGGAGGCCCTCACATGTGCAAGCCCGAGGAAAGGTCTTTCATCACCAATATTTGGTGTTCATATATCTTAAGAGGATTAATGATTGTAAGCCAGAATGGTGCAGTGGTAGTTATATTTGTGCCTGTGTTAGTAACCGGGAAAGGTTTCTAGGTTTGATTCCATGATGGTGCAATCTTTGTGCAATCTTTTTTGTCGTGCCGCATATATATTATTTATTTTTAGCACAGAAATGTCACCTGTTGCACTAGCCGTTAGCCGCGAGAATTATTAATAAACATGGCATGAAACAGTCCGATCATCGGGGTGCATGACGCAGACACAAAATATCGTACAAGTCAATTTCCCATTGAGAAGGCAGAAGGGCCAGGCACCCGGCAGTGTGTGCATTCGCTCTGCTATGCTTGCCCCTGCCCGTGCGTCCCCTTCCGCTGCAGCGCCTGGCTCTACTACACGTTCCTCCATTTGCGCGAACCTGTCCACAGCAATCCCAGCTACATATGCCCCCTCAAGCACTTCACCTGGGCCCGCTCTTTTGCGACTTTCGGCCACTTTCTCTGGGCCCGTGTTTGCACCCCCTTCCTCCACCGGTTCAGGGCTTGCACATGCAGGGACCTCTCAAAAAACACATTCTGGGCTTAAATAATAACCAGGAATGCTCTCGCGCACCCATTTATCCCCCGGGCCTCCCACTCGGCTTAGCAAAAACACGTGCCTTAGCAACACGTGTTTTGTGTTTGTTTTGCTTACATCAAATCTTCCAAGATCGTTTTATTCTGCTGAGTACGAAATTCTGACAGTTGTTTGACAGCACTACCAAAGGTCACCAAACCACTGGATTCGCTCCTTTTTTGGGGCGTGACTCTGTACGTAACTTTGCGCTGTTAGGGTCCAACTGTAGCTCACTTGAGTATCCTGTTGCACTGCGCCAACCCAGTGGGATCGATCTTTTTTTTTTTTTTTTTTGCATTCAAATTTATTGTCCGTAGCCTAGACTATTGGACATACTACAAGAGAAGTTACATGCGTGGAATGATGTTCATTGCAGATTTGTGGGTAGAGGAGGGTAAATTATATATAGAACTGTGTAATGTCATCGGGGTGGCCTTTGCCATGGGTGAAAGGGGGTGTGGTCTAGAAAGTAACAGAGCCAAGCTGTTGACTCAGCACCTACCAATCAAGATGGGTCTGGTCAGGGGGGCAGGGGGCGTAGTAGACGGTTCGTGGCACGAAGGAAAAGGCCAAGTTTGTGTCCACCTTCTTCAGTGCCAAAGATGTAGTTTTCATTGGCATGGAGTCCAAAGATGTGGTGGTGAGGGGAGTTAAGGAGTAGGCAGTGGAACAGGACGTGATTCGTTGTGTTTTGATAATGTCTCAGTCTAGGCTGCTGACGTTGGTGGTGTGGGAGATGTGAGCGGGGTGAAGAGGGGGAGAGCGGAGTGGGTGATCGAGGTGGAAGATGTTGAAGGTCTTTGAAAGATGGGGTGGATGAGGTTGGAGCTAAGTCCCACACCTTGCTGCATGGGCAGAGGGTAGTATCACCTGTGTTGGCCCAAAAAATGTCAGAGTAGTCTGTGGTGAAGGCATAACCAGTAGCAAGCTGGAGGGAGGCTGATGAAGTGCACCAATCTTTGAGTGTGAGAGCGCCAATATAAAAAGGAGGGGGTTGGCCATCAGGAGGTATGATCGATTGCCAGACCCAGGCATCCCGGATAGTGTCATGGTATTGTGTTTGGAGGTCACGTAAGAGACGTGCCTTTGGGTTAAGAAGGGGGGTGGGAGGGGAAGGAAAAATGACATGTTGTTCCCGTTCCTTGAGGTTGTCCAAAACTGCCATGCCCAGTAGACCAGACCACTTGGTGGAGTACCTAAAGAGATCAATGTGATGGGTGTCATGTGATGCAAGAAATCCTGATAAAAAGTTAATAAAGGTATGGGAGGATGGGAGAAAAGAGTGTTTCGAAGTCTGTAAGAGATGGGAAGACAAGGAGAGATCCAGAAAGAAGATATGGATGTGATTAGAAAAGGAATCATACGTAAGTCCTTGGAGGAGTGCAGAAAAAAGCACTAAGGGACGAGAGTGGCTGCAAGAGGTACCACTGCGTAGCAGGGTCTGCCCCTTGAAAAGGAGGAAAAATCCTGTAAAAACTTTGGGGGTACTGGTTAGTATATGGGTGAAAAGGTGAAAGGTATCGTAAGGGGGGGTAGATATTATATGTTTCGTGCTATCCCGAGTGTCGCGATTTAGTTTAACAGCGGTGTTATCACGCACTCGTGGGTGGGACCATGTTGGTGAAGAAGGGTGTGAAGGAAAGAAAAAGGGGGGGAAGGAGTCTGGTGAGATGTGGGTAAGAGCAGTAGGGGGGTTAAGGGAAAGGTGCCAGTCTGTGCTGGGATTATAGTGAGGTAAGGTACAAATGAGGGTAGAGGGTGGGTGTCGGGAACTCACTACTTATAGGTAGCGAGACTCGACGACGGCACGGAGTTGAAGGTGACTGATCCAAAGGAGCAGCAAAGAGATGTTGATGAGGAAAAGGCAAAAGGCAAGAAGAGGTGGGACTGTATAGTAGGAGAGGTGGGCTGCTGACGATGAGGGAGCTTTGAGAGGCTCCAGTGTGGGGGTAGACAAGAGAACAGTCTGAGGACTGTTCGTACAAATTCGCAGGTCTTATATACAAATACAGGGTGGTCTGTGCATAGTTAAGGGTAGGCATAATATCGAGAGACAGGTGGACATGTGCCCCTTTAGGGCTGGTAGTAATACAAGAGATGGGTGAGACTTGAACTAATAATAGACTCGAACTAATAATAGATGGACTGCGGACTGTGCCGCAGCTCCGCAGTTAGTCTTGTGACTTCGTTGATTCTTGATCAACCGTTGATCGTTCCCACGGTCTTCCACGTGTTGATCAATGGACGAGACGCGCGTAGAAAGCGCGCACGATCAGGTGATCGTGTAGATGACCAATCCCTTGGTAGGTCATGTGTTAGGTTCCCACGGTCACGTGCTGTTAAGTCACATGCTTGCTTGAGGGCTCGTATGTCACGTGATGGGTCACGTGCTAGGTCACGTGGTGGGGATTTCCCAGGGTCACGTGGTCGAAGATTCTCTTTGGTTGCTGGTCGTTGACCAGGCTTTGTCGTGGGTTCAGGAGGGCGTCGAATAGTCACTTGACTATAGCTTGGTTTAGGGGCGGTTCTCGTGGGACTTGTAGGGGTTTGGACTGGGTTTCTAGATGGCGTGGACTTCGTCCACAACAGTATCCCCTCTTTAGGCTTCTCTTGCTCCTGCAAGGTTCATATCCCCTCTTTGGATTTCTGCGCAGCTTTCTGCATAGCTTCAAATTGTGCGACAAGGTCTTTGGCATGTGTCAGTTCTTTAGCCGGGATCCAGGTATGATCGGCTTCCGTATATCCTTTCCAGTGGACTAGGTACTGTGTGCTTTTGCGGTTTCTCATTGGTCGTGACTGGAGGATTTTCTCGATCTCGTAATGACCTTCTTCTTCTCCGACTATTTCAGGAGGAGGTTGTGTAAAGTTAGGTCCATGTGCGGCAGTCTCCGTGTAGGGTTTTAACAGGGAGTTGTGAAATACTGGGTGGATTCTCATTTGCGGTGGTAATTCGAGTTTGCAGTTTGTAGGTGAAGCCCAAATGACTTTGAAAGGTCCATAACGACGGGGTGCAAGTTTTGCCTTTGGGTGGGTAGTCTGCAAATTGGTGGCTTCCAAGAGGACAAGGTCATTTTTGTGGAATGTGTGTGATGGTTTAGTGGGGCCTCCGCTTCTCATTTCTCGTGCTGCAAGATGTAATGCAGCTGTAACTTCTTTGCGCATTTCTTCAAGGTATTGGACACGTTCATCCGCACTTTGCAGTCTGGTCTGTAACTGCAGTGGGGGTTTAAAAGTAGGGTGTATCCCATACCAAACCTCGAAAGGAGATTTATGGGTACTGCGATGCAGTCGAGCATTATGTGCGAATTCGATGATAGGAAGTAATGTGGCCCAATCATCTTGTTGGAAGTTTCCACAGATACAGAGGTATTGCTCGATTTCTTGGTTTACACGTTCAGATTCTCCATCTGTTTGTGGATGAAACACTGTCGATAGTTTCTGTTTAATTCCCAGTTTTCTCCAAAGTTCCTGTGTGACTTGTGCTGCGAATTGTGGTCCTTGGTCCAAGATAATCGTTAATGGGAAACCCGTGCGTTTCCATACATAGTCAATTAGTAGTTGACTTGTTTGCTCGGCCATGATTGTTTTGTGACAAGGGGCTAGGATGATAGCTTTGCTATGCCGGTCGACAACTGTTAGGATACTGTCATATCCTTTCGATGTTGGAAGATCGACGATGAAATCCATGGTGATTGTTTCCCATATTCCTGAGGGGATTTCATTGGGTTTCAGTGGAACCCTGACTGGAGGTTTGATTTTGGTGGTTTGACAAGTAGCACATCCTTTGATGTATGCTTTGACGAATTCTGTGATTCCGGGCCACCAATATTCTTGTGTGATAAGTTCGACGGTTTTCCACTGTCCTGGATGTCCCATTATACTGTCATGGAACTGTTGCACTATTTTGCGTCTCACGTTCTTGTTGTCTGGTACATAAACCAGTCCTTTGTGAAGGAACAATCTGTTTTCGTAGTTCCAATCTTGTAATCCCTTGGTAACCTGTCTTGGTCCACTAGTAATGAGTTCCTTGAGTTTTTGTCCCAATCCTGTGGAGTTGTCTTTGGCGACAACTTCGACTAGTGCTGCTTGTAATTCTTCATCCATTCCTGTGGGGATTGCCGTGTTATGTAGGGCTCGTAGGTGGAATTGCTCTGGTTTTAGCAGGAATTTTCCGGGATCAAGCAGAACTTGTTCCGCATTCTCAGATGCTATCCCCTCTTTATGATCTGGACGCCTGGACAGCCCATCTGCTTGATTAAGCTTGCCCGGCTTAGGAATGATGACATAGTCATAGGTTCCCAAAAGGATGGACCAATGTGCTTGATGGCGTGTAAGTGTTTGTTTTGTGGTGAAGTACTTGAGGTTGGCGTGGTCCGAAAAGACCTTAGTTTGGTGAACATTACCCTGAAGGTAATGACGGAAGTGCTTCAAGGCTTGGACAATGGCCAAGAGTTCCTTGTCATGGATCTCATAGTTTCGTTCTGCAGGTTGTAACGACTTGGAGTAGTAGGCGACCGGGTGGGATCGGCCTAGAGCGTCGTCTTGTTCAAGAATGGCCCCGGTTGCGTAATCGCTCGCGTCCGTGATGAGAGTGAACGGCCTGTTATAATCAGGTAGGAGGAGGACCGGTGACGTCGTGAGGGCATTTTGTAATGCAGCGAAAGCTTCAGCTTGAGCAGTTCCCCATAGGAACGGCGTATCCTTTTTTGTGAGATCGAACAAAGGATGGGCAAGTGCCAAGTAGTTCTTGACAAATCGTCGATAAAAATTACAAAAGCCCAGGAATTCTTGTATATTCTTGACTTTGGTCGGCGTAGGCCAGGATGAAACTGCCTTAAGTTTGACGGGGTCCATGCGTAATTCTCCTTCCGAAATGATCAAACCCAGATATTCGACGGATGTCTGGTTAAAAGAACATTTCGCGGGTCGCAGATAGAGATCCAGGTCCAAAAGGCGCTGTAATACCATATGCGTATATTTGATGACTTCATGAATGGTATGCGCAAAGATCAGAATGTCATCAAGATAGATGACAACGTGACCTGTGTCAATCAGATCTGCCAGTTCGGTGTCCATGAAGGTTTGAAAAGTGGCCGGAGCATTGCATAGTCCAAACGTCATTACAAGGGATTCAAACAGGCCCATAGGTGTTTTGAAGGCCGTTTTATATTCGTCGCCTTCTTGTATACGAATATTGTTGTATCCCCATCGGACGTCAAGTTTGGTAAAGAATCGTGCTCCGAGGAGTTTATCGACGAGTTCGGGGATTAATGGTATTGGAGCTGCATTCTTTTTGGTTATTGCATTTAGCGGTCTGTAGTCTTGAACGGGTCGTAATTTCCCGTCTTTCTTATCGATGAAGAAGAATGAGCAGGCATCGGCTGCTTCAGATCTTCGTAGAGTGCCTCGTTTTAGGCCATCGGTAATATATTCATGTAAGGCGACCTTCTCGGGTGGTGTCAATCGGTACACCGAAGTTTTCTTCATAACTTGTCCCGGTATGAGGTCGATCTTGTGGTCCCATGGTTGGTGTTTTGGTAGTCGTTGTGCTTCTTTGTCAGAGAAGACTTTCGCATATTTCCGAAATTCCAAAGGGATTTCCTTGGCTTTAACTTGCTCTTTTATAGCAAGGTCTGTGGACACTGTAGTCCGCGCAACCATGGGGTTCTTGTTTTGTCGTGTAGTTGGACTGTGACCAACTCGTTCTTTAGACCTGGATATGTCTTGAATATGAATAGTCGGACTGTGACCGACTTGTTCCTTGACTGTCCTGTGACGTGACACGGTAACATCAAGGTCTGGCATGAATTGTTCCAGATGGGCTCTAATGTGCTGCAACACATCTAGACCATGACTTGTAATATCCAGGATATCGTCGTCTTGGGCTTCCCATTGATCCTGTGGGAGTAGTTGCTGTAAGGCAGGGTCTCGGGTACGACGATCCAACGTTTCGACGTCACTGGGGTGACAGTGAGGGGGACAACGATCAAATTTGATTGTTTTCGCGCCCCAATCTATGCTTGGGTTGTGTGCTCTTAGCCAGTCCGTGCCTAAGAGGATCTCGTTTTGGCCAATATTTGTAATGGCGACTTCGATGGTTTCCCAGTGTTTTGGATCAACGCTCATCCCCATTCGCAGAATGGTGGCATAGCGCATCGCTCCTTGTTTGTTTAATGTTCCATCAACATTAATTGGGTACACAGGGTGATCGACGGTATGAGTGGGTATTGCATATTTTTTGATAAAACTGGTATTGCAGTAGACGCCTTCAGCTCCACTGTCCAGTAACGCATGGGCATCGAATTGTTTCCCGTAGAGATCGATTCGGACTTTCAATTGGAAAGCAGGGGACTTTATATTCCGAATCGTATGTGGTGGTACATGGAGAATCTTTGGAGATTGGAGATGTTCAATCTTGTTAGGGGTACAACGGGATACAAATACATCTCTTCCGTAAGATGCCACTACAGAAGAGAACCTTGAAAAGATGGTGCAGTCGTGTCCTCAGTGGTGTCGAGGTCTTCAAGGGGAGTGAAGGAATTGTGGAAAGCACGAGTAATTCTGCTTCCACTATCACTCAAGCTAAGTTTGTCCAGTTCTTCTTCCGGGACAGTGTCCATTTGTCGGACTTTCGGTGTAAAGGAAGTTCCGGGCCTCTTTTGTCCGGGTGCTTTACAATTGATAGCTTTGTGTCCTTGTTTACCACAATACATGCAAAGGTTATTGTCGAAGCGGTATTGTCGTTGTTCGGGGGTGAGTTTTCCATGTTTTTTAAACGGGGTGCGGCGTTGTCCTTGAGTCGTGTTAATTTCTGCGTTACTGTTTTCCGCAGATAATTCGCGAACTCGGGGGTTGCGTCCTTGACGTTGATTTCCTTGATTTCCCAGGGGCTTGGCGTACATTCGCCAGTTTCGATCGAGGTCTCAAGCACGTTCAACCAGTTCGGCTAAGGTGGCTGGTTGGGGTGACTGGGAAGCAATCTTATTGCTGATAGCGTTATTGATAGCGTTGCGGAAGGTAAACATTTTGGTGTTATCATCCACATTAGCGCGACGTGCATGTTGGCTCCATTCTTGGTACCATTCATTGAATTCCCTATTCCCTTGTGGGGTAGCATGTAATTTGGAGAGCGCTTCCAGCTCCGTTTGAGGTGGAATGAATTGCGCCTTGAAGGCATCTTTAAAGGCTTGCCACGTTCCATAGTTGGTAGGTTGGGCTGCAATGGCTGTGGCCATTCTATCGCTAGCCCATTCGCCAGCCTGGGTGTCCCGTTTAAAGTAGGTCAAGGCGGACGCTACTTTCTTGTGATCGGTATTGAATGTATCTTCATTCACTGTGAAGTAGTTCTCCAAGATGTTCCAGAAGGCCAATGCCTTGTTTCCCTGTCCATTATATAATTCGGGCGCCGTGCCGATGAGACGGGGTGTATTTGCTTGTGCCATTGGTGCTGCGATGACGGGCGGGGGTGGTGGCGGTGCTGGAGGTGGTGCTGCTGGTGGACCTGGTGCAGGTGGGTGATGTATAGCCGGCGGTGCAGCTCCTGGGGTGTTTCCGGTCGGTGGGTTCGCCGAAGGCTGTGTTGGTTGTGGCTGAGGGCTTGATATGGGTTGAGATGAACCCGATGCTTTGGTTCTAGGTGTCGGCGGGGCGGGAGCGCGTTGTTTTCCTTTTGATACTGGTGGTGTGGGAGCCTGGGTGGTCTCGATTGGTAGTCTGGAACTACTAGGAAACGGACTTGTTTGGGAACGTGGGGTAGTGGGCCGTGGGGTACTTGGTCTAGTCTGGAGTTTCTGGATTGCCGAGGTAACAGTGGTCTCTGCTCGTTGTAAGAGAGATTCCACTCGTGCGGTGTCGTCCTCGTCTGTATCTTTAGGTATGATTTGTTCTGCTTCGTCCTCCGATTGGTCGTCGTCTGATCCTTCAGAGGCGGTCTTTGCTTGTGTTTCGGCGTTAGAAGTGCTCGGACTTTCGAAATGTACTGTTCGATGATTGAGATACAGCCACTTGTTCTCGGATTGGTGCCACTTGATGAATCTATCTTGATATAACGCTGTTCCTTGGAATGCGTCAAATTCCTCGATTTGGTCTTTATGTGAGAAAAGAACCACAAGAACGTTGGCAGTGACCTTTTCTCCGTTGTCCAAGTATCTCCAAGAATGTCCTGGTCCCTCACTGTAAGTGGCGTATGTAGAAAACGCCCCGAAGAGGACTCGATTTCCTTTGTCGTTTGCAGCAAAGGCGTTGTAGTAGATGGCTGGTACGTGTTCTTGTTCTTCTTTTGTTAATAGGAACTTAGTAGCAAATTGGGCTTTGCACTGTTCCCACAGATTCATATAAGAGTAACTGTATATGAATTGCCTTCCCAACTATAAAACACGGTACACTGCTTGGACAGACGAGTAGACTCGGTAGGATGTTCTGAGTCAATAAGTCTGTAGTCTTCAAGTATACCTTCATTAGTAATGGTAGTTCGATACTTCCACAAGAAACCGTTGAATATGATGGGGTGAGGAGTGACTTTGAAGAGGTCCGTAAAGAGGTGATCGATATGGACGTCTGGACGATGTTGTAGGAGGTAAAGACAATGTTGTTTGAAGATACAAAGTTCTTCTGAGTTCCGAGTAGGAGTTGCCTTTGCTAGATACGTTTCTTCAGGAAGGAATGGTTGAAACGGCGTTCCTACTATGTGGTCAAATTGTCTTGGACGTAGATCTTCTTCTGAGACAATTTGTCGGCTTGGGGTGCTAATGGTTGGGTAAACGGGTACCGGGGGTACTGGGCTATTTGGTGTCCTATGAATTAAAGGTGTTGTGTGACGGAGACGGTTTCTTCCTCTTTCGTTAGAGGGTATGAAAGTTCGGGGATCCCGGGCTGGAGCTGAGCGGTTTCTATGCGCCAGATCGTCGGTTGTAATGAACACCGTCTAAGGGTCGGCTAGTGACTCGTGGATCCCAGAGAAGGAGATAGGACGGAGTAGGAGGAGTTCCTGGTTGTCGGTTGTTGTCACAGTGACAAATATCGATTCCACAACCACAATTGATGGCGGTAGCTGGGGATGCGAACTGGTATTCTCTGGATCGTCGGTATTCGGATAAAGGGGTACTAGCTCGAGTGGTTCCCTCCAAGGTAATGTCTGGAGTGGTATCAATGCTGTCCCAGTAATGAGCTTGAACGTGGATATTATTCGGCAAAGCTTGAATTCGGGTGAGTTGGGCCTGGTACTCGATTTCTCGTCCCTGGGCGTTGGGTTGAGTAATGGGGAGGGTGTACTGAGTGGGGTTGATGAGCGCAAATTCGTGGTTCTGGATCGTGGTTTCCCAGAGGGCGGCGTTGAACGAATAGGAGTATTCCTTGCTATTGGTATAAATGAATTGATATCCAATAGGTCCTGTTGTGAGAAGTTGAATTTCGTTAAATTCCACTTCAACTTGGGTTTGCGACAGGAGAAACCGGGATAGAAATCTAACTCTATTCCCTTGTCGAATTTGCGCGATGATTTCTTCCCGAAAGGCTGGCGCACTGTAGTGCCAGAGGAAAGTTTCGTCGTAGAAGAGGCTGAGTTGGTCAATGGGGACTCCGTTGTACTGACGGACGTCAGCTAGAATCCAGTAAAGGAGATTTCTTCTTGCTGCTTCAAGAAGACTTGGGAGTTGGTAATCCATGTATTGGTAGAAGCGGTAGCTTCCAAGGATTTCTCCAAAGGGTAATTGATCAAGTAAAGTTTGGACGATAAAATGATGTTCGCTCCAATACGTAAGTTGAACTTGATCTCTTAAGTCTGCAATGGGAGGAGTTTGATTTTCAACTTGAGTTTGAACTTCACTTAAGTTTTCCACTGATTAAAGAAAACTTAAAAACCCTTTATTTCGCTTTGGTCCTTTGTAAACTTACTAAGTATTACAAAGGGGTTTCTACAGGGGGCGAAATAAACTGGAAAGGGTTAATGGGGACTCGAGAAGTACAAGTGAATCGCGCAAATTGAGGCTGGGTACGTAATAAGTCCTCAATGCGGGTTGATCGATTCAAAAAGAAAATTCCTTCCTCTGTGAAATGTAAATGTCCACAAAGCAAGGCTACACGTCCGTCTAGAAAGTCGTAAGCAACCAATGGGACTTGGCAACCTTCAAACTCTTGCAACCATGTGGGGGGAAAACGTGAGAAAAGAAACTTGATGGAGTCCAAGAAGGATGACTCCAAATATCCGAAAGGGAAGTGAGTGGAATGGGGATGGCGGCCAACCTTGGCGCACACGTGGACGGGGGGAAGAAGGGTACCGAAGGGATGGACAAGAACGTTGTGATAGATGGGGGCTCGAAAGGGAGTGACGTAAGCGGCGGGGTAATCAGCAATGTCACTGTGGAGTGGGATGAGGCAGAGAAAGTCCTTGTCTATATATTCCTCCTGCAGGCACCAAAGCTTCTGGTCGTTCTGGTAAACGACTGTGTATTGATGTGGGTGGTGGTCGTTGGCGGTGGTGCAAGTGGGAGCGGAGAAGAGATGTGGGAAGAGGTCGGCAGCAGCGGTGTATGTCGGCGGTTCGACGGGAAGAGATGGGAGAGGAGCGGATGGTTGCGGAGTGGGGGGACGGGGCGACGGTACACGTTGGACGGAGGTGAAGGCTTTAGGCTCTGGTAGTTCCTCGACAGTGATGTCGTCGAGGGGAATGTGAGTATGGTGGTCGTACCCAAGGTGTTGGTGGACGGCGGCGTCTCGAGTGGTGGGAACCGGTGGCCGGTTCTCTTGCTCCTCGAGCTGGTTGATGGCCTGGTTGATGAGGCCAAGGAATCCTTCTGGAGTGGGGAAATCGGGGGACGGGGAGCGGACGTGATATGTGGGGGACCGGGGGATGACAGGGGAGTCAGTCAATGGGTTGACCAACAGGATGCCAGGCGAAACGGCGTCAGTGTACCCCGGATAACGGAGGACGGGGGAAAAGAGGATGGGAGACTGGGGGGCGGTGATATATGGTCCTGGACCAGTGGCCGCGAGGAAGGGGAAGTCGGGGTGGACGAACTCTCCTGGGAGTTCGGGGCTTGCGGGAGTGCTGTTAACAGCGGCGATGAAGGCGGGGTTGTGATCCCCAAAGGACGAGGCAGGGCTAGGTTGGGAAGGGGATGGGTAGTGATGGACCCAAGTTTGGGTGGGCGACCGAAGGAAGTCTTCGATGGCTTGTCCAGCGGCTTGGACGTTGTGCTGGTAGACGTTGTCAAGGTTTGACCAGGAGGCGACAGAGGAAGTGGGAGAGGACACTTCCAACAACAGTCAGCTTCAATAAGAGACTGTTCTAGTGTTGGGAACTCACTACTTATAGGTAGCGAGACTTGACGACGGCACGGAGTTGAAGGTGACTGATCCAAAGGAGCAGCAAAGAGATGTTGATGAGGAAAAGGCAAAAGGCAAGAAGAGGTGGGACTGTATAGTAGGAGAGGCGGGCTGCTGACGATGAGGGAGCTTTGAGAGGCTCCAGTGTGGGGGTAGACAAGAGAACAGTCTGAGGACTGTTCGTACAAATTCACAGGTCTTATATACAAATACAGGGTGGTCTGTGCGTAGTTAAGGGTAGGCATAATATCGAGAGACAGGTGGACACGTGCCCCTTTAGGGCTGGTAGTAATACAAGAGATGGGTGAGACTTGAACTAATAATAGACTTGAACTAATAATAGATGGACTGTGGACTGTGCTGCAGCTCCGCAGTTAGTCTTGTGACTTCGTTGATTCTTGATCAACCGTTGATCGTTCCCACGGTCTTCCACATGTTGATCAACGGACGAGACGTGCGTAGAAAGCACGCACGATCAGGTGATCGTGTAGATGACCAATCCCTTGGTAGGTCATGTGTTAGGTTCCCACGGTCATGTGCTGTTAAGTCACGTGCTTGCTTGAGGGCTCGTATGTCACGTGATGGGTCACGTGATGGGTCACGTGCTAGGTCACGTGGTGGGGATTTCCCAGGGTCACGTGGTCGAAGATTCTCTTTGGTTGCTGGTCGTTGACCAGGCTTTGTTGTGGGTTCAGGAGGGCGTCGAATAGTCACTTGACTATAGCTTGGTTTAGGGGCGGTTCTCGTGGGACTTGTAGGGGTTTGGACTGGGTTTCTAGATGGCGTGGACTTCGTCCACGACAGTGGGAGTTTTTGGATGCATAAGGTGAAGGTGGATATTAGTTTTTTGATGGTGAGGGAGATGGGGGGAATGGCGACGAGGTAGTGAAGGGGGGTTACAGGTGTGGTCTTGAAGCAACCACTCATCTTCCGAATCAGGACGTTCTGGGCTACTTGGAGGGTTGCCAAGAGGCCTTTGATCCGGGGTTGGGTGGAATAGACTGGGAAACCGTAAGTGAGGACAGGAAGGACAAGGGCGTGGAAGATTTTGCACCAGTTGGCATAATCAAGGCCACGGACAGAATTGCCAAGGATCTGTAAAGCGCGTGCTGTGGAGCGAGCACGGTTGGCCATGATGGTGATGTGGTATGACCAGTCAAATTTGTGGTGGATGAAGACACCCAGGTAACGGATCAGCTCGGACCGTTTAACTGTATAGGAGCCTGTGGGGGTGCAAGGATGGATGGCGGTGACCAGGGGGCCGTTGATGTGTGGACGAGCCCAACCCGAGAAGGAGATAAACTCCGTCTTATCATGGTCGCATTTGAGGCCAGAGCGTCCGAGCCATTCAGTGATCTCTTGAAGGCCGTGGGTGACTAGGCTGGCGGATGAAGAGTGGAGTTTGGCACAGCCAAAGATAGTGCCGTCATCAACGTACATATTGAGGCCTCAACATTTCCAAGTGGCGTTGATAATTTTGAGGAGGGGGGAAGTATAAATGGCTGATAAGATAGGGGAGAGGGGGGAACCTTGTGGGGTGCCGTGGTTAAGGTGGATGGGGTCAGATTTGATGCCGTTGAAGGAAAGCTGCACTTGTCAGTCAGATAGGAAGGACCTAATCCATTGGCAAAGGGACGGAGCGAAGCCAAGGTTCTGGAAAATGTGGATGGCACGGTTAATGTTAATGTTATCAAAGAAACCTTGGATATTGAAGAGGATGACTGAGGCGACGAGGCTGCACTTAACTGCAGCTTGGGCTTGGTGGGTAAGACATAGGGCAGCATCAACCGCGCTATGATAGTCATGTGAGCCAAACTGGGTTGAGGGGAGGATGTTGTGGTCATGAGTGTCAGAGAGGATCCACTTTGCAATGATTTTCTCCAGGAGTTTCCCACAGCACTCCAGGAGGCTGATAGGTCGGTAGGCTTTCGGGAGGGAGTAGTCCGGTTTGTAGGGTTTGGGGAGAACAACAACAACAGCCTCGTTCCACAGATGGTGCCCAAGTGAGATAGCAGCATTGAAAATCTCAAGGAAACAATCCAGACGAGCTTGGAAAGCCCATTTGAGGAGTTTGTAATTGATCCCACTGGTACCCAGGGCAGATTTATTAGATGTGGGGCTGAGAGTGGAGGCGATTTCTGATTGTGTGATGGGGATGAAAGGACAGGTTGGGAGAGGTTCTGGGTCATCCCACTGGAAGGGGGCAACTTCTGGTCGATCGGCGATGAAGAAGTGCGCTGACAAAGCATCACTCATCTCCGAATGGTCCTGTGAAATGACTAAGTTGGCGGTGAGAAGTGGTGGGATTCGTTTGATGGAGCGTCCTTTCCTCCAGGCAGCTGCCTCCCAGAGGTTTTCGGAGGTGGTGTGATGGAGGAAGTCATGTGCCCAGGTGCGTTTGGCAGCAGCGATGGTTTGCCGGAGATGCTTAATGGGTTTGACCTTGGCAGCACCACAGGCAGAGTGGACAAGGGAGAGGGCGACGGCACAGTCCTGATTCCACCAGCGGACACCTTGTGGGTCGGGTGCGCATTTCGGGGGAAAAACCCGAGAGGAGGCGAAGTTGATGTCAGCATGGAGCTGTGCTGCGGCTGCATCGAGGGCGCTGATGTTGGTAAGGGGAGGTGTGGTGATGGATAGGGGGCTAAAGATCTTGGTCCAGGAGTTGATGAGAAGGTCATCGATGGCATATCCCGACAACTGAGGGGGGTGAGCAATGGCGATGGCTTCAGCTGGGTACCAAAGGAGAGTGAGTGAGGCATGGTCAGAGGAGATGGACTTCTCAAAGGAAATCAGAAGGGGGGAGAATTGCCCGGAGATCACTGCCGCTTCATTGATGAGAGCGAGGTCAAGGACTGAAGGTCGTCAATCGTCTCTGCCGCTATCCCATGTCGCAACGCAAGGTGGGTTCAGAAGCTCAAGGCCCTGGTCGTCAAACCAGTCAACGAGGTCTGAGGCCCAAGGGGATACAGTACTGTACAGAAATGACCAGACTGGGGAGTGAGTATTGAAATCGCCCGTAAGAAGTGTTGGGATAAGGGGGTCAAGTTCGTTAGAGAGTAAGTGAAGAAGGTTATGGTGGGGTTGGTCATGTGTGCGATGGTAGATATTAATGATACAGAGAACTTCTTCCTCAAACGTAAAGTCAAGAACCATAGAGTTCACAGTGGAAAGAGGATGAGAAGTGTGGTTGACAATGGAGAAAGTACGTGCGAGGTCATGTCTAACATAAACAGCGACACGAACAGAGTCTGGGTCAGTAAAAGATGGTAGAAAACATTCCCACATGTTGTTGTTAGTAGCGCCAAAAACGGCGGTGCCCATGGGGTCTGAATCGGAGCGGGCCGTCCGAACGGTCCCGATCCAAGGTTCCTGAATTAAAATAATGTCAGCTGGTGAGGTTTGTAAGAGTGTGTGAGTCAATGGATTCTGTCGGTTCATATTAACCGACATGATCTTGAGGGATCGATCGCACAATACAGTTTACCCTTTCTAAGCAACTAACCAACGGAACATCGCCTCTCTCCCGCCGCGTCTCACTACCTCACTGGTATTATCTTGCCTCTGGAACGACGGATGTCCCTGGGCCACCCTTCAAGTTCTGGACGATCTACGACGTTCAATAATCTCCCACTCGTGCCAGAGCGGCCTGACCAAAAACGTTATTCGGCGCTTGACCACAAGTTGCGCCCATCTTGTTCAAGTTATCACCGCGACCTGATCAATCAAACTCAATCACCTCGTGTCTGCGTGCGAATATGGACTCCATCGATTGGGCAGGGCACTACTGTGCTGACCTCGCTCTTCCTCCCTAACCCTCTGCCAACCACCTCCAGTATTACTCTTTCACAGCGATCTGACCCCCCTCCTGAAGACCCCATTCCTTCCCTACTTCTGATATGACTGACCATCCAGGATCCGCTCGTTTCCAGACCATCTTAGAGTCTGCCGTGGAGGTTTATGAGAAGAAGGCGGGCGCCAAATTGGCCGACCTGGAAGGTCCACTTGCCAAGGAACTACAGTGTTGCCACTCCGTCGATACCATTGCTACCTTGTTGCAGGGCCAAGCACAGGCCGTCGATGATTTCCAACAAAAGGATAGAATCTTCAAAACGATTAAGACCACTGTGTCGATTTTATCCCCGATTTCTTCCGTCACCTCCGTCGCCGACAGCGTCGGCCTGGTTCGTTGGAAGGTGCTCATGGCCTGTTTTACCTCTAATCGTTTTTACAGCCTTTGCCCCCACATACAACGGCGATAAACGTCACTCTCAGTATCCTACTGAAGGTATGCGCCGTCCTTGAGCTCATTTCGATGTCCTTCTGACGTCCAATTGAACCAGACGGCCAACGGCGTAATCACAAGTTACGAAGTACTCGCCGATATGTTGGAGTCAATCGAGCTTTTTGTCAAACGTCTCAGGAAATATACTAAGGCTTCTCACTCCATGCCCGAAGTGGACGAGGTACTGGCCAAGTTGATGGCGGAGCTGATCTCCACGCTCGTTCTGGTGACCAGAAAACTCAATAAGCGACAATTGCGTGAGTCCTTTTCTCGCTAACTGAATGTGTTACCTTACTCAGGGCAACGCAGTCAAATGGATAAAGAATTTCTTCGGGGTCAAGGATGTCAACGCTGCACGGCAGAAGTTCGAGCGACTACTGCGACAGGAGGAGCTGGCTGTCGAAGCTCAGATTCTGGACCATGTCGACAGTGAGCGAATACCCTCTACTTGCAAGCCGCATTCTATTGACTATCCTTCTAACCCAAGGCACCAAAGCAGCCGTCGGTACGTTCAACGTTTTTTTTGGTGATAACGAACTAGTTCCGTGTCTGACCGAGCGCTAGATCGAATGGAACGTCAGTTATCTCCTAACTTAGACCAATAATGCCCGGAATCGCTGAGGTACTCTGACAGGTAATGAGTTACTACGTGGCATCCAAGAATGGCTCTCTCCCCCCGACCCTGGGAAAAATTACAACATCGCCCTTAAATCACGGCATGGCGATACCGGCGGGTGGTTCGTCAAGGGTGACACACTCTCAAAATGGAAGAATTCCGGACCGAGTTCACTACTATGGATTAATGGTAAACGTCAGTTGCTGCCAAGTGCTTACATTGTCGCACAAAGACTGATGATTTCCCCTTTCGTAGCAGGCGCTGGGAAGAGCGTTCTTTGGTGAGTGAACCACTTCATATTTTTTTTTTCTCGAGAACTTACAGTGCACGCTAGTTCCGCAGTTATCAAGGAAATCAAGACTATACAGAATTCTGGGCTTGCATCTCTCGCAATGTACTACTATGATTTCAGGGAGGATGAGAAGAAGGACCTCCGCGGGCTGCTCTCTTCCGTCCTGTGCCAGCTTTGTGACCAGTCCAATTCCTGTCACAGTATCCTTTCCACCTTCTATTCGACACATATCAAATCTGCACAAAGCCCCAGCGACGCCGAACTTATTCGTTGTTTGATCGACCTGTTGAAACTCCCAGGATCACAACCGATGTATCTCATCATAGATGCCTTGGACGAATGTCCAAGCACATCTTCTCTGTCATCCCCCCGCGAGGAGCTTCTATCGCTTCTGGAGGACCTCGTCGAGGCCCGGCTCCCAAACCTGCGTATATGCGTTACGAGCCGACCAGAGGTCGACATCAAGGCTATCTTAGAGCCTCTAGCATTCTGTTCTGTTTCATTACACGACGCGAGTGGACAACAGGAGGACATCAAGGATTATATCGAGGCGATCGTTAACACGAATAAAAAGATGCAAAACTGGAATTCGCAGCACAAGCAACTTGTCATTGATGTCTTGACACGAAAAGCTGACGGGATGTAAGGCATTTATATCTTCTTTCTTTACGGCTCTCACCGGCACCTTTCTGATAGGTTCAGATGGGTGTATTGCCAACTCGAATACCTCGCCGACTGCCCCCCTGTAGGCCTCCAACGTGCTCTGGATGAATTACCGGCGACGCTCGATGAGACGTATGAGCGCACCTTGCGAGAGATCAAGGACACGAACTCGGAATATGCCCGACGGCTCCTTCTATGCGTTGCGGTCGCTTACCGCCCCCTCCAAGTTGAGGAATTGGCGGAAATTCTCGCATTTGATTTCGAGAGCCCGATTCCGGCATTTCGCGAGGAGTGTCGCCTGAAAAATCCGGTAGAAGCGGTGCTATCCACCTGCTCCACATTACTGTCTGTTGTCGAAGTTCGGGATTCCCAAGTTGTACAATTTGCACACTTCTCAGTCTCAGAGTTCTTGACATCAACTCGCTTTGCCGAAAAACGCGACTCTATTTCCAGCCGTTACCACATTTCTATGACACCAGCTCATACTGTCATCACTCAAGCATGTCTGGGTATGCTATTGCACCTGGACCAAACGGTCACCCGAGACAGCCTAAGCCGATTTCCCCTCGCCGAATACGCTGCCGAGTACTGGTTCGAGCATGCTCGTTTTGAGGGCGTGTCACAAAGCGTGGAGGAAGGGATGAAACAACTCTTTGACCGGACGAAACCTTATTTTTCCATCTGGCTCTGGATATATGATCCAATAGTGGACTACAGGCAGCGACGCGGACGAGCCGATGGGCCATTTCCACCGCGTGGAACCCCCTTACACTATGCCGCTTTTTGCGGTCTATATGACATTGCAAAGATCTTGGCCACCGAGTGCCCAAAGGGTGTGAATTCTCAGAGCTTTGATGATGCATCAACGCCGTTACATCTGACTTCGAGGAAGGGACATGTGGATGTGGCCCGGATGCTCGTGGAGCGCGGCGCCGACGTGTCAGCCCAGGCCGAGGACGGGAGGACCCCGCTGCATTGGGCGTCGTCCGGGGGTCATGTGGATGTGGCCCGGATGCTCGTGGAGCGCGGCGCCGACGTGTCAGCCCAGGCCGAGGACGGGAGGACCCCGCTGCATTGGGCGTCGTACTGGGGTCATGTGGATGTGGCCCGGATGCTCGTGGAGCGCGGCGCCGACGTGTCAGCCCAGGCCAAGGACGGGAGGACCCCGCTGCATTGGGCGTTGTACTGGGGTCATGTGGATGTGGCCCGGATGCTCGTGGAGCGCGGCGCCGACGTGTCAGCCCAGGCCGAGGACGGGAGGACCCCGCTGCATTGGGCGTTGTCCGGGGGTCATGTGGATGTGGCCCGGATGCT
>Ga0307510_10001636_pt1 | contig 24852 bp, 19 predicted proteins | sample 12_EM_MG_FD_207224 | JGI IMG/M metagenome (GOLD analysis project Ga0307510, IMG submission 207224) | Populus trichocarpa ectomycorrhiza microbial communities from riparian zone in the Pacific Northwest, United States - 12_EM | ecosystem: Host-associated > Plants > Roots > Unclassified | place... | reverse complement strand
TAAAACTTGCGAGCTGGGCAAGACGAAAGTACAAGAACCTAAGAGCAAGCGAAATGAAGGCAATCAGGTGGCTGCACGGCGTAACGGTCAGACAACCCAACCTATTTGCCCACTGGGCGCTCCTAGGCTCGAAACCAACGATTTGATAACCGGAGCCGTGTAACGGGAGACTGTTACGCACGGTTCTAACAGAATCTCAGGTTGTGATACCTGGGTTTACTTACTAGTTTTGGTATATGGATCTTTTTTAGGGCGGCCTGATGGTCGCCCTTTTTTATTTGGGGGTAGGGGAGATGTTTTATTTAAGGGGGTAGGAGTAAGAGCTATTTTGGGTCAAAGAGGCTGATCAGCTGTTGCGCCCTGACCTCGGTGTCGGCTTCCTGCAACATGAAGTGGAGGTCGTTCAATTCCGTTTTGTTAAAGATAAGGTGGACGGTATTACAGGGGGTGGGCAGGACGATGGAGCGAATATTGGAGTCGGCTTTTGGCTCATGATTTTCTTTTTTATAAGACACTATCCCGATGAATGCCTGGAAGTCGAAGGCATTGAGTGTAAGGACGGTGGTTCCAAAGGCTACCTGGAAGTGATGACAATCTTCGCATTTGATGATATACCCGTTGGCTCCGGTGTAACAATTTGTGAAATGGCACATGCGTAATCCGATTTTAAAGCAATTTAAGAAGACCAGGCAGCCCGGACTTACGCGATCCGGAATTGGGCTTACGGGATGGGGAAAGACTGGTTTCGGGCGAAAAAGCTGTTCCTGAATTCGTGTATGTTTGCGTCACATTTACTCGCCTTCTGCACCATGACCAGGTGCGGCTTCAGCATTATTATACTTGTAGACTAACAATCATGAAAAACACCGGATTGACTGTCATGCTATTTTGTGTGCTTCGGGTATCGTATGCACAGTCGGATACGACCGGTGGGGTTGTGCCGGAACGGGTGCGACCGGTGGCCACAGTAAACCCTCTTGCGGAGGTCGTCGTGACGGCATCCCGTACCGTGCGCCAGCAGGACAGCTTACCGGTTGCTGTAACCATTATATCAAAACAGGCTATTCAGAGTATACAGTCGCGGAGGCTGATAGATGTATTACGGGAACAGACGGGGATGATCATAGCGACTGATGAACATGGCAGCGGGTTGCAGCTACAGGGGCTGGACCCTGATTATACAATGATACTGATCGATGGGCAGCCGTTGATCGGGCGACTCACCGGCAAGCTGGACCTAAGCCGGGTGACGGTGGGGAATATCGAAAGGATAGAAATTATAAAGGGCGCCTCTTCTTCTTTATATGGCAGTGAAGCATTAGCGGGTGTTGTCAATATCATCACGTCGGCGCCGTCAATGGTGACGCATGGAGAAGTACTGGCACGTGGCGGTAGTTATGGGATGGCTGATCTTACTGCAAGCGGGGACTATGTGCTGGGGAACCGGAAGGGTGATCTTCAATGGCTTGGCAACTATTACCGGACGGATGGATATACGCTACCGGGTCAGTCTGCTGCGGTCTTGCCGCCATATTACAGTACTACATTACAGGGAAGGCTGAACTATCGTTGGTCCCCCCGGAGCTCGCTGGTCTTGTCGGGACGATGGGCTTACCGGTATCAGCATACGGTGTATGATCTCAATGGAGATGGGCCGCAAAAAGATGCTACGGGAGAAAATGATGTTAACCTTTTGGGGTCCTGGCGATATGCTTTTTCTTCAAAGTGGAAGAGCAGGCTGGATTATTATATAAGCCTCTATAATACCGATGAAAAGATCAATAAGACTGATACTTCTTTTTTCCGGCAGGCTTTGCACCGACTGGAATGGCAGCATGACTATACGATGAGCCGGGAGCTGTTGTTTACGGCAGGGGCCGGAGGCAACCTGGAGTTGGTGGTGGCGACGCGTTATCCGGGGCGGCAGACGATGCAGAGTGGGTTCCTTTATCTCCAGCAGCAATACAATCCAGGGGGATGGAATATAACCGGTGGTCTAAGGGGGGATTTGCATAGTGTGTATGGGGCCCAGCTTAGTCCAAAACTGGCGGCGCAATATCATGTCAATAAAAAGCTGTCGCTGAAAGCTTCTGTGGGAAGGGGTTTCAAGGCACCTGATTTTCGGCAGCTGTATCTCACGTTTACGAACCCATTGGTGGGTTATACGGTATTGGGTACGGAGGAAGTAAAAAAGGGTGCGTTGGCGGTGATGCAGGAGGCGGGGCAAATATCCCTGGTCTATCCGGCTTTTTACCAGGCGGCGGCTGATCTGAAAGCCGAACGGTCCTGGTCTTATAATGCGGGTGCGGTCTACAAGCCAATGGTTGTATTGAGACTGGAATGGAACTTCTTTTACAACTCTGTGCAGAACCTCATACAATCGGTGCCCATAGCAGAAAAGACCAATGGCTGGTTTGTGTATTCTTACGAGAATGTATCGAAAGTATATACGAAGGGGATGGAGTTCTCCGGCCGGTGGCGGGTGGGGGCCGGACTGGAAGTGCAGGCAGGATATCAATTGTTATATGCGAAGGACAGGGATATCATCGACTCTATAAAGGCGGGAACGGGGAACTATGCTCAGATCAGGAACCCACAGACGGGTGCGGTGCGGCGATCGGAGGTAAGTGACTATTTCGGGTTGATCCAGCGATCGAGACACCAGGCGAATATCCGGTTGTTATACCGGCTGCCGGATTGGGGGCTAACGGCCAGCGCGCGGCTGAACTATCTGAGCCGGGCGGGTTTTAATGACCTGAATGGGAATGGCTTTATCGACCGGTATGACCAGTATGTGCCGGCATATGGGATCGTCTCCTTCAGCCTGGAGAAAGACGTATGGCAAAGACGATTGTCGGTGCAGGCTGGTGTCGACAATGTGGCGGGGTATACAAATGCCTTGCTGGCTGGTCAGCCGGGCCGGCAGATCAACGGTGGTATCCGCTGGAACTGGGAGAAAAATAAAACTAAACCATCACTCATAAAAAATCAATAGCATGTTAAAAGTAAAACGTTTGTGGCTTATAGGAGCTGTGGTCCTGGCAGGAATGGGGATATCGTGTAAGAAGGATAACAATAATTCATCGGGCAGCAAGGACGCGACGGTGGTGACCGATCTGCCCGGGGACACGGCAGCTACGCCGGGGAGTCCTGCGAAGGCGATCTATTTCAGTTTTGTCAGCAATACGACGGTAGACTCATCGCAGAAGAAAACAGGGAACTGGGACATTGCATTTACAAATATTTACAACTCTTATGTAACGATCAATAACGGAACGAATCCTATCAGCCCGGGTTATGGAGGCAGTATGCAGGGGGCCGTGTATCTCGTCAATAAACCCTTTGACAGTGTGAAGACGGTGCCGGCATCAACGGAGGTCAATGTCAACGGATCGGCGGGTATGGATGGGTATCCTTCTGCGAGCTGGCCGGGTTGGTATCAATACAATGTAACGACGCATATCCTTGCCACGATACAGGGCAAGACACTGGTGATACGCATGGCCAACGGGAAATATGCCAAGCTGGAAATGATCAGTCTTTATAAAGGTAATCCTGCCAGCCCAAGCCTATCAACTCCTGTCCCTTATTTGAGTTTCCGGTATTGGGTTCAGCAGGACGGCAGCACAAATCTGCAAGTCCCTTAAAAAAACTTACAATTGGTCTGAAGCGTAACAAGCGAGTAAATGTTACTTGTTTCAGCATCCCGACCCCGTTTCTACGGGGTCGGCTCTTTATCTGATCAATTTAAAAATAGTAGTATGAAAAGAATTATCGTTTTATTTAGTCTGCTGCTGGTGATAGCCGGATCGAAGGCGCAGCAGCATATTGTATCACTCAATGGATCCATCAGCGAACTGCTGTGTGCGCTGGGGCTTGAACAGCAGATCGTAGGAGTGGATGTCACGAGCACATACCCGGCCAGCTTACAGGCAAAACCAAAGGTAGGTCATAACCGAAACATCAATGCAGAAGGGGTGCTCTCCTTGCAGCCTACGTTGGTACTGGGGCTGGATAACCAGCTGAACCCTTCGCTGGTGGAGCAGCTAAAGGCGGCAAAAGTGAGGACGCTGGTCTTTAAGCAGGAGCTGAGTATCGGTGGTGTCCGGGACTTGTTACAGGAGGTGGCGCGTGCTACGGGAACAGAAAGCAAGGTGGCTGATGTGCAGCGGCAGTTCGACAAGCAGCTGTCGGCGGTGCCTGTTAAAAAGACCAATAAGAAGGTGCTGTTCATTTATGCCCGTGGAGTGGGAACGCTGATGGTTGGAGGAACGGGAACGCCTGTTGACAAGCTGATCCAGCTCGCGGGGGGACAGAATGCGGTGAAGGAATTTGCTGACTTCAGGCCGTTGACAGCGGAGGCATTGGTAGCGGCAGATCCGGATATATTGCTGTTGTTTGACAGCGGGCTGAAAAGTGTGGGTGGTATGGACGGATTGTTAAAGATACCCGGGATAGCGCAGACGCGTGCGGGGCAGCAGGGGAAGGTGGTGACGATGGATGGAGAGCTGTTGAGTGGATTCGGGCTAAGGCTTCCGCAGGCTATCGCGGAATTAAATAAAAAGATCGGGGAATGAAGAAGTATGGAGTAAGAGGGCTGCTTATCCTGTTGTTGATAGTGAGCTTACTGGTTGCTGCGGGTATGGGTGCGATGGTTATCCGGCCAATACAGGTGGTGGCTATTCTTTTGAATAAGCTGGGCTGGTCTGTGGCGTCGGACTCTTACACGCCTGCTATGTCGGCAGTGTTGTTGCAGATACGACTGCCGAGAATCTGCCTGGCTGTTTTAACGGGCAGCGGGCTTGCTATAGCGGGAGCTTCTTTGCAGGGGTTGTTTCGCAATCCGCTGGTTGATCCCGGGCTGATTGGCATCTCTTCGGGTGCGAGTCTGGCGGCGGTGGCGGTGATCGTGTTGTTTTCCGTCCTTTCTCCGACGGGGGGATTACAGGGGCATTATTTGTTGAATCTGGGTACTTTTTGCGGCGCCTGTCTCAGCAGTATTCTTGTGTTCCGCTTTTCGCGGGTGGAGGGAAAAACGATGGTGGCCACTTTATTGCTTGCGGGTCTTGCTATCAATGCGTTGTGTAATGCTTTGACGGGATTGATCACGTATACTGCGAATAATGAACAGCTGCGAAGCATTAGTTTCTGGCTGATGGGAAGTCTTGGGGGTGCTACCTGGACTACGGTAAGTTCCTTGTTGCCCTTTGTGGTTCTGCCGGTGTGGTTGTTGCCCAGGGAAGGGCGGGCGCTGAATGCGTATGCTTTGGGGGAGATGGAAGCTCTTCATACGGGTGTGGATATACGCTGGCTGAAGTTCCGGATCCTCCTGCTGGCTACTTTATCTGTCGGAGCGACGGTGGCTGTCTGCGGCATCATCGGGTTTGTAGGGCTTATCGTGCCGCATATCCTGCGAAGCTGGACGGGGAGCGATCACCGGCGGTTGTTGATCAATAGTGCATTGGCAGGGGCCATCCTGCTTACGCTGGCTGATGTAGTAAGCCGTACGGTCATTGCGCCGGCGGAACTACCCATCGGTATTGTGACGGCTCTTCTGGGTACGCCGGTGTTTATCGTACTGCTATATAAGCAAAAAAAGAATCTTTATAATCATAACATATGATCCGGGTTAAAGGGTTGAGTTATTATGCGGGGGGAAAGAAATTGCTGGACGGGATCAGTTGTGTCATCCGGCCGGGTGAGCTGACGGTGATACTGGGGCCGAATGGTGCGGGCAAATCGACCTTGCTTCGGTTACTATCGGGAGAGAGGAAACCGGATGAAGGTCAGGTCTTATTTAATGAAACTGTTCTGTATTCGTTGTCGCCGCGGCAACTGGCTTTGCGGCGGGCGGTGCTGGGGCAGCAATATACGATGAGTCTTCCGTTCACCTGTGAGGAGGTGGTGATGATGGGCCGTTACCCGCATTACCGGGATCAGCCGGATAGCAGGGATCATGCGATCGTGGCGGAGGCTTTATCGGCGCTGGGTGCGGGGCATCTATCCAGGCGGCTATTCAATACCCTATCGGGTGGCGAGCAGCAGCGGGTGCAGCTGGCGAGGGTGCTGGCGCAGCTGGAAGAAAAGGATGTAAAGGAAGCGATGTCCAGGTTTTTGTTGCTGGATGAGCCGACGGCGAATATGGACTATCTGCACCAGCAAATCTGTCTCCGGCGGGCGAGGGAATTTTGCCGCAGGGGTCAGACGGTTGTTATGGTCCTTCATGATCTGAACCTGGCTGCGCAGCTTGCGGACAGGCTGCTGGTATTAAAAGAGGGGCGACTTGTGGCGGAAGGTGGGCCGAGGCAGCTGTTGGGGGTAGAATTTATCCGGGATGTTTATGGTCTGGAAGCAAAAATATTTTATCCGGAGCCCGGAGGGTTCCCGGTGGTTATAACAAATCTACAATCATGTTAAAAGAAAAATGGATCGAATTCCGGGCTGCGAATCCGAAGGTAAGGATAAGAGATGCTGCCCGGCAAATGAAGACAAGTGAAGCGGAGATCATTGCGGCTTTTTCCGGAAGTAGTGTACTACGTCTACAGGACGAATTCCAGCTGCTGGTGGATAGGATGCCGGAGCTGGGGAGGGTTATGGTATTGACGAGGAATGAAAGCTGTGTACACGAGCGGAAGGGAATATTTGGACCATTGGTGAGACATGGGAAACAGATGGGGGTAGTGGTGGGTGCGGACATCGATCTGAGGTTGTTCTTCCGTCAGTGGGCATTTGCGTTTGCCGTGATGAGCGATGAGGCTGCTGGTTTTAAAGAATCTATCCAGGTATTTGATCAGCAGGGAGTGGCGATTGTGAAAATATACCCGGAGGCCGGATCGGACCGGAATGCTTTTGAGCGGATAGTGCGTGACCTGGCTGCTCCTGAGCAGCAGACTGAAATAGCTTTGTTGCCAGCGCCGGCGCCGGTGAGATATATGGATGATACCGTGGATGTGGCGGCTTTTCGGGCGGACTGGAGCCAGCTGAAGGATACGCATGATTTTTACCCGATGTTACAAAAGCATGGAGTATCGCGGCTGCATGCTTTGAGGATCGCGGGTGAATTTGCACGGCGGGTGAATAATGATGTGGTGCAGCAGCTGTTGTACCAGGCGAGCGGTGGGGATTGGGAGATCATGATCTTTGTTGCCAATCATGGCAATATCCAAATACATACGGGGCCTGTAAAAAATGTTGTGGTTATCCCCGGGTGGATCAATGTGATGGATGCGGATTTCAATCTTCATTTAAGATTGGATCAGATCGGCGAGACCTGGATGGTGTGTAAGCCGACGGCAGATGGGGATGTGCATTCGGTGGAAGTCTATGACGGGAACGGGGAGATGATCGTTCAATTTTTTGGGAAGCGGAAACCGGGGCAGGCGGAGGGCATCCACTGGAGGGAATGGATCAGGGGGCTTTGAGGGGATATTCATGCCTTTTTATCTTAAAATAAATTATATTGCGGACAGTCGCAAGCGGGGGAATTTATAATCCTAAACTCAATTGATTTGAAAGAAACCGATGAGTGGGAATGGGAGATCGATTCGGAGTATCGATGGTTCCGGTGGGAATTGGGTTCTATTGTCAGATACAGGGATCTTTTGTTTCGGCTGGTAAGGCGTGATCTGCTGGCTAACTATAAGCAGACGATCCTGGGTCCCTTCTGGATATTATTGCAACCCATCCTGACGACGCTGATGTACTGGGTGATCTTTGCGAGGATCGTAAAGGTCTCTACGGGTGGGGCGCCTCCTTTGCTATTTTATCTTTCCGGGATCATATGCTGGAATTTCTTCTCCGACTGTTTGAACGGGGCGATGTATACCTTCCTGACCAATTCCGCCATTTTCAACAAAGTCTATTTTCCCCGGCTGATAATTCCTTTCAGCAGCATGCTGGCTCATTCTATGCGTCTGCTTGTGCAACTGGTCCTTTTTTTTAGCATTTATTTTTTCTTTTATGCTTTTGGGCGGGTGCCGGCGCCTGGCTGGGGCTGGCTTTTTCTGCCGTTGCTGCTGGTGTTGACGGGGCTTTTTGGATTGGGGGCGGGTTTGATCATCAGTGTGCTGACGGCCAAGTACAGGGACCTGGATTATACGCTGCAGTTCGTGTTGCGGATATGGATGTTTGCGAGTCCTGTATTCTACCCGGCTCATATTGTTACGGGGGGCGAAAAGATATGGTTCTGGCTGAATCCCCTGACCCCGCTGATAGAAACTTTCCGGGCCATTTGTTTCGGCCGGGAGGTTATACCGTATAATTATCTGTTGATCTGTGTCTTGAATATACTGGTGATACTGGTTTGCGGGATCGCATTATTTAAAAGGCATGAGCTGAAGTTGACGGATATTATCTGATCACTAATACCTGTGGTACGTTATGGATCCAATTATAATCAAGGCGGAGGGGGTATCCAAGTATTACCGTTTGGGTACGCAGGGGTCTGGCAGGTTCAGGGAGGATTGGAGCAACTGGTGGCAGCAGCGGCTGAAGCCGTCAAAGGCCGGTCTTGCGCGGGAAGAGGCGCATATCTGGGCGTTGAAGGATGTCAGCTTTGAGATAAGGGCGGGAGAGGTAATAGGATTTATTGGAAGGAATGGAGCCGGGAAATCGACGCTGCTGAAGATCATCTCCCAGATCACCAAGCCGACAAAGGGCTCTGTCAGGGGGAGGGGGAGGATAGCGAGTCTGCTGGAGGTCGGAACCGGGTTTCATGGAGATCTGACGGGCAGGGAGAATATCTTTTTGAACGGGCATATCCTTGGCATGACGCGAAGGGAGATCCTATCACAGTTCGACGACATCGTTGCCTTTTCGGGGATAAGCGCATTTCTTGACACGCCTGTCAAGCGATATTCCAGCGGGATGTATGTTCGGCTGGCCTTTGCCGTCGCAGCGCATCTTACACCGGAGATCCTGATCGTGGATGAGGTGTTGGCGGTGGGGGATGCTGAATTTCAGCAGAAATGTCTGAAGAAAATGAAGGAGGTGTCTACGGCCGAGGGGAGGACGGTTTTGTTTGTGAGCCATAATCTGCAAGCTTTACGGAATCTCTGTCAGCGGGCTTTCCTGCTGGAGAAGGGGGAGCTTGTAGCCAGTGGAGATCCTGGTATGTTGATCGCGCAATACCTTCAGAAAGAAAGTGTGCAGTATTTACAACAGGAATATGCCGATATCCAATCTGCGCCCGGCAACCAGGCCGTGCGTATAAAGCGGGTGGCGCTGATCCCGGAATATCCGGATGGAGGGAACATCATCGATATCCGGACGGCGCTGAAGCTGGAGCTGGAATTCTGGTATGAGCCGCCGACCTCCTCCGATCTGATAGTGGGCATTCATCTATTCAACCTGGCAGGGGATTGCATCTTTGATGTCTCTTCGCCAAGGTCTTCGCTGAAAAGGGGATTGGTTAGCGGTGGATGTCTGATACCGGCGAATTTTTTGAATGACGGTTCCTATTATATTTCTATTGTGTTTGTGAGCAATACCACCTCCAGGCTTTTTTATTTTGAGTCCTGTCTGAGTTTCCAGGTGGCGGACTACCGGGAGAATACTGCCTGGTATGGGAAGTGGATAGGTCATGTGCGACCGGACTTCAAGGTGACCCTGAGATCAGAAAATCTGTTGGCGGATGAGTGAATTTCAACCTTATATCATCCAGCATCTCCAGGTGGGAGAGATCGGGGCCAGGATATTGTCCGGGGGGCGGTATTATCTTGTCATCTGGCAGGGGGAATTGCCGTTGGGGCATTACTGGCTGGAGTCGGAGGGGGAGGCCATTGCTTTGGCAGCTTATGAACAGGAGATCCTGGAGTGTGTTGGGCCTGTCATGGAGTATTATCACGAGCATCCACACCTGAGGGGTGAAGGTGGAGGCTTATCGGTTGTCATTTGTACGCGGAATCGGCCGGAGGATCTGGAACGTAGTATCAGGGCTTTGCTGGATTCAGAGGATAAGGATTTCGAGCTGATCATTGTGGACAATGCGTCTGCCGATGACCGAACCGGGAAAGTGGTTGCTGGTTTTGCCGGTGTAAAGTATATAAGGGAGGACAGACCGGGGCTGGATATTGCGCGGAATACGGGGGTGAGGGTGGCTGGCGGGGAACTGGTCGCGTATACGGATGATGATGTGGCGGTGAGCCGGCAATGGACGAGGGAGCTGAAGGCTGCCTTTTCTGATCCGTTGGTAATGGCTGTTACGGGGATGGTTATCCCCCAGCGGCTGGATACCTTGTCGCAATATACTTTTGAACGGTTCTGGAGCTTTAATAAGGGATATCTGCCGAGGCTGTTCGATCATCGGTGGTTTCTGGGGCATGGCCAGTATGCTGCGCCGGTCTGGGAGATAGGTGCCGGGGCGAACATGGCATTCCGGCGGGATATTTTCCGGTTAGCCGGTGGTTTTGATGAAAGGCTGGATGTAGGTGCGGCGGGTTGTAGCGGGGATTCGGAGATGTGGTACAGAGTGCTGGCGGAAGGGTGGAATTGCTTGTATCTGCCGCAACTAGTGGTATATCATTTGCATAGAAGCACCATGTCGGGCTTAAAAAAGCAGCTTTTTTATTATATGAGGGGACATGTAGCAGCTTTGGAAGTGCAATATGAGCGGTATGGGCATAAGGGGAATAAGGCCCGGTTGTATAGAGGATTGCCAAAATATTACTTAAAAAGATGGAGGGCGGGTGGCCTATTGTGGGTAGAGCTAAAGGGCTGTCTTTCCGGTTGGCTTTATTATCGTTCGGTAAGAAAGAAAGCCGCGGAGCTGTTCCCGCTGGCTGGCAAGGCGGACGATCGACTGATGGGGCCGGCGGTTGTCAACGGCCAGACGATAGTGTCCGTTGTTATAGCAGCATACAATCATGCGAAATATCTTGGTCAGGCGATAGAAAGTGTGCTGGCGCAAAGTTTTCAGGGAGTGGAGATCATTGTTGTGGATGATGGCAGTACGGATGGGACGGACCTGTTATGCCGCCGGTATGAAAAGGTGCGGTATGTCCGGGTGGAGCGGGTGGGGCCTTGTGCGGCGAGGAATATCGGGGTTCAGTTCAGCAGGGGTAACTATCTTGTGTTCCTGGATGCGGATGATCTTTTATATGAGAACGCATTGGAGCTAAATCTTTTTTATTTTGGCTATTATCCGGATGCGGCCTTTGTTTCGGGGGGGCATGATCGTATTGACGCGGCGGGTGGATATTTAGAAAGTCCTGTTCCTGTGGAGAAGGCCGGCGACAATTATTTCGCTTTGTTACAGGGAAATTATATTGCCATGGAGGCGACGGTGATGTATCGACGGGACTTGTTCTTTACTTATTATTTTGACCCGGCAGTGGTGGCATGCGAGGACTATGATCTTAATTTGCGTATAGCCAGGGATTGGCCTGTTTATGCGCATGCTCATAAAATAGCGGCTTATCGTATTCATGGACAGAACCGGTCGTCGAACAGGAGGGCGATGGCCAGGGAGGCGATCAAGGTATTGAAAAGACAAGAGCTAAGGAATGAGGCAGAAAGAGCCTGTTATAAAAAGGGGATAAAAAACTGGATAACGTACTATAAATAGCTGATGGTAATACACCTAACTGACGACGTACTATGAATAGCTAAAATGGATCTATGAGTTATGATCGAATACCTTTAAGCCCGCCTGTCATTGCAGCATTGGACAGGACGGATGCCGGACCTTTGTGGTCGGTTATGATTCCTGTGTACAACTGCAGCCAGTATATACCTCAATTACTGGAGAGCGTGTTGGGACAGGATCCTGGTCCCCGGTTTATGCAAATAGAGGTGATCGACGATCACAGTACGGATGCCGATGTGCAGACGATCGTCGAGAGGATTGGTGGAGGAAGGATCGGATATTATCGTCAGCCGGAAAACGTTGGTAGTCTTCGGAATTTTGAAACCTGTCTCAATCGGGCGAAGGGGCAATGGGTCCATCTTTTACATGGGGATGATTTTGTCTCGCCTGGTTTTTACCATGAGATCAAGCTTCTTTTTGAAATGTATCCCGAGGCGGGGGCTGCTTTTACGGGCTTTCACTATGTGGATGAGGGCAGCGCCGTCCTGTATCCGAACCAGGTGCTGGCGGAAAAACCGGGATATATAGAGAACTGGTTGGATATCATATCTCAAACACAGTGTATTCAACCGCCGGCGATGGTCGTAAAACGATCGGTTTATGAGGAGCTTGGGGCTTTTTTTGGTGTCCATTATGGTGAAGACTGGGAAATGTGGGTCAGAATATCTTACCGGTTCCCTATTGTGCATTCGCCGGTTGCGCTGGCCAATTATCGGATACACTCGACGAATATTACCAGCAGATATTTTTTGTCTGGTCAGAATATCCGGGATATCCGGAAGGTGATAGAGAGGATACAATACTATTTACCGGCAGAAAAGCGGAAGCATTTGAGGCGATTGGCGAACAGGAATTTTTCCATTTATTTTGCCAAGACCTCGGATATGGTCTATCATGGATACAAGCAGCGGTGGCAGGCGTTTCAGCAGGCTGTATCCGCTCTGAAAATGGATCTGAACCCTACTACACTTTATTTTGCGGCGAAACTTTTTGTAAAGATCCTGATACGGTATCGATCGAAGCAGGAAAGATTATCGGCTGCTGTTTCGGGCTCCGGTAATTGAAGTGTCGTTTCAGCTTGCTGATGGGTGACTCCAGTAAATACCAGGAAGTGCTGGCGAAGAGTATTGTCAAACTAAAGTACAGTAAAAAGCTGACCACGGGATTGACGAGGACTTCGGTAAGTGGTGCAAGCGAGATATGGCGGGTGAGCAGGTGGGCGGCCAGCAGGTTATATGCCTTCCAGAAGGCAAAGGGGATGAGCAGATGATAGAGATAGATGCCGTAGCTGATCTTACCCAGCCAGGTAATCCATTTGTGTTGCAGAAAAGCTCCAAATCTGTTGGTATAACCCCGGTTTGCTCCTTCAATCAGGATCATTGTTCCTATGGAGGCGAATACTCTATCGAATCCCAGCAGGATCAGCCGTTGGTGTGTCAGGATCAGGGTGATCCAAATGGGAACGATGAAGACAAATAGTTTTTTCAGCAGGGGAACGCTGGTTTTATGGTAAAAATGCTGATAAGCCAGGAGGGCTCCGAAGGCGAAGCTGTCCATGCAGGCCGGTGTAAGGATGACCATTGGGACGGTTTCATCCGGGGCTCCGGGGTGGAGGACAAAAAACAGGACCCGGAACAATATGCCTCCGGCTATTATGGAATATAACAATGGGGGCAGATATTTATCTTTGACAAGGAGGATCAGCCATAGCCAGGCGATGTAGAACTGTTCTTCTACGGCGAGTGTCCATAAATGTGAGGTCAGGTTATCCCAGATCTGGCCGAAGTAAGTGCGGAAATTTGACAGGTAGAAAAAGTAGGAAAGGGGATGTTCCTGAACGTCGTGGCCTCCATAGGGCAAGAGGAGGAGGATCAGTAGATAGAAGTAGTAGGCGGGGAAAATGCGCAGGGTGCGACGGGCCAGGAAATTATATGCTATCTCTGTTGTCGATTTGTTATGACTTTTGTTGGTAAGCAGGATGGTAGTGATAAGATAGCTGCTCAGGACGAAGAAGAAGGATATAAAGGTGCCCATTTCTACCGTAAATGGCAGCTTTAGTGTGCGAAGCCAGCCGGAATAGTGGTAGAAGAGAACTCCAAAAACGGCAATGAAGCGGAGTCCATCTAATTGGGGTCGATAGGTCAAAGTTTTTTGGTCGGGCATGACAGTACGGGTAAATATGCAAAATGCCGGCCAGGGTGTAGGGTACTGCAAGATAGATACATTTAAGGGAAGGCCGGGTTCTTTAACATATACGAGAATCGACCCGTGGACGGATTACTGTTTGATATATATTTCTGTATATAATATATGATTTTTGAACTGTTTGATTCGATTTTTTGCCTTAATTTTAGTTAAAACAATATATATTAATTTAATTGAATAAATTATCTCGCCGGGAATTTCTTAAAAGATCGGGAACGTTGGCCGGAGGTGTATATCCTTCCATGATGGCGTTGGGCATGTTGCCTGCTGTACCTGCCTATCCTTTTCAATTGGAGGGAGATGGGAATGGAAAGGAGGTAGTGATTCTTGGGGCGGGGTTGGCCGGGATGGCTGCGGCTTATGAGTTGGGGAAGCTGGGATATACCTGTACCATCCTGGAGGCAAGGGAAAGGGCTGGTGGAAGATGCTGGAGTGTAAGGAAGGGGAGTGTCAATGAGGAGACGGGGCTGGGGGGGCATGTGTCGAATTTTGATGAGGGGCAGTACTTCAACGCGGGTCCGTCGAGGATCCCTCATCATCATGGTTTGACCTTGCATTACTGTAAGGAATTGAAAGTGCCCATCCAGGTGTATAACAATGTAAATGAGAATGCCTATTATTATAGTGAGGGGAAGGGGCCTTTATCTAATAAGAAGATCAGGGTAAGAGAGATGCACAATGATATGCGGGGTTGGATGACGGAGCTGCTTGCGAAGGGGATGGATGGGGGGAAGATAGATGCGGGCATGAGTAAAGAGGATACGCTGAAAGTGATAGAATACCTGCGTGCCGAGGGAGGTTTGGATATCGATAAGCTTTATAAGGCTTCGGCCCGGCGGGGGTATATTGAGTCTCCGGGGCCGGGGGATCGGGAGGGGAAGCTGGGGGAGCCGTTGGCTTTACTGGCGATGCTGCAGTCCGGGTTGCTGGACCCCGATTTTTACAATGTGGCTGAATATACGTATGAATTGCAGGGGACCTTGTTCCAGGCTGTCGGGGGTATGGACCAGATTGCGGCTGCTTTTCAGCAAAAGGTGGGCAGCCAGATCCGACTGGGTGCGGAAGTCACTTCTATCCATAACCTTGAGCAAGGGGTAAAGGTGGTATATAGGGATAAAACGGGTGAGAAAAGTCTGCAGGCGGATCTGTGTATCTGTACGATCCCCTTGCCTGTGTTGAGCAATATCGACCACAACTTTTCTTCGGATGTCAGCAGGGCAATTGATTCTGTTGTGTATATGAATACCGGGAAGATCGGATTGCAGTTCAAACGCCGGTTTTGGGAGGAGGACGAGGGCATTTATGGGGGGATCACGCACACGAACAACCAGCTGACGCAGCTTTTTTATCCTTCTTATGATTATTTGAGTGGTAAGGGAATATTGATAGGATATTATAACTTTAATGACAAGGCCGTTGCTACCGGTAATTTATCCTACCAGCAAAGAGAACAATTCGCATTGGACAAGGGCAGCCAGATCCATCCACAATACAGGCAGGAATTCGAGACTTCTTTTTCAGTCAGCTGGCATAAGACGAAATATAATTTAGGGGGATGGGCATTGTATTCTGCGGAAGAGCGGCAAACGTTGTATAAGCCTTTACTACAGCCGGAGAAGCAGGTATATTTTGCCGGCGAGCATATGACCTATCTGAATGCCTGGATGGCGGGGGCGCTGGAGTCGGCGAGGAGTGTGGTAGCGGCGCTGCATAGCAGGGTGAGTGGGCAGCACTTTACTTATAAGTCGCTGGGGAGCTGAGCCGTACCGGACGCTGGTGTTATCCTATGGAGACGTGAGAAAACTGTATTTTAAACCACCAAAAATATACTCTTATGGGCAACTCAATCAGTCGTCGCACACTTCTCAAAAGAGGCGCCTTATTAGCAGGCGGACTTCCTTTTGCCGGCAGCCTGCTGGACAAAGTACAGGCCAGTCCGATCATTACTCATCCGGATCATGCGTCTTCGTTTTCCATGCCTGATTCCTGGACAGAAAGAGAGATTGCCCTGAATGCGCCGGTACCATTAAAGGCCCGGTTATTCGCCAATGAAAATCCTTTTGGTCCTTCCGATAAGGCTAAACATGCTATTATGGAAGCGTTGCCGACCAGCTATCAATATCCCATCCGATCGATGGGAGAGCTCGCTGAAAAGATCTCCAATTTTGAAAAGGTTCCACAGGAGAAGATCCTGCTGGCTTCGGGCTCTTCGCCATTGTTGATGGCGGCAGCCCTGTATTATGGCAAACCGGGTAGTAATATCATTACCGGTGATCCTTCCTACGCCGATCTTCCTTCAAAGGCTGAGAGGATGGGAGTAAAAATAAACAGGGTTCCGCTGACATCAGAGTACAAGCTGGACCTGGATGCGATGGAAAAAGCCATCGATGCCAATACGAGGTTGGTCTATATCTGTAATCCCAACAATCCGACGGCTACCGTAGTGGATAATGCCAAGCTGAAGGCTTTCTGCGAGCGGGTGTCAAAGAAGGTGACGGTCTTTGTCGACGAGGCGTATATCGACTATCTGCCTGATCCCCAGGGTACGACTCTTATCCCGATGGTCAATTCGGGTGCGAATATCATTGTAGCCAGAACTTTTTCGAAGCTGTACGGCTTTGCCGGTCTGCGGGCTGGCTATGTGGTTACTCAGCCGGAGACCATTAAAAATCTGTCGTTGTATACGGAGGCTTCTATGTCGATCACGGCCACGACCCTGGCTGCTGCGTTGGCGAGCTACCAGGACCGGGAATTTCTTGATGGTGCGTTGAAGAAGACGCTTGCATCCAAGGATTACCTGTACGAGGTATTGAAGAAGGAAGGATATACCTATGTTCCTTCGAGCACCAATTTCGTGATCTTTCCCATCAAGATGGAAGGGAAGCAATTTACGGACGAAATGATGAAGCGCGGGGTAGGCGTTCGTTTTTGGAAGTTCAATAATAAAGAATGGTGCCGGGTGAGCATTGGCCGGATGGATGAAATGGAGGCTTTTGCCGCTGCATTCAAGGAAATATCTTAAACAAAATAACTGGTTCTTACACATGAAGAGTATCTTTTTTTTGCTGCTGGTGGGCGGCATGATGACCGTACGTGCACAGGATACGGCTGCCAATCGTGCCCTAACGATGGCTGAATATGACAAGGCGAAGACTTTTTCTGTCGGTGATCTGGACAAAGACACGTATGTCAAGTTCGAGAATACCTATATTTTAGACCGGGGTGGTTTTGGTAAGCCTTACTTTATCACAGGAGATGATGGGATGAAGAAGAGGATCGATCTTTACAAGCTGATTCTGAAGGATGGGCGTGTAGAGTTGGGAACTGTCATCTATTATACGACGGAAAAGGGGAAACGTTATATGGCTATTATGCCGGGTTATAGAGCCGATGGGAAAGTATGGGAAAAGTATTTTGAAGACATCCATGCGATAGATAAGGAAGAGAAGTTCTATGTCCTGAAGCTGTCTTATGTATTGTCGAAGGAGCTGGGCTTTCAATTGTACCGGGCGTCAACAGGAGCTACCGGGGCGGCGATGAACAGAGAAGCGGGCACTTATGGGAATGATATCTGTTTCCCGGGAGACATGCAGGTGACGATGACCGGTGGTGTCCGGAAGCAGCTGAGCGAGGTGAAGGCCGGCGACCAGGTGGTAACGGTGGATCCGGCTACGCATCAATCGACTACGGTGACGGTAAAGGAGCTGACGGTACATGCCGCGAAGAATTATGCTGTTACGCGGGTAATGCTGGTGTCGGCGACGGAAAGCTCAGATAAAGTGGTGACACTTGTTTCGAAGGTTCTTCAGGCGACACCTAATCATCCGATGGTCACTGCTGAAGGTGACAGGAAGGTAGGTGAGCTGAGGGAGGGGGACAAGGTGCTTTGCCTGGATGAGAAGACGGGCCGTTACCAGGAGTTTACGGTTTGGGATAAGACGGAGTCTGCGGGGGGAGTGCAACCTGTTTATAATATAGTTGCAGGAGGTGGAAGCACTTTTATTATGAATGGGGTGATGGTGTTGCAGAAGCCATTGAAGAATTAGACGCTATTCTGGTTTATGACATAGGGCCCGCTCGAAGAGCGGGCCTTTTTTGTAATTTGCGCCATGCAAAAGCCGGTTTTGGTCATTAAGTTAGGTACAGCGGTTCTTACAAATGAAGAGGGCGAGATTGTGCAGGCTACTATCCGAAAGGTTGCGGCGGGGATCGCTGCGCTTGCAAAGGACTATCATGTTATTTTAGTATCCAGTGGGGCGGTGGGTAGCGGAAGGGCTTATTTCTCAGGATATAAGGGGACACTTGCGGAAAGGAAGGCTGCGGCGGCGGTTGGGAATCCTATCCTGATCCGTCATTATCAGCGGCATTTTTCCGCTTATGGCATCCCGGTGGCGCAGGCTCTTTGCGAACGGCAGCATTTCTCGAGCCGCGGCCGATTCCTCCAGCTCAAGGAGACCTTTGCTGAGTTCTGGAAGAATGGCATTTTGCCGGTAATGAATGAGAATGACCTGGTGAGCAATGTGGAGCTGAAGTTTTCCGATAATGATGAGCTGGCTACTTTGACGGCTATTGGATTTGATGCTGAGGCTCTCCTGCTTTGCACTTCGGTGGGCGGTTTTTTGGATGCAAACAAGCAGATCATTCCAACGGTGGAGAAGGTCGACAGCCGTATCCTGGGGCTGGTGGAGAAGGGCAAGAGCAGTCTGGGGCTGGGGGGGATGCTGTCCAAGCTGACCTTTACACGGCTGGCCTGTTCCCTGGGGATAAGGGTGGTAATCTGCGGGCTAAAGGGGAAGGAACCTTTTGCCGAGGCGTTGGCGGGCAGAGTGGGAACGAGCTTTACGCCGAGTGTTTCCAATCTGAAGGCGAGGCAGAAATGGCTGGCCAGCGGCTCCATTACCCTGGGCAGCATATTTGTCGACAGGGGGGCTGCGCGGGCGTTGGAATTACGCCGGAGTCTTCTGAGTGTGGGGATCAGCAAGGTACAGGGGAAGTTTGCGCCCGGGGAGGTGGTACAGTTGATGGACGAGGATTCCACGATCATTGGGGTGGCGAAGGTAAAGATGGGGGCCGCGGAAATGACGGCTTATCTTTCGACTAAGAATATGGTGGCGGCGCATGCGGATGATATTGTTCTGTTTTAAAAGCGAAAAAAAGTATGAAATCAATAAAGCCCTTGATCCTAAAGACTTATAAGGCGGCGGTAGAGCTGAGGCGTGCTTCTGACCGGCAAGTGAAGACGGCCTTACAACTGCTGGCGGCAGAACTGGAAGCGCAAAGCGGTCTATTGTTGAGGGCCAATGCCAGGGACCTGGGGCGGCAGGACCCGGACAATCCCCGGAATGACCGGCTGTTGCTTAATGAGCAGCGCATTCGTGCCATAGCAAAGAGTATCCGTAAAGTGAGCCGGCTGCCGGACCCATCGGGGAAGCTGCTGGACAAGCGGACGCTGGCCAATGGGCTGAAGGTAGAAAAAAGGGCTGTGCCGTTGGGTGTGGTGGGGGCCATCTATGAATCGAGGCCGAATGTCACTTTTGATATAGCAGCCTTGTGTCTGAGGAGCCGGAATGCCTGTTTGCTAAAGGGCAGCCAGGAGGCGAATGACACCAATAAAGTAGCTGTCGGGCTGATCAAAAAGGCGCTGAAGGCCAGCGGCATCCATCCGGACTGTGTGACCTTGTTGCCGGCGGATCGGGAGACAGTCCAGGAGTTGTTCACGGCTACCCGTTGGATAGATGTGCTGATACCAAGGGGGTCGGAGTCGCTGATCCGGTATGTAAGGGCTAATAGCCTGGTGCCGGTGATCGAAACGGGGGCGGGTGTCTGTCATGTCTATGTGGAGAAGGAGGCAGACCTGGCGATGGCGGCGAGGATCGTCGTCAATGCAAAGGTGTCGAGGCCATCTGTTTGTAATGCGATGGATACGCTGCTGGTTGATGCGGCTGTTGCGCCGGCATTATTGCGCCGGGTGAAGGGGATGTTGGCGGAGCATGCCGTTGAAATCTTTGCTGATCCGGTAGCTGCGCGGCTGCTAAAGGGATATCCTTTTTTGCAGAAGGCCAAGCCGGAAGATTTTGCAAGGGAGTTTCTGAGTCTGAAGTGTGCGGTAAAAGTAGTTCGCAATATAGACGAAGCGTTGGATCATATACAGCGTTATTCGACGCGACATTCCGAAGCCATTGTGTCGAAGAACAAAGAGCGATGCGAGCGTTTTCTGGCGGAGGTGGATGCGGCGGCGGTATATGCCAATGCATCGACACGCTTTACAGACGGGGAGGAACTGGGTCTGGGGGCGGAGATAGGGATCTCAACTCAGAAACTGCATGCCCGGGGGCCGTTCGCGCTGGAGAAACTCGTGACAGAGAAATGGATCATACGCGGTGCGGGGCAGATAAGGGAATGACCCGTCGTGTTAAGAAATTGCTCATGCAAAAAAAAAGCCAGCTTATTCTCAGCTTTAGCATGGTTTTTGGATAGGAGAAAACATTTGATCGTTATCTCTTAAAAGCCAAAAAATGAAAACTGTCGCTCTGATTAAACGAAAAATGTGTGGAATTTTTTCCCCAAGAAAAATACCTCCTTTGATTTCCTTTTCAATTTGATTTTCTCCTTCTGACTTTTGCACGCTCCCCCTATATCCCCGTCTATAGTTGAACCTTTCCTTAGTATAACTACTATTGCTTTCCTATGTATACCCATATAGACTGTTAAAAACGGTTACCTATATGGCAGGGAATCGTATTGCCTAAACGTTACAATTAAACAACAATGTCCGAAAGCTACACTGCTAATTTTTTTTAATCCAATATTTATGAAACATCTTCTACTCATTCTTGTATTTCCTGTATTATTTTCTCCAGTTTTTTGTTTCGCGCAAGGCGATCAGACTATTATCAAGGTACCTATCGATGGTTCGGGTGGTACGCAAAATGCCATTTTGCATTTGCCGGATGATTATGGGTCAACTACGACCAAGTATCCATTGCTGGTCTTTCTTCATGGAATCGGGGAAGGCTCGCTTACGGATCCTTCTACCATCTATAACAGTTCTTCGGCGGGTGGGCCGGCGTATATCATTGCACATGGCAGCTGGCCTTCCAGCTTTGTCAACCCTGTCGATAAAAAGTCCTATAAATATATCGTCGTCTGTCCGCAGGCGGCATATGGGACTTCAACCACCGCACCTGCGCTGGAAGTAATTTTGAGCTATCTGGTCAAGACATACCGGGTAGATGAGTCCAGGCTTTATTTGACGGGGATCTCTGCCGGCGGGGAAGGTGTGCTGGAATATACTGGAAAAATCCAGGCTTCTGGTGCGGCGGTGAGCGCAACGCATAAAGTTGCCTCTTTGATCCCGATGAGTGCTGTAATGAATGCCTATTACCGGGGGCAATATGCCGATACTATCGTAAAAAATAATGTTCAGCTGTGGGGGTTTGGGTCTGCTACGGATGTGCACGGAGCCAATACGTTGAACCTGGTATTGGATGTAAATGCGATCAAGGCAAAATATGCAATATCTACGGCCTACAGTGGTGGGCATTGCTGTTGGGAGCAATTTTATGATCCCAACTACAGGCTGAATGGGATGAGCATCTATGAGTGGGCACTGCAGTATACGCAGGGGGTGTCGGCTCCTCCGTCGACTTCGCCCACTTCGCCTACTGTAAATCCATATCCTGTTCCAGGGAAGGTGGAAGCAGAAGCTTATGCGACGATGTCGGGTGTCGCCACTGAATCCACGGCGGATGCGGGTGGAGGATTGGATGTGGGTTGGATAGACCAGGGCGACTATATGGACTATAGTGTAAATGTTGCTACGGCGGGTCAGTATTCTGTCGGGTTCAGGGTTGCCACGCCCAATGCAGGCGCTTCCTTCCAATTTACGAAGACGGATGGCACTGTTCTGGCGACGGTGAATGTTCCGAATACTGGTGGATATCAGACCTGGCAGACGGTGACTGCTACGGTGACTTTAGCGGCTGGTGTGCAAACGCTGCGAATAAAATCGACAGCTTCGCCCATCTGGAACATCAACTGGATACAATTTACCCAGAGCGTTGTCAGCAATCCTGGTACATCCATTCCGGGGACGATACAAGCGGAGAGCTATTCAGCGATGAGTGGCATAGGAACCGAGACCACCGGGGATACGGGAGGCGGACAGGATGTTGGCTGGCTCGACAATGGCGATTGGATGGATTATGCGGTGAATGTTACTACTGCCGGTCGATATACTGCCAACTTCCGGATTGCCACGCCCAATATAGGAGCTTCCTTCCAGGTCTTAACGTCAAGCGGAGTGGTGCTGTCAACTGTTACGGTCCCATATACGGGCGGATACCAGACCTGGCAGAACGTGTCGGCCACTTTGAACTTACCGGCGGGCAGTCAGACCCTGCGGATCAAGTCGGTGGCTTCGCCCATCTGGAATATCAACTGGTGGCAGGTCACGGCGAACAATACTCTTCCGGCCACGGTGTCCATTCCGGGAACGATACAAGCGGAGAGCTATTCAGCGATGAGTGGCATCGGAACCGAAACCACCGGAGATACGGGAGGTGGGCTGGATGTTGGCTGGGTGGATAATGGCGACTATATGGATTATGCGGTGAATGTTACTGCTGCCGGTGTATATACTGCCAGTTTCCGGACTTCGGCGCCAGCTGCGGGGGCTACACTGCAGGTCTTAAACTCCAGCGGAACGGTGCTGACTACCGTCAAAGCCCCCAATACTGCTGCTTTTACAACCTGGCAGACGGTGACGGCGAATATAACGTTGCCGGCGGGCAACCAGACTCTCCGGATCAAATCTGCGGCGTTGCCACACTGGAACATCAACTGGATACAGTTGGCCAAGGCTGCAACTGGTACGGCAGCGACTGTGGGCACACAGAGCAGGACGGCTTTGCAAATGGGTGGTGATTCGACGGCTGAGGATATGACGAGTAATCTTATCGTCTTCCCCAATCCTGTCCATGACCAGCTGACGATACGGATCAACAATGACCAGACAGGAACTATGCTGGTACAGTTGACTGATGCATATGGTGCGATAAGAGGAGCTTACAATTTCAGCAAGACAGCGGGTTTCACCCAGGTAAATCTGTCTACTGCGAATCTAACGAGCGGGGTCTATTTTGTAAGGATACAGATAGGTAACAGAAGTGAGATCAGAAAGATAATCAAGCTATAAGCTAGCATTCGAAAGAATAAAGGGCCTATTTTTTTGTTGTATGGCAAAAAAATAGGCCTTTGTATTTCAAGAAAAATAATTATCTTTCTGACAATTAATATAAAAACACCTGCTTGTATATGAGAAAATTATTTGTTTGCCATTTCATTATCCTGTTGGTTTTGCTGGTCCAGGCTGGCGGGGCGAATGCTCAAACGACGCAGCTTACTGTCAGCGACAGCGCCGGACCAATTATCAGCCGGAATATCTACGGGCATTTTTCCGAACATCTTGGGCGTTGTATTTATGATGGTTTCTGGACAGGCGACCATATCCGTATGGACATTGTGGATGCGTTGAAGAAGATAAAGATCCCGGTGCTGCGCTGGCCGGGTGGTTGTTATGCGGATCAGTATCATTGGCGGGATGCGATAGGTCCCCGGGAGCAGCGTAAGAGAACGGTGAATACGAGCTGGGGGATGGTGACGGAGGACAATAGTTTCGGGACGCATGAATTTCTTGAGCTGTGTAACCTGTTGGGTTGTGAGCCATATGTGGCCGGTAATGTAGGAACGGGCACGCCGGAAGAGATGTCTAACTGGTTGGAATACCTGAACTATAATGGCAAGAGTACTTTGGCCGATCTGCGCCGGCAGAATGGGCGGCAGGAACCCTGGAATGTAGCTTTTTGGGGAGTTGGTAATGAAAGCTGGGGTTGTGGAGGGAGTATGACACCGGAGTATTATTCCGGGGAGTACAATCGATATTCCGAATTCTGCAAGAGCTATCCTGGTGCGCCGCTGAAGCTGATCGCGAGTGGCGCCAACGGCCCGGATTATAACTGGACCGACGTGGTGATGAAGAATATCTCCAAAGACCGCACCTGGGGTCTTTCGATGCATTACTATACATTGGCGGGGTCCTGGGAACATAAGGGGCCGGCCACGGGTTTTGGAGAGGGCGACTATTTCAAAGCATTGTCTGCGTGTTTGAAGATGGAGACTATTGTCAACAAGCATTCAGCGATCATGGATAAATATGATCCCAAAAAGCGGGTTGCGTTGGTCGTAGACGAATGGGGGATCTGGACGGATGCGGAACCCGGTACGAACGGATCATTTCTCTACCAGCAGAATAGTCTCAGGGATGCGCTGATCGCAGCTACTACCCTGAATATCTTCAACAATCATGCGGACAGAGTGAAGATGGCTGCGCTGGCGCAAACTGTGAATGTATTGCAGGCATTGATCCTTACGGATAAAGACAAGATGCTGCTGACTCCTACCTATCATGTCTTCGATCTGTACAAAGTGCACCAGGATGCCCGTCTGCTGGCTATTCGGATCAAGAGTCCGGATTATAGTTTTGGTGGCGTGTCTATTCCTGCTGTGAATGTCTCTGCTTCGCGTGATTCCAGTGGAGTCGTTCATATATCGCTTGTGAACCTTGATCCGCAGAAGAAAATAACGATCCGTACGAGTCTGCCGGGGATAAAGTTCGGTGCGGTCCAGGGGCAGGTGTTGACGGCTTCCAAGTTCAACGATTTCAATTCCTTTGATCAACCGAATAAAGTTCGTCCGGCTACGTTCAACGGAGCGAAAAAGGATGGCAGCGACCTGGTGGTTGAAATGCCGGCGATGTCGGTGGTTGTACTGGAATTAAAATAATTGGACTTTTGCATCAATTATTTTTCTTCCATTAATTCTCCCTACCTTTACCATGTACTTTAGGGGTGCTCGTTGATACGGGCTGAGATAATACCCTCAGAACCTGATCCGGATAATACCGGCGAAGGGAAAAGATGGACTCTTGCATACGCGTAAGCGGCACCTCGTTTTATTTATTTGCCAATCAACCCGATTCGCATGGTAGAGGTGTCCATTAATCA
>Ga0307510_10001635_pt1 | contig 24862 bp, 22 predicted proteins | sample 12_EM_MG_FD_207224 | JGI IMG/M metagenome (GOLD analysis project Ga0307510, IMG submission 207224) | Populus trichocarpa ectomycorrhiza microbial communities from riparian zone in the Pacific Northwest, United States - 12_EM | ecosystem: Host-associated > Plants > Roots > Unclassified | place... | reverse complement strand
GTGGGGGGTGCCCCCGGCCCCCCCCCCCCCCCCCCCCCCCGGTGGCCGTAGCTGTATATATTATGGGTCCACGTATTTTTCATAAAAAAACGATGACTGTGTAATAAGTTGATTTTATTTTCATTAGATAAAAAAAAAAGATAATGATAGTAAACATATAATTTAAATAAAAAAACAATCACGATAACTTAAAAAAACTTTGGAATGATAAAATTAAATAAAAAAATTGGCCCGGGTCAACCCAACATAGCATGATAGATATATAATCTGGATAATAAAGGGCGAGCCATCTAGGTTAACTCACCAAATCGGCAAATCCACGATACATAATGAGATCAAGATAATATGATAGAAAAGAAACAAAAAAAATCACAAAGTCAAATAAAAAAAACTAATGTTGAATGATGAAATAAAAAAAAAGAATAGGTTTAAAAAAGGATATCAATCTGCATTAACTTTTCAAACGTGTGACTTTGGTTATCAGACCGAAAGCATCATACATAAAAAAAAAACATAAAACTCAATTCTTAACAAATCAAACATTAAATGAAGAAATTGAATAAAAAACAATCACATAAAAGAATTAAAAACAAAAAATATTAATTAAAATAATCAAGATAGAAATCGAAATTAAAAATTAAATAGAGGGCAACCATAATTTTTTTTAATTAAAGTGTGAAATTGAAAGAAAAATAACTTTAATAAAATGACAATAAAATTAAAAGAATGAGGATCAAATTAGAAAAATAATATATCATATATTTGGATTAAGAGATGAAATTTAAAATTAATAAAAACTATACAAGATAGCTTAGAAGAAAAATAAAAAATCAAAAGAATGAAAATCAAAGTGGAAAAACAATGCATGACAAATTAAAATTAAAGAATGAAATTGAAAAAAAATAATCAAAACTCTACAAAAGAGGCAAGTATAAAAAAATTAAAATTAAAAAAAAAGATAAAATTCAAAGAAAAACAATATTAAAAGATTGCTTTGAAAATTCAAGGATGGAAGGGTAGAAACTAAGAAAGATAGAGGAAAAAAAAAAAGTCGTCACATGTATTGTCCAAGGATAGAAGACGAATCGAATACTTTCTAGGCAGCTAATATTTAGCAACCAAGAAATGCCACACGTGCCTCTTGAAGATTGTGACCAAACAGGATAGCAATTTTTTTTTATTAAAAAAAATTATTATAATTTCTGACCAACCTACCTCCTATTCCACTTAATAATAACGAAAAAATAAAGGAACGAAAAAGACAAACTAATCTGAGACCAAAGGCAAGGTTTTTTTAAAAAAAATTTAAAGGCAATAAAGTAAATTAATTGTGCTTTCAAAAGGAAAAACCTGAAATTGTCTATAAGCGCCGAGTTTTTTTTTCTTTTTCTGGAAAGACATTTTTGTAGTTTAAATCCTCGTAAAAAGGAAGAAGAAGATCCTCCTACTACCATCAGGCAGCCAACTATCTTCGGTTCGAGGCGTAACAACATAAATGCATTGCTCCTATATACAGTGCACATGAGTCATGATCTACAGTGTGATCTGCATTGTTTTTACCCTTCCTCTTTTAGTTTAATTTGTTGTGTACACACACACTCACAGACACTCACTCATAAACTTTGATTTACAGATTGGGTGGTAGAAAAACATCATTAGTTGTTAAGCATCTTAATTTCAACGCCAATATCACATCACGAGGATGCCCAAAAATATAAATTAATACACGCATGTATAAACATTTATATATAATTAACACCAGCACTCCCCTCACGAGCTTCCTAGCACTTAATTGGCAAACCAGGCATCATCAAACCACCTCCAAGCTCTCTTTACAAGTACATGGGCCACCCCGGCCCGACAACATTTCCAGAAAGAACTCACGGGACGGGACAGTAGTGCTCTTCAAGCAACAGAGATTTTGATCAGTTCTTTGGACAACATTAACGACATTACTGGGACATTCTAATCTGTAACGATCGAGTAAATTATTATTATGCATGAATGAATGAATGGATGTTATCCAAGAACTAGCAAAACTCCTCTTATGCATGCGTCCAGATATTATCCCATTCAATTAACCTCCACAACAAACTCCTTGTCCTCCTCCAACCTCTCCATAGCTCCAGCTTCCAAGCTTATCTCCGCATCAATACTCCTTCCACCACTCTTCCCTCGATACAGATACACCATTCCATCGAACCTGTTATTGATTCCACTCCTCACCGTCTCTGGCTTTCCCCACCCAAAATCCACCTCATAAACTGGAAACCTTGGCGAGCTCCCAACAGAGACACAGTTAACACCCGCATCTTTGAACTGAAATATCTTTGGTGACCTTTCAAACTGCCTGTTACGCTCTTCAATGGCTTTAGCATCGTGCATCTCAATGGCTTTTTGTATCATGGAAGCTCCAAACTCAGGTGGGTTCATCGACAGCAACCCGACAGCGGTCACCGTGTATACGGCCTGAATTAGGTTACCAAAGTAACTTTCCGGCATTGGCGGGTCGACCCTTTTGCGGCAGTCAGCGAAGACAGTGAAGACCGTGTGGTCTTCAGGCTTAAGCTGACGCGCTTGTGTTACATGGCGCCACATATGGACAGCAAGTGATTGAAAAGTCGAGAATGGTTTTGAGCCGTCGGATGGTGGGTTTGAGTTGACTTTTGACTTGATCTTGTCAATTGCTGATTCAGAGAATTTGAAGACTCGCTCTATGAGTGGCGGATCAACAGGCTTAGCGTCAGCAGTGCCGTTGGATGATGCATTTTGTGCGTCCTGATCTGGCGGTGGTGGGTGTAGCTTTACTTTAGTGTTTCTCACTTTGGTGCGGTCCAGGAAAGGCAAGACGGTGACTGAAGGCAGCCCACTGCAAATCTGGGCCCATGAACTCATAAAGTGCCACGTGGAGGTCCCATCAATGATGGCATGGTTGAAGGCCAACCCCATTGCTAGTCCATCTTCCAGCTTGGTTAGCTGCAAGCAATATTTAGCAGCATCCTCCAGAAATTAAGTCTTTTAAGCTAAAATATTTAGCTCACACTACATACGAATATATATATATATATATAGAGAGAGAGAGAGAGAGAGAGGATAGGGTTCTAATCGGGTTATGTGAAAACAAATTCATAGATAAATGTACACAAAGTAGTTGGAACATTAACTATGGAATCGTATCTTAAAATTATTTCTTCTTAAATCAAATTTAATAGTGTCATTTTTTTCGGGTCAAATTGTATTTTTGAAAAATTTTAAAAATTATTTTTTAGTTTTAAATTAATTTATTTTATGATTTTAAAATATTTTAATATAATATTAAAAATAAATTTTAAAAAATAAAAATATATTATTTTAATCCATTTTAAAATAAAAAAAACCACCACACAACAATTTAAAACAAAACGAAAGAGTCCAACTCAACCCTTTTTGCCTAAGTTCATGTTCTGCTTGCCTCCTGCATTCTGCAGGTATCTACCAAATTAGATTAACATATTCTTAATTAGTAGCCAAAATTAATAGAAGGCATCTACTTAATTACATGCATAAATCAATGTCTTACAAAGTTGTAATTAAATGGGGTATGCTTCTGACGAAAAAAGAAAATGTTACGAAATGTTACCTGCATCGACAATAATGGTCTGTGGAGTCCCTCAGAGTTCAAGATCCCATTGTAAGGTATGAGCTCCTTCAACGTGGAGGTACCCAGCTCAACAGCTAGATCCTCCACACTGATCCACTCAGCATTGGCCTCCACCACCTCAACACCCTCCATATCATCGTCATATTCTACACTGAGCACCCCTTCTTCATCTCTTGCTAGTTTCCCGGCCAGTTGGTAGAAATCCTCCAAGACAGCTCCAAGCCCATCCTTCAGCTTCCCTACCATGTCCTCATACTCATTTCCCTTGTAAACTAACAACTTCTGGTTGTAGTGAAATGCAATGTATGGAAGATCAAAGGTCACCAATCGACATTCCCTTCTTCCTAGTTTTTTGCTGGGCTTGACATGGGATTTGCCAGTTATTTTCACCTTCATGATCTCCTCCTCCTTATATTCTGCCTCGGGGGCCATTGCTGATTGTTGATGGTATTCAGGAGTGTGCCTAATTAAAGCTGAGAAAGAAGCTTGTACTTCAGGACCTACACAAGACAGACAGATAATCTGTGTGGTTATGGAAAGCTAAAGAGAGAGACAAGGGATACTTATAGAAGATGTGATTCTGGTGTGGTTGGGGGTCATTAATGGATTTCATGGGAGCGGTTGTGTCCCATTAATATTTGGGATTTGATCAGACAGACTGTTAGTTAGGGAAAAACTTGATGAGATCGGTAAGATAGAGGTTCTCTCTCCTTACAAATATTAATTGTCTGTTGCAAATTTATGAATGCCAACATAAATCACCTCAAAATTTGTTTTCTCTAGCTAGCTAGCTAGCTAGTGCCCTCTACACACACCAGTCTATATGTGGGGCTGTAAGAACCTGGACCCAGTGCTTCAAGTGTTTGCACCATGCATGCATGGATGCTATGGATATAGAGGCAGCATATATACATGGATATGCTATGAAAGTGTTCATGTTCCCAGAGAAAACAGACCTCGAAGGAAAAAAATAGTTTCGATACAAATCTTGCAGGCAGCATAGACCAGCAATTAATCAGGTCCGGGCTGCACTTGTCGTCCAGGTGATCAATAAATTTGAAGAGATTAAGTGCGGGCAGGATGATCGATGTCGTTCCAATGGATGCACATTTCCTTCCTTGTCGGCAAATTAGGTTGGGGATTTTACGTTGAATTTTATGAGGATGACCATCGAGATCAAGTCGAGGAATTCTCACAGTACAATTTAGAAGTTCACACATGTATACGACCCTTACTCTTAGCAAGGACCGGCCAATTATGCGACCGACGGGAATAATGATTGCGGAGATGATGGGCTAAATGAAAGCTTTTTTAAGTTTAAATTAATTTATATTAAATTGCATTTAATTTATTAATAAAAATAAAAATAATAAGATTTAAACTATAAAAACTCCGCCTAAAAATGTAAGATTTAAAGGGAGGACACAAGAATAATTTCATCAAGAACACGAGAATAAAATCAATTTAAAGCACTGTATGAGAGGGGGGGCTGGCAAATGACATTATTGAAAAGGTTCCATCGATGCAGGTAGGAGAAAACCCGCATCGAGCTAGCTCCTACCTACGCATGCGGAGATTAATTGTTTAAGGCAATTAAAGCAATGACTTTAATTCCAAGCAATAAATGATTCACCTCCTAAATAAATTATTTGCTAGAAAAGAAAGAAAGAAAGTTGCAAGGAAGGGCTTCCATTCCAGCTTGATGCTGCCACTTCAATAAACATCCATTAACGACACTTTCATGTACATGACGGCTGCATGCATGTGACAATTTATCACCGTCCGTCAACGTGTGGAGCCAGGGAGAATTGACTGCATCCAAAATCTCTTTTCCTAGGCTTCGTTGCTAAAGCTCTAGCTAGCATTCGTTCATCTTGTTGAATCGCCTCGCCACTCCTTCACCGATAACACCATGCCACCAATTACCCTCTTCGTTCAAGTTTCTTCTCTTTGTTTCCTATATCGTAACGCGCACAAAAAATGTTATGAATGAAATTTGTAGATTGAAACACATTTTATCACATTTTACCTTTGATTAGATTAGATTAATATATTAATTAAGTTTGTAAATAGACCTACATAAACACGGGGTTTGTAATTTGCTTCTATTTTTCTTTGGGAATAGAAATTATTGTGGCTTTATTTCAATAGAAAGTCTTTTCTATATATTTATACATAAATAAACACCTAAAAAATATTATAAGAACATAAATAACTTATAACATCAAATGAGCTAAAAATTAATTGAAAATAAAAAATTAACTCGAATTGATAAAACTTCTCAAGCCCAGATCTGTTATTACAGGCAAAGTGAAGTCAAAAAACAACCTAATAAAACTTCTATCATCAAATGAAATCTTTTGACATCAAGATTGATATCTTTTCATGGTTGAAATTGTTGTTAACTGACTATTTTCTCTTTCGTCACCATTCTCAAACGAGTTTCTCAATACTCTCTTTAACCAAGAGACTACAAATAAAGAGAATGAACTTTTGGACCAAAATAATAATTATCGTTAATATAAGGTTAGCTATATATTTTCTTAATACGTAATTTCTTCTATTTAAGCTATAAAAGGGTATGAATGAAGAAATAAAGTTAGTTCTGGAGGCTATTCAAAATAAACTTGGCACAAAAAGTTTATTGCTTCATCGTCGCTTAGTGCTGGAGGCTCAAACATCTTGCAACCTTTGTGGTATACATATTTAGAACACTGACCACCTTTTCATTCCTTGTGATTTTGCTTGGAATATTTGGATGAGAATTCTATCTTGGTTGGGAATTAGTGGATGTTTTTCCTAGGTGTTTTGATGACAAGTTATATTAATGGTCTGCGCTGGTTACTGGAAATTTTCAAAAAAGAGCTTGGAAGTTTTTATCCTTATGCACAACCTAGAATATATGGCTATATTGAAATAATATTGTCTTTCAAGAGGGTATTGCAGATTTTGATTACTGCTTTATCTTGATCCTTCACCATCTTTTTTATTGGCTGAAGTCCTATAATCATCCGCTCGTATATTCAGGATTTAATATTTTAATCAGTGCAGATGATATTAAGTTTTGGACAAACCAATATAAGATTTACTAATGTTTTGATTTGATTTGTCTATTTTTCTTTTTCATATTTCGATGTATGTTTCCTCATCTTTTTTTTTGTTTGATGGCCATTGCCTAAATAACCATCTTTTTAATAAAAATCGATCATTATAAAAAAGAAAAGAAAAAAAGATGCTGTGGGTCTTCACATGGGTGGCTTATATTTGTAGAAAAGAATTATGGAATTACTCTTTAATTTCAACCCCTTCAATGCAGGTTTCATTCGTCTCCCTCCTGTCAATATAACTTATCTTCATTCAGGGAATGAGATTGACATCAATTGTCCACTGCCTTATGTCCGGATGAGCACGAGCTGGTTGTAGCAATCTTCGGTGATTATTATTGGTTGTCCTATTTCAAGTCCGGTCATAAATCGTGGAAGCATGCATGGATGTACAAGGGAGAGGTGTACCCCTCTCAGATGTTATTTACTACAAATGTGTGATATATGTTGTGGGTAACAGGAGCCAAGTTGTGTCCCTTGATACTTCAGCACCGAACCCGAAACTAAAGATGGTTACACCCGAGATGACGTGCGTGGGCGAGGAATACGTATCTTGTAGAGTCATCGAAGGGAGATAGAGTTGCTATTTGTTAAGAGGATTTTGAAAAAGAAAGATGACGAGTTTCAGGATGTTACCTCAAAGTTTGAGGTCTTTAAACTTATAGTACCAGATTCTTTAAACAACAGTCATCAACAAATTAATTAAGATCGTTGAGATAGAGAGCTTATAAGGTGATGATGCAATATTCTTGTGTGACAACTATTCCATGTCGGTTTCGGCTTTAGACTTCCCTGGATGCCTACCAAACTCTATTTACTTCACTGATGATTACATTCTCCTTTGGCGTTGTGAACCTTTTGGACCTCGATCGTGACATTGGCGTTTTCAACATGGAGGATCGATGGAAGTATTCGATTACATTACACTCCAAACATTGCCCACAAGGACTTGCCGCCACCGTACGTGCCAACACCGAACATTTAACACCTATAATCTATTTGTCATGTAATGTTATTTGGTTGCGGCTCGTTTTCCCCTATTAATCAACCCGATCATATACTTGGTTTTTTTCTTGTTGTAAATTGATGAAACTGCGTTGTATATTGTCAGTTGGTCATGAAAATTTTATTGATGGGAGTAGAATTACACAAGGTAGAGTGTTTAGAACATTATGGTAGGCATTGGACGTGCAATAAATATTGAGTGTTTGCAGCGGATGATTAATAGGAAAAGTCAGGCGGCAAGGCAGCCATCTTGCGCGCAGGGTGCTAGGAGACAATTGGAGATACTCCTGTAAAGACCACAACTCTTCTGTTTTCAAGTTTTGAATATTATATGATATAATTCTATTTTTTTCAACTTCAGTTTGCTTAAGATAAGCACAACAATTATCCTATTGTGAATTCTCTTTATATATATATATACATCAGTAACGGAACCATCCCTTTAATTAACCTTGTAAACAGTTCTTTCTTTATTGCTTGAAACATGGTATTAGAGCCATCTATGGCGATCCTCTCATGCTTCCCGATCAACTACCTTCATATTTCTCAACCCCTCCCCTCCAGAAATTACTAACAAGACAACGTCTGTGCTAGCTGGAGCCAAATCCAGCATATGCCGAGTGGTTTTAGAAGGATCAAAAGCTGTTGTCACGGCTTCTGGCTTCTATCCCTGTGGAGGCTTATACGTACGTTGTGGCAACAACTCTTAATTATGAGGTATGGCAGATCCTTGAAAGATCTTTTGGTTATGTTTCTGAAAATAGACTGTTGCAACTTCATATTCAACTACAAGAATTAACCACTGATGATGAGTCTGTAGCTCAATTTCTTTAAGAAGCAAAATATATTGCTGATGAGTTAGAGGTCTCTGGACACCCTTTGACTCCTTGAAGTTCAAAGCAATAATTTATAAGAATCTTGGTTTTGAATATATATATATATATATATATATATCACAATATAATTGCGGACTATCGGTCCAAGGAAAACAGGTTTCCCTTTTTGATCTCTAGTATGATTCAGAAATCCAACTCTTCTAGTTCCCCCCCATCTCAGCAGTCCTCTAATGCTGGTAGTTGCTCTTTTATGAACTATTCTGCAGGCAACAATTATTCTGATGGTTCCAACAGGTCTTATAACAGCAGCTCCGTGTAAGAGACGCTATGAATGTCAGCGTCCCAACAGGTCTTATAAGAGCACATCTTTCAATTCTGCACCACTGTCTCCTAATGCATTAATTGCAGCTTTTGATGAGCTTTTTGGTTGTTTGAACTGTTCTCTTCCTCTTTTTCATGAGAATAATAATTAAGCGGTAAATCATCATATATCCTAGGCAGTCACTGGTGACTCATCCTTGAGGGGCCTTTTGTCTGGTACAGCGCATATCCTCGGCAGCAACATGTCTATTCAATAAAGAAGAAAATGAATGAAGGAAGGAACAAGAGTAGCATGCTATATATTCAATAAAAAGAGAAAGAAAGAAGATACGGTCAAGGATCGAGAGAGGAGAGTAGTGCGTGCGTAGAAGATGCATGAGTTAATTTAGGGTTTCTTTCTAAAATGTGTGTACATTTATTTTTAGTTTTAAATAATTGCTATAGCAGCGGCGAACGAACGTGAAATTCACGCCCAGGCCACGAGTCACCAGTCGACTGATGATCTGGAGGTTGCTCAACGTGTGGCAATATTTAGGACCATGCATATATATCTAATTGTATGTATTGAGTTTACGATCATATCTTAATATATATAAACTTAGCTAGCTAGCCCAAGTGCCTAGCTCGACAATGAATAAAAATTAATAATCAAGGTTTATAGGGATTACGTACATTGAATTTTATTGACAAAATCAATCTTAAGATTGATCATATTGATACTATAAGGGCCTTGATATATATATATATATATATATATATATAGTTTTGTCCGTTATTGAGTGGAGCTAGGTAGCCGTTTATTAATTAATCTTCTTGGCTGCATGCGTCTCCCAGCTTTGATCATATATAGATAACAATAATCGATGGTATATATGCGCGCATGTCGTTAATTTTCCCTTGAAAATAAAGTTATAATGAAACTGCTGGGACCATATATATATTAATTATTCTAATGGATGACTATATTCTATTATTTTATATATATATATATATATATATATATATGCCATAGAATTAATATATATAGCGACTTAATTTGTTCTGTTTCGATGACTATATATATGCTAGCTCTTCCTTCATGATGTTAACGATCGAGAGGATGCAAAAAACACATCGATCCTTCGTGATTAGGTTAAATTAATGAAGGGATTCATGCCATATGTGTGTGTGTGTGTGTTCTCACATAGATCGATCCAAAGGTTATTTATTAGTTTGTTTAAGCATATCCAGAAGCATTAATTATTCTCTCCTTTTTACTGTGGCCATAGAACAAGATTAACTTAATTATAAGCAACCTTTTATATATATATACAATATCCTCGCACCAATTAAATGCTTCTACTATAATTATTCATTATAAAAAAATAAAAAATAAAAAAGTAAATTGGTGCAATTCTGTTAAAAAAGGAAGAAGAAGAAGATAGGGTGCGATTTTCATGCATAATTTGGATACAGTTTTGCGAAAGATTCGATTACACTTGGCGTTCAAGATAGAGGACTAGTTTAATTTTAGATTTAATTATTGGAATATAAAAAAGACAGACTTGTGAGATGACATGTTCCCCTCCTGACATTTCTAGATTGTAAAAGAAACAGCAACCGATAAAGGGTCCATCTGTCATGCTCACGTGGACCCCTTCTAGCAAAGTTTAGAGATCAGAAATCATCATCTTTTACCGTTCATCACCAGCCACCGGCATCATCATCTTTTACCGTTCATCACCAGCCACCGGCATCATCATCGTAGGCAAGATCATCCTCGACTTTCTCTGCCACGTCATCAGCAACATGGTCTTCCAAAGCATCAATGCCCTCAGCCAATGCCAGTCCACCTAAGACCCCACCCACCGCACCCACGGCCAATCCTGTCCCCATCCCTCCAAACTTACTTTTCTTCTTCTCCTCCACAACCACAGGTTGCTGCTCTCCATACCCGTAACCCCCATAACCGTAACGCGGCTGCCCGTATGTCGGAGGTGGGGGCGCGCTGTACGGATACCCTGTTGGCGGAGCTGCTGTTGAATAGTACGGATTTGGCTGCGGTGGTGGTGCACCATAGGGTGTCGCGTAAGGGTAGTCTCTCGAAGATGACGGAGGAGGAACCCCGTAAGGAGGTTCACGGTAAGCATCAGGAGCACGATAGCGAGGGTCTCTAATGGTGACCTTAACGTCGAGTTTCCCCTGTGGTCTGCCGGAAGGACGCTTGATCTGGAGAGCCCGGGTACTGGCTCGTTCTCCGATTTCGACGTCGTCGAGAACGTCAATGAGCTTGAGCTTAGCGGAGCCGATGAGGGGCTTGGTGCCCTCCTCGGAGCCGGCGTGGACGATGTCGATGTGGAGGGTGTGGTCTTCGATGCGACCAGATGGTAAGGGGATGACCAGAGTTTGGTCCCAAAAAGGAGAGGTGTCGCCTTCGTCGTCGACTCGAGTGGAGCATTTGTAGTTGGAGTCAACCCACGCGACAGCATATGGCTTCAAAGAGCCATGGCGCCAGTTAACGTTTTTGAGGTCTTTGGCAGAAGAGATGGTGACTTCAACCTCGTATCGAGAAGCCATGATTTTGGAGCCTGAATACTTTGTGCATGCGGCAAGCAGCTAGCGTGGCGGGGATGTATTTATATATAGGTTTCAGTACTCGGACTTTGGACTTGTAGTTGGGGTAAGGAGGTAGTTAATGGTCTAGAATGCCCTTGTGATTTGTTTGCGTTTGCCCATATATATATCCATTCAGCACCAGTGTGGTAATTTTGTATGGTAGGTGAAGGTGATTAATTCCTTAATGCGCATGGCAGTAACGGCTAAGAAAGTAATTTTAGGCGAAAGATAAGGATTTCTGGGACAGGTACTTTTTCTCTTTCCTTTTTGATTTTGATTCTTCCATGTATAAAAGAAGGCATGATAATAGCATCTATGCTATTTTGAAGTGTCAAGATATTAATATGATATTTTAAATATAGTATATATTTCAAAGTAAAATTAAAAGCCATTAATTTGAAGAGTCACTTGTGTATTGAAGAGGAAGAAGAAATTAAGTAGCACGGAGTTTTGAAGTTATTTTCTTTTCACATCGACCGCTTGTCGTCTATCTTACCAGCTAGCTTGTTGGTTTTGATATTTTTTGGAATAAATAGAAATAGCTTTCATAATGCATTCCCATTAATTAATGGAGCTATTAACTAAGAGGAAGAGGCTATAAAAGATAGTTCTTTAGATCTTTTACCTCCTGCGTTGCGTTTGGAGATGCCCTAATGCTTAAAGTTGGATGTTCTTTAACCAAAATCCGGGACAAGGCAAGGCATAAATGCGATAGGAATTAGGATGCAGCAAAGCAAAAGGCAGAGAAGAGTATAATTCATAGATGCTTCTTCTAGGCTTACACGCGGGTTCAACACGGGAAGCAAGCATTGAGATAGACCGGCCATGGCTCGTAGGGCCAGAAACATAATTTTCATAATCAAATTATTCCCTTCTCTTTCTTTATAAGCGGCCCGGCCCGTGTGCTTAAAATCTGGCTGGTGTGTCGTCAGCAATCCTTTCTTGTTTTTTTTTTTTATTTCAAATTCAGAAGATTGAGTTTTGATTATTGTTTTTTAATCATTTTTTTTGTTGAAATTTTGTTTACTTTTAATTTTACATTGGTTCTTAATATGTATATATAAGTCGCTTCAATCCAGTCCTTTTACTTTTCCTTTACTCTTTTGTAAAAAATTTTATTGATTGTAATTTGATCATTCAAATCAAGTTTATAATTTTTGTTTTTTCAATGATAATAGTGATTTCAATTTAGTCTCTTTTCTTTTGATTTCTTATTATTTTTCTTGGTCCTTTTATCAAAGTTTTTTATAGTTTCTAGTTCTATCCTTCAAATCAAGTTCATGATTTTTATTTTTTCAATAATAATAATAATAGTAATAACACTAATAATTGCAATAATAATCATGGTAATATTGATGATGATGATTACAATTGCAGTGTTAGTTATAATAATAATGATGGTGATTAATATATTATTATAAAAAATATGATAAAATAATAATATTATCGATAATGATAACAGCAACAACATTAATTAAATTAGTAATAATAATAATGATGATGATTGTAATAATATTAGTAATGATAGTTGTCGCAACAATAGTAATAGTAATAATAGTTAAAAAAAATAAGTAGTAGTTGTTGTAGTGTTGTGGTGACAACAATACAACTGTTGTTATTACTGCTACTACTATTATAAATAATAATAATAATAATGACACGAGAGAGAAGAAGATGGGGAAGAAGAATAATGATGATAATAAAAATACTAATAATAATTGTTGTAATAATAGTGATAATGACAATACCAATAACAATAACAACAACGATGATGATGATGATTATGGTGTTGGTTGTTAAAATAGTAATAATATTAACATGAATGTTGCTATTATTATTAATAATGATAATACTAGCAATAATTGTGGTAATAACAACAACAACAATAATTTTAATAATAATATAAATAATTATGATGGTCATAATAATAATAATAGTAATAATAATGATATTACTTATTAATAATAGTAGTTATAGTGATCCTGATTCTAATTTTTTGAATTATTATTTTTTAAAATCCTTTGGTATGATTTTTTTTTAATTCATTCTTTAATATTTATTTGTTTTTGAAATTGAACCTTGTGATTTTTCTAGATTGGATGCTTCAAGTTTAATGACTTAGTTCATGGGTTTAAAATGTTAAAATATTTATAAAAAAAAGCTTTATAATTCTTTTTATTTTTAACCGGGTTATTCCAGTTATATATTTTAAATTGTGGGTTTGATGAGATGTCCCGTGTTGACTTAAGTCTAATTAACATTTTTACGTATTTGTTATAAATGGTTTGTTTTATTTTATTTTTTGCTTATTTTCAGTACATGAACATTATTTTTTGTTCAAAAAATTATTCAGCCCCGTAGCGAAGCGCAGATACGAAGGCTAATCTACACTAAACAGTATTTATCTAAAAGAACTTGCCTAAGAAAGGAAATGAGTATTGCATGCATACTATATTATAAAATTATAAGATGGATACTATAATTTAAAGTGTTGAACTTGCTGGGTTACAATAATAAGACTAATGGAGTTGAGAGCCTTTGTTATTCAAATATATCAAATTAAACACCTAATGTGATGGGTGATATATATCTACGTTTAGGTAGCAGTAGCACCATGACAAGTTCGGTTTAAAGTGAATATATAGAGATTTTGAATAGAGGACCTTTTAAAATATTAAAAAACCACATGTATTTTTCATTATTTTTCATATATATTTAACAAGCGAAGCCTTGAGAATTTTTTATTATATATGTAATTAGGATCTTTTATCAAGTAAGAGCAATCTACAAGTATAATAAATAAATATATGTTATTTATTTTTTAGGCCTTTAATTTTGTCAAGTGAGAGCTTTGAACCATTATATATCTAAATGACTCTTCGCTTAAGTCGGCTATGACCGTAGGCTAAACTAGGCAAACTCCATCCTAAGGAAGTTATTAGCTTGCACACCCGTGGTGAATGGCCATCTACGGCTCCGTTATAAACAAAGATTTAATTATAGTGCAAAAACATTTGACGATCTCATTGGATGTAAACTAACATTTTCGCTTTGATTACAAGAAGACACGATCTAAACAAATATGTGAAATTCATACAAAATCAAAACTCAAAGCCATTAATTATTTGTGTCTAAAAATCCCTTTGAAAATAAGAAAAGTGTCGATACATATAGATTAGAAGAAGAAAAGTCTTTGAAGATTTTTGCAAATGATTCTCAAGATGGACATGGCATATATGCAATACATGTACGAATTTAGCTTTATACTTAATGGAACATGCCTGCCCGTACAACTTAAGGTAAAAAATAGTTGGGCAAACTTTTGCATTCAAATTAAGTGGTTAATTTCCTATATATAATCTTATATATATATATGGACAAACTTGAAGTTACCCTTAATTTATTTTAAGAATTAGTATCAATTTGTTTCACGTAAAATAACTTACTTAAAAAAAAAAATATCTGGCTATTGTAATGAAATCTTTCTAGAAATAAGTATTTGGTATTTGTTAAATAAGTGATAAAAAGGAAAATAAAAAAATTACGGGTCTAGCTTAGTGATAAAAATAATAAAGTAAACTACTTTTTTGAGATGGTTTAAGGCCACGCTTGATTAATGTTTCAATATAAAAAAAGGTAAAAAAATAACAAATAGTTTAAGGTTACATTTGATAAATGTTTCAGTATGGTAAACCAACAGATGAAGAAATGAAAAAAAAAACATATTTTATTAGAGGAGTAAAGACACAAAGACATAAAACAGATAAAAAAAGGACAAAAACATACTTTATTAAAATAATAATTATATAAAAATATAAAATAAATTTATTTTTATTATTTCTATCATTCTTACATAGAGATAGTTATCAACCAATACCTTAAAAACTGCATCAAGTTTTTTTCTCTTCCTATTTTCCTTTTAAGAGTGTCTAAAGCTAATTAATAGATATTGGGCCATATAAGGCTTTACACAATACCAAGTAATTGATATTGGGCCGAATTGGAAGCTCAAATGTAAAACCCTAACTAAAGCGTGAAAAACCCAAAGGAAAGAAGAAGCTCCGCGACCTCCCTACACCGCTTCTTCACCTTCTTCTTTGGCCAAAAATGGTGTGGTCTCGTCTCCTCCCAAAACCCTCCCATATCCGTCTCCTCTCTAGATCCCTGATAACTCCACGACCTCATAACTCCACCTCCTCCACTTTCCTCCTACTCAGCAGACCCTTTTCTACTAACGACGACGACAACAACATCAACAACAACAACAACAACAAAAGAGACCAGCCAGGCTACAACATCTGGCAACTTTCCGGAGAAAATGAAGGAAATTTCGATTCCTTCTTCCCCCAAGACTCGGACACTGGCGTTCCTGGCATCACCGATTCACCTGTGACCGCCAAGGGGGAGGATGAAGAGTCGTGGCTAAAAGAAGATGAAAATGGTGACGACGGAGGTCGATATATATTTGATCGACTCGAGAAAGATGTGATTAATGAAAGGAGCGTTAGTGATATTGGTGGTGGTGGTGGTGAGTGGCGGACTTCATCGTTGGGGGTGAAGCAGTGGAGTTTTGAGGAGGAGGAGAAGGAGGATAAGGTGTTTGATTTTGGAGAGGGTGTGGTACGGAGTGGTGAAGGTAATATTAATTGGGGCGAGAATGTTCCAAGTGAGAGAAGTGCTGAAGAGGAGAAGATGCTTGAGAAAGAAAAGGAAGAACTCAATGCCGTTCTCAAAGGCAAGCAAGCAAGCTCCCCTTTTCATTTATTTTCACTTCTTTGAATGAATGAATGATTATATAGGCTTGAAGTAGTTACTGGGTTTTTTTGGGAGAGTATTGATAGGGCTGGCTTTAATGAGTAAAGTTCAAGTCTTTACATAGCAATTATGTCTTTCCCTATAGAATAGAGCTTACTGATTAACGAGTAGAGTGTCAAAAATGCTATCTTTGCATGACGCACATTGAAATAAACTTGCTCTACTTGTAGAAGAATGAATTGAGTGATACACTTGATATCTTACTTTGATGACACATAGCATATTGGACTTTCTGGTCTACAAATTCTGAAACATCATTAATTTATCATGCGATCCTCTGGACTGTATATGAAGCTTAGGTGTCTCCTTGTGCTTGGGACAATTAACCAATGACGTTATGTTAGGCTATTGAGTTAATTTATACACTGGGTTTAGAATTTCACCCTTACTTGATTGCCTGCAAGCAGCAATACTGTTAGAAATGAAATACTCGTCAAAGCTATTCTTTTTACTGCATTACTCGCACCATATATTGAAGATGTAAATATCTGAATCACATCTTGGAAATATCAATAGCAAAACTATGTGAAAGCATATGTATCATTGAGCTGTTTTGTCAAATGGTTTATTCAAAACTATTTCACCCGTCAGCAGTTTTCTATTGTGTTATTCTTTGTGAAAATTATTTTTCATTTAATGAAATTACTGAATGACAAGGTGCAATCTGAAAATTATTTTCTTGCATGTTAACTAATTCAATCATATTCTTTTTCTGCTGGTGGTGGATCAAGGCTGGTGATAGTCTCTGAAAGTTTATATCGATCCATATTGCAGGTCCAAATCGTGCTTTTGGTGACCTTATTGCAGCATCTGGAATAACAGATGCAATGTTGGACAGTTTAATTGCCCTCAAGGATTTTGACGGGGTTGAAGGATTGCCTCCTTTAAGTGAGTTAGAGGATATGCGTTATGAAAAGAACATAATGAAATCCCCAAGAGCTGAAATAGAGCGCCAGAAACAGGAAGAAATTGCTAGAGCTAGAGTGAGACAGGTTGATGATAAAGGAAGAGCTTATGGAACAGGAAGAAGGAAATGTAGCATTGCTCGTGTTTGGGTTCAACCTGGTGATGGAAAATTCATTGTTAACGACAAACAATTTGATGTCTATTTCCCAATGCTTGATCATCGTGCTGCCCTTTTGCGACCTTTCTCTGAGACAAAGACCTTAGGTCTTTGGGATGTTACATGTACTGTCAAAGGCGGTGGTGTTTCAGGTGAGCTTAATTGTTCCTAGTTCACAGAATATTACATATGTTATTGTTATCTCTCTTTTTAATTAAGGTGCCATCCGCAATAGCTCAAGTTAACCCTCTGTAAAAATTAAAGAAAACTTGTTTTTTCTCTCACTTACAACATATAATCTGGTTTACACCCTTTTTTTTTGTAATATGGTACAGAGATACTTCTCTTGTTGGATAAAGTGCATATAATTATTTTGTAGTTTTCATTAACTCTTATTTTTGGTATTTGACAAGATTCTTTTCTCCACTTGCATGGAGTATATTGTTACAGGCAAATAGCTCTTTCTTTTTTAATAAAATTTAAGAACAGCTCCAATTCCATGAGTACATGAGATTAAGTTTATTCATGTTATGGTGCTCTTATTGTAGCATCTTCTTAAAATGCTTTCCTTTCTCTCGGTGGCTTGCCTGCCTGTTTTCATTTAGTGGTTGATCCAGAAGTTAGTTCATCACCTGTGTTTTCTTTTCTTGTATTCTAATTGCCTTTGATTGATATATTGAATCTTATTTTAAGTTGATTTTAACAATGTCTTGTGAAGGCAGCCTCTAAGTTTTTGGAAAGCTCTGTAAGCAAATTCTTCTGAACTTTGTTGTAGTGAAAGATGGAAGGGTTGAAATTGTAAGGGAGTTCAACATTTTTAGACGTAACTAGCCTTTGAGAAGTGCAGTATTTTTATAGTCTTTCAGTGCAATATCCAGTTGTCTGCATGCTCCATTTTCCCATTGTTATCCTTCTCCTGACCAATGCTCTCCATTACCTAGCACAGACAGGATTGTGTCTCAGGATATCAGCATATTAGTTAAACTATAGCTGGGAACTGATGGATAGTTGAGTTGAGTCATTCTTGTGGTTGTTGTCATTGAACCTTTCCCCCACCATTTATCCTAATCCAACTGCTATTCTCATTTGTTATTGCCCACGGTCATAAAACACTATCATTTGTCATCAGATAAAAATCTTTTTTTGTTTTGCTTGCTAGTTTCTGAGCAAGAGATGAACTCTATTTCCTATTCCATTTGCTTACCTTTTATCTCAAGTATATAAAACTTCGGATATGCCAGAATATAAGCACATGTCATCTTCTACTGTTGCATGGTGGAAACTCAAAATCAGAGGTTAGCATTATTGCAATATGTCTGCAAGGGATGATTCTAATTTAGTGGTAATTGGCTGGGCACTGAAGTAAAAGCCCTTCTTGATTTACACAAATTCATTTGAAACCAGATACTCCTAGCTTTCATGTGTAATAATATTGAGGATGTCATTTCACGAATCATAGTTCTCTTTATCTAGCCTTTCCTTGTGTTTCTCTTGGTATGAAATTCTTTTTCACACAATCACAACTACTGCAATGGAATTTTGAATTGTTTTACATCTAAAGCATGCGCTTTATTTATCTTACTTTTTTTATGAGTTCCTTGCCATTTTTTTTGTGATTGAATTTTGGCATTTCATTAGGTTCCAACTTGTATCTGTGAAGGTTGTGTTCGATGATTGTCTTTTCAGGCCAGATATAAGTGATTGCAGGGGGGTTTTTTATTTTTGTTTTATTTTACTTTTTATCCTTTTCCCCATCAAATGGAGAATGGCTTGACCACTGATAATTCTTTATAACGTCATGCTTAACGTATATGAGAGTTGAGAACCACATTCTGCACAACTTAATTTTTAGTTCAAATCATTTATACGGTGACAGGTCAAGTTGGAGCCATTCAGTTGGGGATCAGCAGGGCCATGCAAAACTGGGAACCAGACTTGCGTCCCACACTCAGAAGTGGTATGCTTATGAAGCATATTGTTTTTGTTTTAAATGCTTCTCTTTTATATCAAGCTTTGCTGTAATGAATTCACACGCTATCTTTTTAAAAATTAACATATTATTGGCTGTGAAAATCACACCTCATTTTGAATGACAGCACACTGCCTCATTTTGGTTCCAAACTTGGCTCCTGGCATTGAATACTAGTTCGTCTGTGATGCACTTCTTCCATCATAAGCTTCAGGTCTTCACTTGTGTTAGATATAATCGATATCTAATATGTTTATTTTTGTGTTACCAGGCGGTTTCTTGACGAGAGATCCACGTGTGGTTGAAAGGAAAAAACCAGGAAAGGCAAAAGCAAGAAAGAGCTTCCAATGGGTCAAACGTTAATCAAAGTACACAAGTTCTGCTCTTTTGTACGACTGCTTGTCCATGAAACCTCAATATTCAAATTTACATGATGACACAATAGTGTGAGGTTCATTTGGCTGACAGTGAAATTTCACATGGTGGTAGCTTGTAATCCATATTTACATCACCAGTCTTTGGAGAGCCTGAGAAGATTTTCTTATGTTTTCCTATTCTTTTGTCCTTGATGATATGAAATGCAACCATTTCAGATTTTGTTTAGTTTTCATGGAAACATTCCAAAAACCAGTGTTATTCAAGCCGAATAACTTGTTTCAGTAGGTGAAACTCGTTTTGCACTTGCAGTAATGTGCTGTGAAATTCCTTTCTGAATACTGTACCTCTTTGTTCGAATACGTCTCTCATATGACGAGAGACTAGTGCACCCTAAAGTTCCACCGCTCCTCTTTCCCCACTTGACTGGGGGAGGGGGTGAGCTGGTGCAGTTGCAATTTGTATAGAGATAAATAATATCTTATTTATTTATCATAAATTTAATAATTAATAACTGTCCTCATGATTTTATTTTGTAAGTTAAAAATCTATGACTAGTAATTAGTAAATAATCCTGAAAGCATATCTGTGGGTCAATTGTTTTCAACTAAAAAAATTCTTACTAAAAAAACTTCAAGACAAAAATGATCTCTTCAATGACACTTGGACATTGGATTATATGATATTAGCATCTCAATTAATAGACGGCCAAGTAAACAGTGGGAAACCAAAAATACAAAGTTTCTTGCAAATTCTAAAAATGTTAGGGATCAATTTGAGAATTGACTAAACTAAAGGGACGACCAAAAGCAAAACACAACATTCGAAGAGAAGGGATGGAGCTATACATGTGGCGGCCTATTACTACTGGGCTTTGACAAACTCAAAGTAACAGTCTTGGTCCATTTACCAAACCTTCTTCAGAGAATAAGGCCATGCCATTCAAAGAAAAAACCCTAAACCCTAAAATCAGACTATAAAGTGAGGTCGCGTTGAGCGGCAAAAGCTCGGTGTTCGCCTCCCTCCCATCTTTTTGCAGCTCAAGCCTACTTCTTTTTTCTCTACTTTCTTCTAAGTCTTAGCGGCCAGAAGCAGAGATGGCTCCCCCAAGAGGTAGATAAAGTTTTTCACTTTTTTCTTGTTGCATGGCTTGATAATTGTGTCGTTTGCTCTCCCAGTTCACAGCTAAAGTGATGACATTTTATCAATGGTTTGTCTTATTATTTACGAAACAAAATCTCTTGTATTTCCTTTAATTCCCGAAAGTATTAAACTTTATAATAAACATTAATACCATCTCTAATGACTTAACTAATCTCTTATTTTTTTTTTCTTTTTTTTGGTTGAAGTGGTTTTTTTTTTCTTGCTTTACACTGTATACATTATTGTTTAGAGCATGCCCTATTTTTTTTTTATATATATATATATATATGTATATGTGTGCATATATGAGCAGGACGAGGTGGCAGTGGTGGTGGGTTCAGGGGAGGCAGAGGTGATGGAGGAGGAAGAGGTAGAGGCAGAGGTTTTGGAGGAGGAAGAGGAGGTGGGGGTGGAAGGGGTAGTGCCATGAAAACCAGAGGTGGTGGGGGAAGAGGCCGTGGTGGTGGAAGAGGCCGTGGGGGTGGAGGAATGAAAGGTGGGAGCAAGGTTGTAGTGGAGCCTCATAGACATGAAGGGGTGTTCATTGCTAAGGGTAAAGAAGATGCTCTTGTTACTAAGAATATGGTTCCTGGTGAAACTGTCTACAATGAGAAGAAGATCTCTGTCCAGGTATTACTTTTGTTCAAATGTTATCTCCATTGATGAAATTGCATCTTTTGTGAAGACTCTGGAATGTTGATTCTCTGTTGCATCAAGTTTCTCTTTTCTTGTTTGGAGAATATGTTGTGCTGTTTTTATTAGTCTTATTAAATCATGCTTTTCTTCTCAGAATGAAGATGGAACTAAAGTTGAATACAGGGTTTGGAACCCCTTCCGATCAAAATTGGCTTCTGCCATTCTTGGTGGTGTTGATGATGTTTGGATCGTAAGTTAATTCAATGGTTTGATAGAATTTGTTTCAAATAACCTGCTTATTGACAATGTGTACTCTCGTCCTTTTGTTTTCTTGTTGTATCAAGAAACCTGGCGCTAAAGTTCTTTACCTGGGTGCTGCTTCTGGCACAACTGTTTCTCATGTATCTGATATTGTTGGCCCTGTAAGTATTATTTATTTGTAAATTATAGTTTCCTTCGTTGTCTACTCATAAGGATGTGGTGTAAAATGTTTAATTTGTTTGTAGACTGGAGTGGTATATGCAGTAGAATTTTCTCACAGAAGTGGCAGAGACTTAGTTAACATGGCAAAGAAACGCACCAATGTAATTCCCATCATTGAAGATGCCAGGCATCCTGCCAAGTACCGCATGCTAGTTGGCATGGTTGATGTGATCTTTTCTGATGTTGCTCAGCCTGATCAGGTTTGCTTCTTTTGTAATTCTGTTCAGATCATTCCTTCTAATGAATTACAGCCCCGCTGTGGAACAACTATCACCATTTTGGAAAAACAATTGAAATCTTGTTTTGAATTCTTCAAATGATTTACTACGGAATTATTTGTTTGTACTGAATGAACATGGTTTTTGTGTTTTCTGTTTCTGCCAAGTACTAGCACTAACTCCATTGACAATATCATATTTCACTTATTTCTGTGATAATTAACTATAGTTTGTTCATGTTTTTATTGGTTTTTCACTCCTCTAATTGGCTTCATTATTTGAAAATTTTGAAAGTTTTCTTTTTGGCATATGGCTGGGACTACTGGGGTATCAAATCACTTTCGATCCCCAAGCTTTTGTCTCTCAGTGTCAGTGTTGGCCCAGCAATGTGTTCTCACTGTTGGTTTATTTCATTCAAGGCATTTTAGTTTATTTCTTTTGATACTTTCCACATTGATTGGAATTGAAGCTTATAAGTCCACGCATATGATGAATTTACTCGGATTCCCCTTCAAGACTTAATGGGTGATGTAAAATCGAGTTTCTGATGCTTACTGAAATACCAAGCAGCTTTTCTCCATATCATTGACACTGAAATCCTTTTGAGACTTCTATTATTTTCTTTATTATTACTTGTTTGTAATTTTTAAAATCTAGCATACGATGAAGTACTCGGATTCCCCTTCAAGACATCATGGGTGATGCAAGACCGAGTTTCTGATGCTTGTATGAATCATATAATTTTCTTATTTTCAGTATTTCAAATGTGTCATCTCTCTTTTCTCTCCTGGGCACTTTATTTTTCATCCTTATGTATTTTCAGAAATTTTCTGTGCTTGTTATTCACTGTGTAATTGTGGTCTGCTTTGAAATATACTAGTCTGAGAGTATGAGTGGAGTATCATTATGCAATGCATGGAATGTTATTATGTTTACATTTTATATTGTCAATTGTGCTTGCAGGAAATTGCTGCCATGTTATTTTGCTTTCCTTCAAGTAAATTTTAGCTTTTTTATACATCTTGTTGATACTCTTGTACAAAAAAGGGAGCTTTAATTGATCAAATCCATGTGATTTTTATCCATTGTCATGTAAATGCAACTTTTTGTTAGAGGCAGCAGTATTTAATATTCACGTCTAGAAATGTCTAAAAGCTTGCACTATGTATATATTGGGATACCCATAAGGATGTTTTAGTGGCTCATTTGCCATTGTAAAATGTGTCAAAGCTCCCATGTATCATGCTAGTTTAGCTCATTCCCTGACTAGAACGGTCACTGGACCTGTAAAAAATATTAGCAGTTTGGTTTGATTGCTTTTGACTATATTGCATAGCCCATTGTCAAATGATTATGTACGTTCTTTCAATTCTTTTTGACTGAGGTATGTAAGTCGTGCGCTTCTGCAGGCAAGGATTTTAGCACTCAATGCTTCCTATTTTCTGAAGTCTGGGGGTCATTTTGTTATTTCAATAAAGGTTGGCCTTTTATTTCCCGACAACCAACTTTGCCTTCGTCCTGCTCTTGTATTGATGTGATTATTTTGTGACCAGGCAAATTGCATAGATTCCACTGTCCCTGCCGAGGCAGTATTTGAAAGTGAAGTGAAAAAGATGGTGCAGGAGCAGTTGAAGCCTACGGAGCAGGTGACCCTCGAGCCGTTTGAGCGAGACCATGCCTGTGTGGTTGGTGGCTACCGTATGCCAAAGAAACAGAAAGTTGCTGCTTAGGGATTTAGGCTGTATTGTTTCGCATTGCTCTTTAGGAATTAGAGGGGACAAGAAAGCAAATGTGAAGTTTTGGGGGTATTTTTCTCTGTTCATCTTTGTTTGTAACGAATTGATATCGAATTTAAGTGAAACTGAGTAGCAGTGTTTGATGGTGAAGTAAGGAAATGAACAGGACACATCTCTTTATCTTAGTTCGAGCGCCTTCACGTGGCGACGCTTTATTTTTGGACTCTAGCAACTAACTGGATCGATACTTTTCACCTTGTGTTTGGACTCTAGAACAGAAATCTTTAGAGGGAAATAGCATGATTTAAAGTGTCGTGAACTCTCAAGTTGAATGTCCTGTGAAAAATCACAGTGAGGAAAGAGGAGGAGAAAAAAAGAGAGATCATAGAGGCATATAGCCATATACTGAAGTTGCTTTAGTGACTGCACTACTGGTGGTGTTAGAAATATACTAGGATAATATTGTCAATTGTGATTGAAGTCGAATCATTCAAAAAGAAGCCAGCTCTGTCATCTTTGGAAGGTTTGCAGGTTTACGTGGCTTATTTTATTCATTGTTGGTTACTCTTTTTTTTTTTTTTTATATATATATATAATTAGATTTGTTTTATCAAGATTTTTTTAATGATATTAATATTGTCATCATTGGCATGTCTTTGAAAAGTCATTCTTTATTTGTTTTTTCTTTCCTCTTTATTCTAAATTATATCAAAATATTTTATAATTTGAATATGCTAATAACAAAATTAAATTTTAAAAATTAAAATGTATTATTTTTATATATTTTTAAATAAAAAACATTTTAAAAATCAATCTCAATCCCAATTACTTAAACGCAAACCAGCTGCCTGAACAGGGTGATTGAGAGATGTGATCTCCGGGGGGGGGGGGGGGGGGGGTAAATTATTTTAAATTTTTATAAG
>Ga0307510_10001634_pt1 | contig 24863 bp, 30 predicted proteins | sample 12_EM_MG_FD_207224 | JGI IMG/M metagenome (GOLD analysis project Ga0307510, IMG submission 207224) | Populus trichocarpa ectomycorrhiza microbial communities from riparian zone in the Pacific Northwest, United States - 12_EM | ecosystem: Host-associated > Plants > Roots > Unclassified | place... | reverse complement strand
GCCACCATCCGACCCCGCAGGAGCCGTCTCGTGAGGTGGGTGATCCATTTTTTTCTGTGGACCATCTCTTGTTACGATAGGCACTGAGGTGAAAGGTATTCATGCAGACACAGGCCGAATGTGAACAAGGGAAGCCGGTTCGCCAGGTTTCGAGCAGCATGGTACGATAAAGAAAAGCATTTTTAAAGGTTGAGGGTTGCAACCGAGGAGAGCATAATTGGACTGCTCTAATTTCACGTTTTTTAGAATAAGCCTACTCGGGGACCGGTTGTGAATTTCTTTCGTCTATTTGATTGTTCAAAAATGAGTATATTGACTGAATGTCGCAGGTCAATATCTAATACCGGCAAGAGACGGCAGGCAAGCGGGAGCATTGCGATCAAGTCGGGGAGCGGATGGATAGCTCCCAACACCCTTGAGAAGTGCCTGAAGTGAGTTCCATTCTGAAGTGACAACACTGGCATTCCATTCCCTCCCTTGTTTTGGCGAAATACCTAACCTCAATACGAGGAGCGCTTGGATAGTAACTTTCCCCCGCCAGCAGTTTCGACCTCCCAACTACGACCCTCGCATCAACACAATTCATCCATGGGGCCAGTTTGGCGTCGTTTTCTTCTTCCATAATCCTTAGGCTTCCAGCTGACAATCGCCCCTCCGAGGAAGTGCACCCCCATTTGCTTCCGAAATTTCGAGATGGCACAACACGCAAGATCCCTGTGCGCGTCGTGTCCCGCGCAGCAAACGTTGGATCTCCCTCTTCAGGGTGAAGAAATCCTTAGGGCCGCTCGGCAGTGAGGGTTGGGAGAAAGAAAAGGCTTAAACGGGAAGTGTTGATAATAGTATATGAATGAAAAAAGATGAGGAAGAGATGTATTGGAATATTTGATTAGGTATTGTCATCCAGAGAAAATGAAAATATGAGGCTAGTCTGTGACCCGGAAGTGTGTTGTGGATTTTCAACCAATTGCTCCAGGCCCGGGCATCGCAGCATGAGAAAATGTGTGCAGTTCAGTACACGGCAACGTTTAGCAGCACGGAGCGCGGGCAAGTGCGAAGAGGCCACCTTTCCATAGCTTGCAAGAAGGGGGCAACTCTATTGTATGCGCTAGAGTCGCGTCAAATGATTTAGACATCAGGCTCAATCAGAGCGAAAGCAAGAAAGAAAGACACGAAAATATCGGAAAGCATGAAGCGAAAGGGAATGAAATGAAAAAAACTGAGAACTGCTCGAATTTTCGCCAGCCAACAGAGCCATTCCTTTTCGCTCACCTCCCAAACGACAATAAGCGCGAATTTTGGGCAGGATCCTCAGCTGTAAGTAAACAACCATCGAAGACGAGGGCGCATGCGATCGGCACGCAGCGTTTCCCTTCCCTTCTTCCAGCGACCAACTGACCGAGGGGGGGATGGATCCAGACGGCCTGATCGCACTCCAGAAGCGCCTTTCACAGATCAATTCCACTCCTTCTATCTCTTTGTTCCACTGCCTATACAGAGAAGCCACTGGAAACAGGCAACTGGCAAGGCAGCGAAGGGGAGTCTGGATTTTTGTCCAACAAGGATCCAAGAAATGGCAAACTGAATCCGAAGAATTCCCACGATGCTGGTGATGATGATGATATGGGGGTACTTTAGCTAGCTGAGGGATACGATTCCTTCCTTGATCTTTTATTCTCCATGGACAGGCCTCGTCAAGCACATCTAACCGCTCTCGATCTTCATGGCTTCCCCGCGCCGATGGTGGAGTGCGTGGTGTAATGTATGCTACCTTACGCCCGAGGGTGGTACATCTCATGCAATGTAAACACGGGGCAGTTTGTGTGTCGGATTGACCCCCGGCTGTCGCGCTCCACCTTCCAAGATCGATCGATTGTCCGCCAATATTCGCTCTTCAGCCCATCACAATCTCCCGGCTGTCTCGAACACAGACTTCTCAGCATCCCTGCCGCATCAATTCCGTCTCTCCTTTTGTCTTTGCTTTCTTTTTTCGCACTTTTGCCTCACCGCATTTGGGAAGCGAGAACCTTCTTGAAACTGCAATTGCGCTTGGAGTGAGGTTCGCTGAGTCGGTGGATGCTCGCCAAGAGCTCCCAAAATTCCCTTAGTCGATCACGGTATCCACGCACAAGTAATACCGGTAGGTAAGAAGTGCCCGAACACAGGGATTGGAAGGAGGCATAGCTAATTATCTGTGCGTACTCGAGTATCTGAGCGCCCATACCAGACCAGCACTCGAATGTTCAGATGATTCTTGCCTGTCACTTTTGTACTGGAACGGTATGGTACGAGTACTCTACAGCATGATACTCGCACTCTCACCTCGCGATGCTGGGCAAGGGTGAGGAATGGCGGGGGCCATTAACCCTCGAGGAGGTCATTAGTGATATGGCATTTCGAAGCAGGTCTCATAAGCTGTCCCTCTTTGTTCAACTGATTTGAACCGAAAATTACACTTGCTCTCTTCCAGGGGAACGAAAGAGCATTGGGATTTTCAAAGTTTTGGAAACACCAAAGATTGAATAATTGCAAGCCAATCGCAATCAATTGCGGTTACATCTACTCGAGTAGCGTGGTGTATCAAAAAGAAACGGCTCAAAGTGGTTTCGGCACAAGCAAGGGGGTAGATATGGGGCTATCTGTGTCTCCGCATTACGCACAAGATATAGTCGACACGAACGCCGGAAAGAAGGGTCGTTTTTCTGGACCTATGTTGCACAAACGCTGTTATACGAGTGCCCATTCGGCAGTGGTAAAACATATATTATTGCAACAGCGGTTCTGAGACTCCCCTCCTCCAGTCTTGGCGACAAAGAAGCGAATTGAAATTCACAACGACCCTAGCTCGCCGCTGAACTGTGAAAGTTGAATGGCTGGAGAGGTCAGGAAATGGTGTGTGATTGATTGTGAGTGCAGAATTGGAGGGGGGGGTGGTGAAGGGGGGAGTTGATGGAGGAGTGGAGGAAGGTGGGAAAAGGAAAGGAGTGGTGAGGCTTTCTGCAATGGGCGTGGGCCGGATATCTTTCAAGTCTATGTGGACACACGTGAGTGGCTGGCCGGAACCCCAACAGAGGCCTGTGCGGTTTGTTTATCCTTTTGCTTTTTTTTCAGCAGGATATGGAGAAGAAGCTGCAGCGATTTGCCTTGGTGGAGATCTTGCGCTCTCTTTCGCTCGCTCCTTCAGCCATCCAGCTGCTCTTCCCTTGCCGTGCAATTCCTGCGGTGATTTCCCTCTTTTTGCTTGCTTATTATTTATCCATTATTTATTTTCATTTATTTCCTTATATTTATTTTTATTCCATTGTTTGTTTTTTGTTCCTCTTCAGTTTTCCCGCATCCGCCCTTTGCACTCCCCACAATCAACCCCCCCTGGATTTGACCCCCCCCCCAGATTTCTTGCTTCCAACCACACCTCCTCCGATCACAAGTGTTGCAGATTCCAAGCCCTTTCTTGACCTCGCAGAAACTGTAGGAATTGTCCCGTAGCTTGCTCTCCGTGCCCAATTGCTCTCCAAACATTAGCTGGCCACTCAAATTGACCCTCTTTCCCCCAGTCTGCCCCCCAGCTACTTCTACCCTTCACTCATCACCGAAGCTTCTCTTCTTTCTTCCTTCCTCCCCCATCCTGCAAAGCACCTCCACAGCACGCTCTAGCCTCTCAATCCCTCTTGTGGTAATCTGCAAAGACGTGTTCGGCCAACGCTTTCTTTCAGCCCCCCCTTTTTTTCTATATACCCAAAATAAGCAAGAAGGATTCTCCTTTCTTGTCGCCCATTCACTTAGTGTAAGGACGACGAGAAAACTTTCGGAGAATCACTCAGCTTGACAATCTGGACTTTGACGCCCGAGTCCCGATCCCCTTCAGTGTGTTCCCTTCGTCATACTCGTCATCACCAGGGGTAACAACAGAGACTGTTGTAGAAGAGATACGCACCGAGCATCACGACGCTGAGCCTTCTCACTTCTCTCACGAGCACGAGCGGGAAGGTCACCATAGTCACGAAGAACAATTCCATATTGAACAACAGCAGTACCAGCAACAACAACAGCACCAGCACCAGCACCAGCACCAGCATCAGCATCAGCAACAGCACCAGCACCAGCATCAACAACGCCTTCAAGGACATCACGTACATTTAGCGCACGAAGACGAAGGAGACGAACACGCAGTCACTGAAACGATCCGCGAGACCCGTCGCCAGGAACTAATTCCCCACCGTTCGCATACCCATATCGAAGAGCACCATCACCATCACAGCGACCATCCCCAGGCCCTCCAGGTTTACGTTAAAAAAGAAAAGGTATATAAGGACGACGATTCCTCCAGCAGCAGCTCTTCCAATTCTTCCCGCGATCACGGTCACGGTCACAAGCAGCACAAGCATCATCTCCTAGGTCTTGGGCATTTGTCTCATCACGGTCACCAAGGTCACCATAGCCATCATCTAGGTCACTCATCGCATCACGGTCACGACCATCACTCACACCACTCACACAGCCCTGCCGCACTCGTCCACCGTGTTAAAGAGCACCTCCCCTCCCTCCACCACCACAAGGAAACCCACCACTCCCATTCCCACCACACTCCCTTCCATTCCCACTACACTCCCTCCCACCACACTCCCTCCGTCTACGTCCCTTCCGTTCACGGTCACTCCCACTCCAACCACCAACAAAAAGTCCACACTTCCACCGCGGAACTCGAATTCGACCACGCGTCTACCTCTTCTCATCCCCACCATCAGCAGAAGGTTCACACTTCCACTGCTGAACTCGAATTCGACAACGCATCTGCCTCTGCCCACTCCGACCACCACCACCACCAACAACAGCAAGTTCATCGCACTTCCACTGCGGAACTCGAGTTCGACAACGCGTCTACTTCTTCCCATTCCAGGTCTCACGGTCATTCAGTACCTGTCGTAGAGACTACTGTCGAGCGTATCGAAACCGTTACACCCTCTTACACTCCAGTTGTAAGCAAGTCGATCCACGTCGAGCCCACTCCGAGTGTCTCTTCCGAATCTACCTCTTCCGTTCACAAGGAAATCCACATCCCCAAGCCAGCCAACTCTCTAAACTCACTCAAAATGGTTAAGTACGACGCCTACGCTTCCTCTGGCCACGATGAAATCCATCTTACCGGTGGTGTCACTCAATACAAGCCTCATCATGACCTTCACACTTCATCCTCGTCTCACATCTCATCAGCCCACGCTCAATCCAAGAGCACCTTCACCATCCCTTGTCATCACATCCGCATTGGCGATCTCGTGATCCTCCAACACCGTCCTTGTCAGATTATCCGTATCACCACCAGTGCCCAGACCGGTCAGCACAGATACCTTGGTGTTGACCTTTTCACCAAGCAGCTTCACGAGGAACCTTGCGTTGTCTCCCATCCCTCTCCTTCAGTGGTTCTCCACTCCTTGCTTGGCCCTGTCTTTAAGCAGTATCGCCTCATCGACATTCGTGATGATGGCAAGCTCGTTGCCATGACCGAGACCGGTGAGATCAAGCAGGGTCTCAAGGTTGTCGACCAGGGCCATCTCTGGGGCAAGCTAAAGGAGGCTTTCGGTCACGGCTCTGGATCCGTTCGCGTCTTGGTCATCTCTGATCACGGAAAGGAATTGGCTGTTGACTACAAGATTGTTCACTTGGCACACAAGTTGTAAAAGCTCTTTTCTCCTTTTAAACTTCTTCATCTGTGTGTAAAATTTGATAAAGGAGCGATGTATTAGTTCACGGCAGTTTGGCGGCTATCGGCGAGATTTGTGTTTTTCTTTTTTTTTTGTATTTTCCCTATGCCTTGTTTTTAGCTATCAGCCCCCCTTTTCTGTGTTTCTCTCACAAGAAAAGCACAAAAACAAGCTTAGTTTTAATCCGGGAGATGCAGTTTCCCTATGTCTTGTTTTTAGCTATCAGTTCTTCTTTTCTGTGTTGGTTTCGCACGAGAAAAGCACAAAAACAAGCTTGGTTTTAATCTGGGAGATGTAGTGTTAAAATTCCAATTCAGGTCTTGATTTTCTTGTTTTGAAAGACATCCTGCTCAGTTCAATTGCATCTTCTATAAATTCTATCATCCTCAGATCTCCAATTCTCAACCGGCGTACTCGCCACGCGATGTTCTCACGTTGCTCTCGCCGCTCTTTTCCTAACGCGCCAATGTTTGTTTTGATTCCTGCCCCTTTTCGCGTAACCTGTGCCATAACTCAAGAGCGGCACCAAGTCCCCCCCATCCAACAGGGGTTGCCCATACAAGCAGAGTACGAGTACACGCCCTCAGCCATTCTTCCAACATCCAAGCTGAACCTCACCCCTATCCCTCTTGTACCTCCCCGTCCCAGCTAGCCACACTCAACTTATCACCTCACGCATCGGATTAACGCAGCATAGTATGGCACATGCCGCTTGCGTATCCCAACCTCACCTCGGGAGACCGCTCAGCACAAACTAACAAACACGTCAATCAATGAGTTGTTCTATTCCTTCCTCCTTCTACTAGTACATGTATTATGACCCTCCCTGGTCTTTCGGGTGATGGTGAAATCACCGGTGCATGCAGCCATGTCCCTTCCTTTGGGGTGGGTGGCGCTGACAAAGGGTTTCAGGGGCTCGGTTGCCAATCGAATCTAATCCTACGGCAAATCTAAAATGAATTGGGATGGCTGGGTGGTCGGGAGGTTGGTACCGGTACTTGTACCTTTGCAGAAAATGGATTGAGTGCCAGGTTGGGGGCTGGGAGGGAAGAGTGAGGTAGGGAGGTCACAAGGAGTCCTTCCTTCCTTCCCTCTTCTTTCTTTTTTCTTCTTTCCCTTCCTTCCTTCGCTCACCATATTGTCTGCGTGTTTGTGTTTATCCACGGATGTCGGCAATGTGTGCGTTGATGATCCTCGAGTGATTATTGTTGATTGGTGTGTGGTGGGGGCGAGTGATGGGCTGTGGTGTCGGCATTGGGAATCACTCGTCTTGCAAGTTTGAAATGTGTGTGAATTATGATACTGATATTATGACAAGCTGATTGATTTTGGATGCTGTTCTATCCAGATAACCTTCGGTTCGTGGTGCTCCGGCTAGACACATTCCCCCCATAAAACCCTGATTTTACCTTCAAATTCCTCCGCAGTCGGAGCTATCTATAGAGCCTATTAGCTTGCGTGGCCCTGTGTTTGTTTGCTGGGTGGGGTTGGAGTATGGTGCCGGGCGCCTGAGATCAACCAAAAAGCAACGCAATAGTAATTTTTGAAACTCTCTAACCACAACCACATAATTATTATTTAGGAAGATATAGGTCCACATAAGTGTCCAGACACTCCTCTCTAGTTTTATGTTTTCTGATTTTCAATAGGAGCAGTATTCCTGGAGACAGCAAAATGAATTGCCCATGAGTGCTGATTTCAGGTACCCTGCACCGTACGCTGCTAGATCTCCGTAGAGGGGAATTGTTTGTGGAAAAGGGATTCTCGCACTCTGATTGGTGTTTTCTTCTTTCTTTTTCGTCCGGAACCGATTATCTCATGGTGTGCTTCTTCCGGTCTCCACGACTCCTACAGGGTGATTGTCCTATATACTCCTTCCTAATTAGTCCTTACCCGGCTTGGACTCGAGGGATTTAACTTGGGCACTTGTATGGCATTCGTTCAATTGGAATTTGCACCATTATTCTTCCTCTCCACGTGATTGGATCGGGGAATAGTTTTTCCGTTACCGGATGACTATGATAGGCCCCTACTGGCATTTCTATGATAGGTGGTTGGTGGATTGCTGGGAAGATGAAACCACTAATGGAGGCTGATACTTTCGTGCTGCATTCTATGCAGGTCTCCCATACCATATTCTGATGTTTGCTATTATAGTTATACTTTGCTCGCTGTGCCTGTGTCTCAGATGTTCAACTCTAACTTTATCTTTTTCATGCAGGATCCTCTCCACGTGCCCCACTTCCCTCCCTCCTCCCTCCCTTCCCCGCTTATCCTGAGAAGCCGCAAAATTATCGCTCTATGGACAAACCACAGCACGGTACCGGTATTCTACAGCGAGCGAGCTGTTGCATGTGCGGTACTTTCGGGCACCTATCTAAGGCTGGCGATCCAGAATCCGTTGACATCGGACGAGACAGTACATACAGTATACACTAACGACGTATCTATTCCAACATCGGCGCAAGTTGGGAATGAGGAAGAGGAGAGGGTTGCCGTTGATTGTCGTTCGAGGCCGAAAAAGCCAGAAGCGGGGAAATGCGTGGCACCAACAACCTGCTACCCCCTCTCAGCGCTCTCTCTTGCCCAAATGATAATTCTATCCCCACCGTGTGGTAGTCCACCTTGAAACATTTGTTCATTTTCAACTTGCGCCAATTCTTATATTTCCGAAAAGTTCTCCCGCATGGGTTCCATGCACCTACCTATTCCCAACTAACTAACTAACTCCACCTCTCGCTCCCAACGTCGTCGTTCTCAAACAACATGTCGACGTTGGTACCTCAGATCAGGGTGGCCACGCCAACAGCTCCGCCGATTCCGCAACGCAAGGACAATCCTGCAGTTGCTAGATTCTCGCTCGCTGGGAAGGTCGCTATTGGTAAGTGCATGTATGATGGGAGTTATTTTTTTATTCTCCTCCCTTCCTGAAAGCCGTCCGCTGATACGGGGTAGTTACTGGTGGAGCGGGAGGTCTGGGTTTTGAAGCTGCGCGAGCACTCCTAGAACACGATGTTTCTGGCCTCGCCCTCTTTGATATCAACCACGATGCGGGTGCCCAGGCCGTCGAACAGCTGAAGTCTGCATTCCCGGGGGCTAATGTGATTTTCAAGCTCGTCAATGTTACGGATGCGGCACTTGTCAGCGCAACTGTAGACGCGGTGGCGGAAGAATTGGGAAGTGTGGATATCCTGCTTACGTTCGCTGGAATCGTTGGGTGTGTTCATGCGCAAGATATGGCGGTGGAGCAATGGAATAGGATATTGGAGGTTAATCTCACCGGCTCGTTCTTTTGTGCCCAGGCTGTTGGAAAGTATGAAATCTATCCCGCTTGTGCAGAGTACGTGTGGTCCACGAGCTGGCTTGTATCAAATCATCTTGGGGCGGGAGGTTTTTTTTAATAAAAAAAAAGAAAAAAAGAAAAAAAGAAAAAGAAATGTATCAAGCCAACCCGCGGTCCAGACGGGGTCCTTGACATTATTGGACCCACTGCCTGAGAGAAGGGAATGTGTCGTTCCCCCCCCCCCTTCCTCTTATTTCCTCATACCTTCATAAGCTAATCGAGCCGGACAAAATAGGAAAATGATAGAGCAAGGAACAGGTGGATCCATAGTCCTAATTGCCTCAATATCCGGCCACACGACAAACTTCCCGCAACCACAAGTGAGCTACAATGTGTCAAAGGCAGGCGTGATAATGACGGCCAAGAGCCTCGCGGCCGAGTGGGGGCGGTATGGGGTCCGCGTGAATACCATCTCCCCGGGCTACATGGACACGGTATTGAACGAGGGGAAGGGATTGGACGAGCACAAGGCTCAATGGTACTCCAGAACGCCATTGGGCCGCATGGGCGGGAAGGACGAGCTTAATGGGGCTGTCATTTTGCTCTGCAGCGAGGCCGGCTCGTTCATTACGGGCACGGATGTCAAAGTGGACGGTAAGTTTGGCCCTTTCTCTCCACCATTCGCTCCGCCCCCCCCCCCCCTTAGGGGCCGTTCCACAGGTGCTGAGGAACGGACACAGGCGGAATCACTACATTTTAGATTACCAGGTCTGGCTTGTACATATCCTGTGGCTAGCTTCTTCTGAGCTATTAGCAAATTGGGGATCATTATAAACTTTTACCCGGGACAGATGGGCTCTGAGGATGCCTTGTTGGGTCATAGCACGTCACTCGTAGGATTGGACATTTCGGTAGTTGGGTGTCTTGCTTGGTGGGGCATTGCTTATTGGCGTGACCTCCTTGTAAGGTTCTTTCTGATTGTTTCGCTCATGTGCCGGTTAATCGAGCAACGAAGGTCGCTCAGCGCTCTCGTTTGTGCGGCTTGCCCCAGCTGGCCTACTTTACGCAGGTGCAGGTACTAGTGCTTCTATTTCTAGAGAAAAAGCAGAGTTTTATTTATTCTGAATACCCTAATACGTCAAGTTAACTCCATCTGCCATTGACCGTGATTATCGTCTGTACAGATATCTATCTACAACAATTGACAAAGACTAAACTTTCTCCAGAATGTAACACCGGGGGAAGGGGGAAAAAGAAAAGGGGAAAAAAAGAGGAGGCGGGATGGGTTCCTCATCCCGTGGCATCAGCCCTACCCATAACGTAACCTTCTATCGAGCCTTCGAGGAAGTCCTGTGCCGTCGGCATCCAGGAAGATAGCCCATAGTCGTCCGGAACCTCCGCAGCACCCACAGGCATAGGCCCCAGTTCGCTGAAGCCCAATCCGTTGGCACAATCCGCCAGCAGCGAAGCATTCGATGACGCTTCTCCAATAGCGTAAACACTAAAGCTGCCGGTGGGAGAGGGCGGCGAGGGTGCCGACGGCCTCGCTCTTGTGCCCCATATGCTCATGACTCTTTGTAAAACCTCGAGATACCTACTTGCACCCTCCCCGAGACACCGACTCGTGGCCGCCAGGCACTCCTCCGCCATTAAGATATTCCCCGTCCATATTGCGGGTGGGGGCGTCTCGTCCACTGTTAGAATGGCAATGACGAGCACGAGCGCAGCTTGAAAGGCGAAATATGTACAGTACCAAGCCGCGCCCCGACGCAGCGTCTGGGAGCAGATGAATGCGTGGACAGAGTGAATCGTCTGGATAGCTAGGAAAAGACAAACACCTGCCCCGCTCTTGGTGGGTGCGATACCTTCTATAGCTTCGGCCTTCACGGCCGGGCTCTTGAGGAGCGGGAGAAAGCACTTATGCATTAGCATCCTGAAGTTCAGCCCTTTCCATACTATCACTGCTTTTGGCTCGGCGAACCAGGTTGGCGCCTCTGCGTCCGCGTTGAAATAGGCTGGCAGGGATTTCTGCCATGCTAACATGCGCTCATCGAGGCTGCGGATGAGGTCGCGGGATGGCCGGAGCCCGCGAAATGTGAAGAAGCTACTGTGGATTTGGTTTGCGAGCTTTACGAATTCACAGTGTGCGATGATGGCAGAGTATGTCGTGCATGAAGTTATGGGCCGGGGAAGCGGTGATTCCGGGGCTTCCAGGTCCTAGTGGATAGCGAGTCAATGTGGGCTTTGCCAAGAAGGGGGTAAAGTGGAGACATCATACCCCTTCGTTAATGTTTAGCGGAACCCGCGTCTCCACGCGGTCACTCATGATTGTCGGCCGACCAAAGGTGATTGAGGACCCAACATCAAAACAATAGATCACCCACCATATCCGTCTACGCATTTCCCTTGAAAGAGTATTGGCAGTCAGTGGTGTTTTCTCTGTGAAATCCCGATGTAGCCCTAGGCCGAGTGCCATGCGAATCGCCGCCCCCATCATATTATATCCAGTGTTGGGCCGGTCTCGCTTTTGAAGGAATTGGCCCTGCAGCGGTTAGCCGATGACAATGGTCCAGCAGATGCCTTACTACAAACCATCAATGCCAGGGTCTGTATCTGCTCCAGGGTCCCCGATTCAAGAATACTGATCGTTGAGAGCTCTTTCCGAACCGTGTTCCAGATCTGTAAGTCTAGACCCTGGTCCTCATCTGGGGAGCCGGCATATGAGCAAAAAGCGCCCATTGTAAGAACCATATAGTACAGAAGCTTCCATTGAGGAGCGCTCAGAACCTCGGAAAACACAGCGTACCTTGACCGGAATGTCTTTTCGTGTATCAGGGGGTAGGAGGGGTGGTACAGGTAAAAATATGAATCCACTAGAGACTGCCGAGCGAACGAAGAATTGAGCCTATGAGCGATATCAACGTTCAGAGGTGGGGAGGTAGGAATAGTCTCTGGTAATAGCGAACCCTGGTAATATCGAGTGACGAGCCGTTGGATTGTCCGTAGTAATGCTGCTCCGGAAGACGTGCCTAAAATCAAGCCAAGACAGCATACCCCTTAGCCAAAGCCATCCTACGTGAATTCGTCCAATAGGGCAGGGCCAATTCTATTGGACAACCTACCAAGATACCCAACATCCCTAGCGTCTACATTCAGTGAAGCCATCCCATCCGACAGCCCCACCACCACCGCATCCCCTCCCCCGCTGCCAGCCCCGCCACGGAGCTTATCGCCCTCGCTCTCCCGCCATTCAAACCCACACGCACTCTCCGGCGGTGCCTCCTCCTCCTCCTCATCACACCTGCGCATGTCCTGGTAATAAAACTCCATCACACGCATTGCATTGTTGTGCTCACTTGTGGTCGAGTTCGTGGCCGTGTACCGGTCTGTGGAGAGGGAACGTTCGATGTCCACATTAGGGTCTATGGTGCGGAGGAGGTGCTCGAGCTTTGCGCAGCGGAGTTGGAGTTTGTCGAGGTTTCTGTATCGCCAGTTAAAAGGAGCCGTCCCAGGGGGTTAAGGAGAGGGGACGGGTTACTGGCGGGTGAGGGGGATCCGGGTTGGTCGGGCTTCATATATACACCGACGATTGCTTTTTTCGCAGAATTGGCAGGGGGATTCGCCGGAGCACTGTGTGTCGTTGTCAATAGCTTTGATGTCAGTACCGGTGTTTCCGGAGGGGAGATAGCTGTGTACCTTTCCTTTACGGCGCTGATGGTTTTTCCGGAGGTTGTTAGCTTGGGCTCCTATCGAATTCTTCGCAATTCAATGAGATTTCCCGTCGAAAGATTTACCTTGCATTCATTGCACTGTTTTTCAAAAAAAATCCCAAAGCCCCACACGGGTAGATCACCGAACATTAGTCATAGAGCAAGAAAGGGGTCTCATCGTGAAGGGATTCATAATTACCGCCCAAGGAGTAGTATTCGTAGGATTCGACCTTCCACGGCGCTCAGGCATTGTCTCGGCCATCCTCGTAGACAAAGGGAGTATATCTTCTTGTTTCGAACGAAGGTTCTAAACGTTGTTTGCGTAGGGGAAGTACTGCTTAGCAGGAGTTTCCTTCCTTCTCCCGAGTAGCAACAAGGTAGAACAGAGTAGAGTACCGGTAGGCGTGGGAATGCCATAAGCTTTGTCGTCAGTTGTCATTGTTTTCGCGGGCGAACGAACGAAAAAAGGCAAGTGCCAAGATAATGATTTATAAACTCGATTTTTATTATTATTTTTAAACAGAAATGCCGATACAGTCAATTGCGCGGTTTTATGGTACCGTACCTGGTATCATAGAGTATTCTGTGTTTATTTTTGGGTTTGGTCTTCATAGTGGCATCCTTAGCTCATCCGAGTGCTCGTGTGCAGCTTTGTCTTCTCTCTCCTCCCCTCTTAGCATCGCGTCTGGCTGCCGAGTATGATGTGTGTGTAGGAGAGTGAATGGGCGGTATAAAGGGGAAAAGGAGGAGGGAGAGAGAGAAAAGTAGGGATTTCAGCGACGGCGGGGTTCAATCCCCCTCTTCCCCTCCCGGGGCCATTTGTGCACGGATAACCTCTTTCGGGATGACCGTCTCAAAACGAACGTTCCCCACAGAACGGAAGAGCACAAGAGATTGTGGGAAAGCTAAACCTTTGGTGAAGTAAGCTTTGGCTCGACACGCGGGGTCGTGATGCGGTCTTTCATTACCAGCATAGGCGTTACCCTGGGTATGGTGAGATGATAGATGAGTGACTAGTGAGTGATTGAGGAATTACATTAGGTTAGCGTATAGTAGTGATAACCCGCACACAACGAGAATCGGGTCAATGGGCTTTTGGTGCCAGATATCCCGGTTTGGGCACAGTATGTGCTCGTATGTACTCGAGTATGTACGGCACTCGTAATTGAACGACGTTTGTGAACGCGGCTGCAACTGCATACCGCCAAAGTCCAGCTTTTTGCTTACATCTTGGTGTCGTGCAATAGTGGCCTTGCTCGCAAACGCCGTTCAGTTACGAGTATGTATTGTGTGCGCAAGAAGCCCCCGATTAAAACTACTGGTTTGGATGCAGTGATTTGGTCGAGTCCCTTTGGGCTGACTATAACGTTCTAGAGGTCTATCGCGGGAATGAGTTTGGGGGCTCGGCACTAGTGATTTAAAGGGAATAATCAAGTCTTTCGCCATCGGTGTCGCAGCCCCTCTACCAGGCAGCTGTGGATAGTTGCAGTTGTGGACGGTTGAGTTGGGGATGGAGTGAAGAAGTGAGCGGCCGACGGGTTGTTTGGGGGAGGAAGTGAAAAGGCGATATGGGATCCTGCTGGTATCATGGCCTCAGGTACCATCACCCGTGCTTTATATTAAGTGAAGGTGATTAAATGGCACCATCGTGGCTCTCTTAATACCCCTGCCATCAGTTATTTGTGGTCAGATGGCACTGTACTGTGCTCTGTTTTCCCCAACACCTGGGGAGTACCACTTGCTTTCAATCCTTCCTCTAACCAACGGTGAGTTCTTAGAACTCTACCTCTGTCTGCATACATACCAGTACGGGAACTAGCTCGTATCGGAAAGCTACCAAAAAAACAAAAACAAACAGTCCTCATATGGGGATAGAGATTTGGTATGGCGTTGTCGTTGCTGGGGGTTGCATCTGAGTTCGGTCTTGTTTGATACATGGGGTTCTCGGCCTGCATAGCTGGGCCTGGGCCCCTCTCTCTCGAAGCCCCATCTTTGACCTGATGTTCCTACCCATCCATCCTTCGATGATAGCTTAACCCACGACCACGGGCTTGAAACTCTCGGGGAAGTATCTATTGCACGGTGGTTCCAAGGCGATCCCACAATAAGAGGCTCTCCCATTAGCTCGTGGTATAATGAAAGCAATCAATGCTGATAGAGCGTACTGATCACTAATCACGGAATCCAATTCGTCGCCTATCAGTTATTTCGCCGTAAAACGATCGACAGGCGGCGCGGAAGCAGCTGGAAAGGCTTGTGCCTTTAGGTTCTGGCTGGTTTGGGGGTAGTGCGGGGGCGACACAGGGATGAACTGTCAACAGCTGCTCGTACAATCGCGGAACACCCGAATACACGCCCCATCCAAATACACAGACCTCGCTGGTTGGCCTATATAGGCTGGGGTTGCTGAAATCCGGCCAATCAGTAGCGAACTGTTGTATTTGGACAGGGCGCGTATTTGGGTGTTCCACGACTTGTACCCGTATTGAAAGTCCTCTCAAGGCGTAGCTCTAGATAGGAGAAGGCTCAAGAACCCAGCGCAATATTCCTACCGTACTATCTTGGGACGAGCCGCTGCCACCGACAATTTATCTTCAACCTCTGACGAACCTACTGAAGGACCCTAAACTGTTTCCGGGGAAAGCGGTGGAATATAGGTGAGAAAGGTTACCCCGCAGCTTTATCAGCGTTGAATTTACACATTTCCTGGAGACAGGCTAACGCAGCGTGTAGACAAGGTCTGCTTATCGCCTGGGATAGATGCTTCCTCAGAACTATGCCCCCGCTTCAAGAGCGCGACTTGGAGCCCTGCTTATTCTTGCCCTCGCCTGCGATACAGGGGCAGCTTCAGATGGTTCCCCCATATCCTCGTCCTCCGATGTTTGGTCCGCCCTCGTGGCGAACATCGCCCCACTACTTGTCCTAGTGGGCGAAAAGCACGTAAAAGCATATTTCAAAAATATGTGCCGGCCATCGCACCACTTGCTCTTCGCTTCTGCACCCATAGGGCTTGTCACTGCCGTAACTACTTTAATTCGACTGAACGGCACACCGATGCTCAAGCGGATGATAGGTCGGCAATTTGAGACGAGGGCAGAAATTCTCGCCGATGTGACTTCTGTCTCCGGAGGCGAGGTTGGACTGGAGCTGCGGAATATGAACCTGGAACAGACTATTCAGCCAACCGACGATGATCTGGCTATGTTCTGGGTACATGGGAGAACGGAGGGGTCGCCGGAAGAGGTTTCAAAGACCTTTAAGCTTTGGATTGACACCCTCGCGGACATTGGCGGCGCGGCGGCCAAGACTACCTCTTTATATTACGATAGGCGGTGCTCATGGGAAATGGTAATGTCCTTTAAAGCCACGGGCACCTGCGCACGGTGGGTCGCAAGGAAACACGCAGCAGAATCGCGTGGCCTGCTGGAGCTCTTGGATCGATGCGAGGAGAAGATTGCGGCGGAAAAAATCTCTGGAGGCATAGCAATATGTACGGCATCGGCAGTAGTGTATGCTAGATTCACTGACGTTTCTTTGGGCTTAACGGCTAGTATCAACCTCGACGGTGAAGCGCTGGAGGTTCTGAGGGTAGCAGTTATTATATTCTGCTTGGTGGGAAACCTTGGAATAATTCTTGCGGCCTGGTTCACGGGCCGTGATCCGAAGGGTGTAGGGCTTGTGAGTGCGGGGCTCTCCTTTTCCGCCGTTGGCTCCTGGATAACTGCGCTGCTTGTGGATGGAGCGTCGAAGGAGAATGAACATGAAATGTCCAAACTGTCGGCTGTTGCCTCGGGATTTTTCTCGGATAGAATTCCTGAGGGAACGGAGCTCAGCTTTTGCCCCAAGAAGATTGGGATCTCAACCGATGCCCGCCTCGAGGAAAGTGGAAATGTGGCCGCCAAACCAGGAGGATGGGTGTCTATAGTAACTGTTGCCGCGATGGTAATAGCGTATGTTGGGCTGTATCTAGGACTGCGGTCTTCTGCTTGGTGGGTCTCGCTCGCCATGCTTGGGAATGCAGCTATCGCCGCGATAGCTAGGTCTATCCTTGTACCCACAGCCCTATACCTAAACCCGGCGGGTCTTCGTTTGCCAAACCCGATGACTTGTGCGGTTGGGTATCCCGCGAGCCGAGGGGATTTGTCTCATCCGGACGAAAGCAACAGCGGTTCCCCGTTCGCAAGGGCTGACTCTGTGCGCCAGAAGGATCTCAGTGAACCACTTGATGTCGGACTGTACGAGGCTATCATCCGCGAATACGAGTACGGGGGTGGAGCCAGGGCCTACGAAAAAAACATAGGGCCGTTCATATGGACAGCTCTCGCGTTGGCTGCTGCGATGTGTAAACTAGACATTGCGCCACTGGAGATGCAGGATTTTCCCCCACGGAGCGCCGGGGCTACCGGTGCGGGCCGAACTGCATGCATATTCTCCGACATCATTACTCGGAAGGGGGTATGGCGCCAACCACTAGAAGTTATAGTCAATCCCGGTGGGGGAGCCGGGCCCGAGCGGATCTTGGCTGTTTTCTGGGGCTGGTACTGGCGAGCGCCCGCTCATCAGGCGCAAAAGGTGACAAGCATTGAGCTTCCGCCGGATTTGGTGAACCGCTTCTTTGACCTGGGTGATGACGACGAAGCGAAATTTGATACCCCGACCAACAAATTGGGGATGGTTTTGAACCGCTCCACGACTCCGAGGGAGATTTTGTGGATGGGAGCGAAGCTGTGTTATGCCTCTTTCTATAATTGGGGACCGGAGGAGTTTGAGGAATTGGGGGAGAAATGGTTTGGTGGGACTACGTACGAGTATCTTAGACAGGGGCAGATAGAGCCGTTTTTGGGGGCTATTGAGAAGGCGAAACTTACATGCAAGCGCGTGTGATAGATTGCGTATCCTTGGTGGATGTGGGTGGGTGTGAGGGTTTGGGTGTGGTCGGTGCTTTCCTTGGTAAAAATTTCATTGCCTTTTCTCCTGCTTCGGCGAGATATAGCTTGAATTACTTGTACGAGGTGTTATGAACGATTTTTATTGGTTTCCTACTTCGGGAGAAGGTTCCTATTCGTGATGAGTGACTTCAGGCACTCATGAGACTTCCAGGGCTTTCTTAGAAGAGAGTTAAAATTTCCCCTAATTCACCACAGAGGTTGACGACAGCAGGTAACTACTCAGGTCAAGTGTTCGAGCACTTAGTTCATAACTAGTCGGGGAGCCATATCTCGAGGGATCCCATCTTCCATTCAGCGTTTTTGGTCCATCCTGCTGTTCCGTTGTTATTGGGAGGATGTGGTTGATTCTGGAAGTTGTGGGAGTGTACAGATCGTTCAGGCGCATTGCAGATTATTCCGGAGTGCAATGGACTGTTTTGGTAGTTTAGCGGTCTACGGAGAAGATTCTACCAACATGTCTTTCCTTTGTTATTAGAGGAGTATACGGAGGAGCCGGGACATGCGGAAGGACCAAGATGCGTTATCCGTGTTTTGCTCATCCACCAGTCTTTACGGTCAGTTTAGTTTTTGGAAAGAACGAGCGAAGTTGTGGAAGTTACTTCTCATACATACCCTTCCTACAGTACATAGTGCCCAAGCTCCAAGTGAATCCTCTCACTCTACCGTCCACCGCTACGCGATCAATTTTCCCACTTTGACCGTTGTAATATAGCCTATAGCCACAGGATTGGAGCCCCCAGGGAAGGGCCCGCTAAGCAGTGGTCTCCCGGAAGTTGACTGAGCTCGATCCTTTCGGGTTGGTTGGAAAGCATCATAATATCGCAAGCATAAAAGGATACTCTGCGTCCCAAGTTGCTCAACAGTGCTGTCGATATTCGTCCAGAGATATCCGGGGCAAAGTCCACTGAAGTAGCTTGTCTCTACCTCTCCCTCGAGGTATCCAGGTGCCTCTAGTACGATATTATTATGATACCTTGCATATGATACCGAATTGGTCTTTTTGCTTGGGTCGGAGAGAGCGAGCTGTTATACTGGTAGTTATAGCCCCATTCAATAAGGTCTCCCAGCTGTGATTAAGCTCCCAAGGCGAAGGAATTTTTGTCGACAAGTTCTGGTTGAAAGACCGGTCACTGCTGAATAGATAAATACTAACGTTTACAAGGAGGTCGATGTATTAATATGCCACATAGTATGGGTAGGAATTAACCTGGGAGAAGAGTAAGCCCTGGAAGAAAAAGACCACCGTTTTGCTGTCGGAATTATCGAGCGGCTTGGCCGGCTTGGTTTGAGATATGATTTCTAAGCCTCCAGGCTGCTTCAGGAATGATTGTTGGGTGTAGGAAGCCTTTTTTTTTTTTGCTTGGATACTTTTGTGTTTACTTTTTTGTATAGCGGGCCAGGGTCTTTGCAGCTCTTACGGTCTTTAGTTGTAGGTTCTGGACCAGCCGATTAGGGGCTGTGCTCCATATAGGGCTCTGAAGAGACAGGTGCCTCGTGTTCGTGACGAAGTCGGGCGTTCAATGGTGGTATAATACTTGTATAATATTATATAGATGGATGAGTGTGGGGACCGGAGTGGACAGGTTGGGAGGGCAGCAAGGTGGAGGAGTGCAGAACACACAACGAGTGATCGTTCGTGTCGTGGGAGTCGAGATACAAGGAAGTGCTTAGACGCTTGTTTATTTGGCGCACGTGAACTTGGTAGAGATCTGGAATAGCTTAGGCTTCGACAGAGGTCTGGTATCTGTTTGGAAGGAGCCTTGTGTAAAAGCTATCCTGCCGGTATATCAGAAGATGGGTACTAACTTTAGAGTGGGTTGGCGAGTTCCAGGAGCCACTCCACACTTTTATTTCTTCCTATTTCTGCTTATCCTTTGGTGTAATCTGTTTATATTACGGGTCTTGAGAAACTTTGAATATCGGGAGCTTTGAATTATAAAAGTTCAGTCACAACACATGTGTGCTTTCGGCACTGTCTGTTTCCATTTTCAATGCCACATGTTTCTGACTCCGTGCAGTTCGCGCACGAATAACTACTTGTCACTTAATATCACTCGTGATGTGCCATTTTTTAAACTTAAACGGCGGACGGGCGGAGAAAAATCTATGCATGCACCTGCGTTTTCCCGGAAAATTAAAGGCCAAGGGAACCTGATCCTGTATAAATATTTCCTATTTCCACGTGCAGTACTTTTGGATAACTGAATGACAAGTAGTAAAACCTCCGGAGGGCTACCGCAAGAAAAAAACAAAAACAACGACAAGAAAACGGGGAGATGGGATCCCTGCAAGGCTAAGCTCTGCCACTTTAAGGGTTCGGCGGGTCGATACATCCCGTTCAGTACAGGTGGTACCTACATCTCAAAGTGAGATCCCACCACCAAAAATCCTCACGAAACAAGGGAAGCAAAACAAGATAAGGCTCACCTCCGCTTCTTTGGATTGACCATCCCCCGACACCCCATATCCTTGCAAGTCCTCCTACTTTTCTCCCACCCCTGCCACCAAGTCCCCTCCTCGTCATCGCCCTGATCAATAAATCTATCCCAGTGCTCACCCTCATAGCAAAACGGTTGTTCATCCTCTGGCCCACCGATGTCCGGGTTATGGTCCGTATAATCAAGGGAAAGCCCGCAGCAAGTGAGTTCTCTTATATCATAGTCAATCTCTTCCATACTACCGTAGTGCTCCACTTGACAGCCGACGTTGTTTTCTTTGTCGAAGATTTCGTGGCAGTAGACGCAGTGCGCATATTTGTTGCTTTCGGAAGTGGGAGGCTTAGGTGTGGCAGTAGTGGAGGATTTTTCTGCTTCTGAGATGATAATTGCTGCAAGTTCGGCTTTGCTGAGGGAGAGGAGGTGGGAGTTGAGTTGGGATGTATTCTGGAAACATTGGGCGAGTGATGCGATTGTTGGGATGGGTGGCGCTGCATGTGAGGAGGAGGGAGAAGACGCGATGTCAACGCGACTGTGTTGGGTGGTATTAAGAGGTGATGGCGCAGTAGGGGCTGAAGCCGAGGTGGCCACGGGACCAGTATCTGGAGGAGAGGAGAGGGGTTCGACTGCTTCGGCCATTGTGCTGTGATGGGAACGATTGGAGGGATGGGGATTCTGCTAAGGTTCACTCGCTGGTATCATACGACCGTACAAGTATGGGGGCGCGACGGCACGAGGGCCCAGAATTCGGGCATCCTGTACGGCGATGGACATCGCTTGGGTTGTAGGGTACTAACGCCAAGATATCTGTATCACAATTTCGCGTCATGAGGAAAAGCTTGAGTACACGGTGCACATATTGAGACGGAAGTGTCCACTCTCTCAATTGCGCTCCTAGTTCGGTAAGGGTGCTACATATTAGGGTACTTGGGTACTTGTAAATTCATGGGATAAGTAGGCTTGTTTGAGTGTAGGTTTATGCAATAAGACCCGGCTGGTGTCTTTGATAGCAAACGGGCAGCGCCCAGCGCTTTCGTGAATAAAGAGTTTATTGTTGGTATGATAATGTGTCCCAAGCAGGATCTACAAATTTGTTGCAAAGAGGTGCTATTTGCAACAGAGGTTTATATGATACCCGGAATAGCAGCCTTTCTCTTTGGGAGAATGTCTTTGTTAAACTTTTTCTCATACCACCGCTTTTGTTGGATAGCCCTGGAGCAAAAGCATCAATACTCGGTCCACTCAATATATTTTCTCCTCGCCAGTTGGATTCGCAAGGGGATATTACCTTGGGAGCATAGTAGCGAGTTCGTTGACTAAAAATAGCGTAGCAGGGAGAAAGTTAACGAGCCCTCCTCCAGCGATTACATACCCACTCCACTCAATCCATTCGGAGGTGTACTGCAAAAGTCGCGGAATTAGCATTCTGTGGGGCCTGATCTGGTAAGGGCAGGCAGGTATACATGCGGGTTCCAAACCCATTTAAATAGACCGCCCTTAGGGATCCTATAGACTCTCCCGTTGCTTGTCACAATTCTACCCTCCTTTTGAGCATTCTCGTCGAAAGATTTGTCTCTTCTGATTTCGCGTAGGATCTCTTCGTGGTACATGTTCCCCCAAAGCCCCAGGATGAACACGGCACTCCCAATTGAGATTTGCCAGGCAGGGACGTCTGCAGCAGAACCATAGCCGCCTAGCCAGCCACCAATTGCGGAACCGTTTATGATGTTGAACACAATTCCCGCTGAAACCATAATGAGGTTCATGGGTCCCATCGACGGGTTCCTATGGCATGAGAGTTAGATTGGGGCCTCAAATGGATATCTAGTTCGATTCCACCGACCGTATAGGGCTAAGGAGTGCTCGGTGGAGGTAGTGAATGCAGTATAGAGTAGTAAGCCAGATATGAATCTTTGGAAGCTCGCTGGTACGCTCGGGATTGGTATAGATTGTGTATAATAGTGTGAGCGGAGAGCATAGCTCCATGAGGATCCATCCTGGCTTTCCTACTCCGGGTCAGTAAGCTTTGGCGGAAGAGAGGCGTAAAACCTGGGCCAATGCCTCACCAGGAACGTTAAAGATGGAGGTATACGAGGTTTTCCCAGCAGGGTAGAACTCCGGGAGAGCCAATTGAAGTGGCGCGACCTGAATCGAGTCAGTTACTGGACAAGCTCGTGTATGTTATTTGGGGCACTGATTGCATACCAAAGGAAAATACTTCCAGTACCTCAAAAGAAGTTGCCACGAATGCCTAGTCAGAGGAACAAATCCTTCAGAACGTAGGAGATCTATTATTTGCATGTTTGTTGGTTGTGTAAGAGTGTAGGGTTAAGGGGGGAGGATGGAATGATGAAAGTTTAGGAATAGGACATATTATGTTGAGCACCGGAACACGAGGATAATGGTATTACAGTTAGAGTGTTGGATCTGACGAGGGGTGCCGGTATGGTGGGCCCAGTGCCTATCATAGCCGGTTATCGTCTGCGCACTTTAAATCACACGCTTCGGGTGATCTCCCTACCCTCTAGTCGCACTCGTTATGCCCGGAACCCTACCCAACCCATGAGCCCATGAATTGTCGATCTCCTCAACACCCCGTACCGAGTCTCTCCTCCAACATAAACCAAGCCTTTTTTTTGCATTGGTCGACCAGGTTTGGTGCTGGAACGCTTGGAAGATTGAGTTCTCATTTGATACTGATACTACGAGTACTTGGAATGCGCAGACGGAGATTTGTGCTGTGCGGTATGATATACACCTGATGTCGTGACGTCGGTCAAACGGTCTGCTATTGCATACAGCCATAAATTGGCCGGAGCCCCGGGATTTTGGCTGTATGAAATAGTAGTCCGTTTTTGTAAACGTCACGACATTACAAGTGTTTGTTTGGGATTTTCTGCTGGGGTGTGTAGGTTGCAGTACTCGAGTAAAAAGGAGCTCGACAAAAGTTGTGCCTTAAGGGGCCTTTGTGTTGCATTGATGCTCCCGAGTCAGAATACCGTATTGGCTCCCGATAGGCTTGGCATCTAGTTATCACTTATGATAATTTATCGGGCGTCTGATCCAGAGTTCAAGTTTAAAGTGCTATACATATACAGTACCATACCGGCAAAGTAATAATGTCAAACTAGGAAGAGTTTGTGACAACTATGGCTCCTTCACTTTCTCTACTGCGGTCACAGCTATCATCCTTTACTGCCTCTTCAGCCTCGCTCAAATTGATCCATAGCACGGCACCCCTTACCGCAGCTGCAAAGACGCTGTTCGTACTGGACTCCTCGTTCAATCCACCTACGAGAGCACACATGAACATTGCGCTCTCTTCGTTCAAAGGCGGACCTGCTGGATCAATCGAAGAAGAGCGGTTGCTATTACTCCTCGCTACACAAAATGCTGATAAAGGTTATTTGCTTCATCCCAAACTGAGAATCGACGATGCAGATGGGTTGATACAAAGTTTTACAAGCTCCTAAACCGGCGCCCTTCGAGGAAAGGCTCTCAATGATATTTGTATTTGTATCCGATATATTATCTTCGTTCGCGCCTTTGTCGCCAGCTATCGATATAGCTGTTACCAAGCATGCCAGGTTTCTTGACAAGTCAGAGGAATTGATGAGGCATTATCCCGATGTGACTGAGCAAGTATATTTGATCGGGTACGACACTCTCATCCGCATTTTGGATACCAGATACTATCCGACTGCCTATACACTAAAGCCGCTGGAGGCCTTTTTCCGGAATAATCGCATCCGGTGCACGTATCGGCTTGGAGATCGATGGGGTGGACGTGAAGGACAAGATGATTACCTGGGGAATATCAGAAATGGAAACAGAGAAGCTGAAGGGTGCAAGAAAGAATGGGCCGAAAGGATCGAATTTGTTGTAAGTCGGGCTTTAGGATGGGCCTATTTCATTCTGTAATCTCGGACCAATATGATAGACGGAACGCTGATGTCAGAATTAGGAGAATGAGAATGGTACCCAAGTCAGTTCGACTAGAGTGAGAGGGGCCATCTGTAACAAGGAAGAGGGCGTTCTCGATGATCTGTTGACAGAGGGAGTGAGGAGCTGGCTGCGTGATAAAGATGTTTATACCCAGGATTAAATTCACCTAAAAAAAAGTTGGATCTTTCTGGGGATAAGTAAATCTAGAACAAAATTTACTCAGCATCAATTGCAAGATGTTTGTGGCTTGTTGTGTTTTGTCTCGGCTTCGTAGGTTTACTCTTCATTATGATACTTTGGAAGCATGTCGAGAAATGTTGGTTGTGGCGCTTATTAGTCACCTATGACGCGGTTAGAGCCGCAATCGCAACTCAACCGTCAGGGCAGTATGATACTGTATTCACTATCTTAAAGCATACCTTCGCCTTTCGGTCCTCCATATATCATATCATACCCTTTAATTTCTTTACCCTACAGGATCCCCACCATGACCTCGTACGTCCCCTCCCGCTTGGGGTTTTCTAGGGCCAATACCTATTACTGACGACTCCTTTCCACCATCTAGTTCCAATATTCTTCATGTAAAGTCTTCCTTGTCCCATGAACTATGCAGGGGTCGCGGGCCCACAGCGAAATAGATGCTCATGTTTTCTTCAAAGATTCCGTTTCGAAAATCGCCTCCGCTCCAACTATCTACTGCCGTCAAGCAGTATATCTCTACTAAATATGATCAACACCCAGATATGTTTACCGCCGACTTGGCAGCCATAGACAAGCTCAGGAACGATGCTATCAACGTACAGGAGGCCCACGTGAGTGGAGTTATGAAGATCTCGATCTATGCA